>Ga0105104_10001525_pt1 | contig 17344 bp, 13 predicted proteins | sample PPLLaktember2015_3_FD_87034 | JGI IMG/M metagenome (GOLD analysis project Ga0105104, IMG submission 87034) | Freshwater sediment microbial communities from Prairie Pothole Lake near Jamestown, North Dakota, USA - PPLs Lake P7 Core (6) Depth... | ecosystem: Environmental > Aquatic > Freshwater >... | reverse complement strand
GTGCGAAAGAACCGGCAGACGGGGTACTTCGAGCGGGTCGAGAAGAGCAGGACGTCAGGTGACAATTGACCAATTGGCAAGGGGGCCAATAGACAGTTGCCAACTGGTCAGTTGCCACCAACCACTAGCCACTAGTCCCGGTTGAAGTGCGGCAGCACGTCGGGGATCGGGATCGCGATCTCGACGAAGCCGGCGAAGCGGTCGCCCTCGAACCACGGCATCTGGTGGATGATCTTCCGTTGGCCATTCTTGGTGATCGTGTAGTGGTTGGCCCGGACCCCGTCGAACAGCTCCCGCGTCCGGGTAGCGGCCGGTTCGGGGTGGCAGTCGAAGACGCTCTGCCCGACGAGCGCGCCGCCGCCGTCGGCCGCGAACGTTTCGCGTGACCGCGCGTTCATCTCCACGATCCGCCCCTCCGCATCCGTCACGGTCACGGCCACCGGCAGCCCTTCTACCCAGTCCGCTTCTCCCACACCGCTCATAAGGACACCTTTCTCCATTCTCAACTCTGAATTCTCCATTCTCAATTCTCAATTCCCGCCCGCGCCCGGCCTTGCTCACGCCGGCGGGCCATGCGACTCTAGCATCATGCCCGACAATGCCCCTGCTCCGAGCCTGCAGGAACGCTACGCGCCGCGGAGCATCTGCTTCGGCTGTGGCCCGGCCAACGCGCAGGGCCTTCGTATCCGCAGCTTCCCGGAGGGCGACGGGTTACGGACCGAGTGGACACCCGAGCCGCATCACCAGGCGTTCGAGGGGGCGGTCAATGGCGGCATCATCGGCAGCCTGTTCGACTGCCATTGCAACTGGACGGCCGCCTGGTACCTCATGAACACTACGGGCGCCGACGAACTGCCCTCCACGGTGACCGCGGAATTCTCCGTTCGTTTCCGCCGGCCGACGCCCTCGAACCGGCCGCTCACTCTTCGGTCGCGGGTTGCCAGCGCGGAAGGCAACCGCGTGACCGTCGAAGCGACCCTCGAATCCGAGGGCGTGCTCTGTGCGACCGGCGGCGGCACCTTCGTCGCCGTTGCGCCCGACCACCCGGGGTATCACAGGTGGGGGGACTAGAATCGTGGCCAGTGGACAGTGGCCAGTGGCCAGTGGCCACTGGACCGTGGCCAGTGCATCACGCGAGTCACGCGACAGTGTGACGGCGTGATCTACCGACCACTGACCACTGACCACCGGCCACTTCACTTCACAGTCGCCGAATACAGCGCGTTGAACAGCAGCGGGAACGTCGCGTGCGTTTGCGCGCGGTGCTGCGGGCGCAGGCCGAAGAGGATGATCCGGCCCGGGTTCAGATCCACCTGCACCACCGCTGCCCGCCCCGCCATCAACTCCTCGCCCTTCAGCCATCCCGAGGCGAGGACCTCCGTGTTCGGATAGCGCGCCACCACCGTCGTCCGCTGCGACGCGAAGCCCTCGGTCAGCGTGAAGAACGGGCTGTTGTTGTAGAAGCCGCGCGTCTCGGCCGGCACGCCGAAGCCGATCGGGCTGGCCGTGTCCACCTCCACCCGCACGATCGTGCCCGGCGCGAAGTGCTCGTCGCGCGTCAGCCCGCGCTTCAGGTTCTGTACCGGGACCGGCCACTTCTGGATCGCCAGCTCGCACGCGCTGCCGAGTGTGACCAGGGTGCCGCCCTCGGCCAGGAAGGCGCGAAGCGCCGCCAGGCCCTCGGCCCCGATGCCCCCCCGGTACTCCGGCCGCACCGACGTCCCCGCGTTCCCGTCGAGGATCGACTGCGGCTGCTGGTCGGCCAGCACCAGCACGTCGAAGCGGTCGCACAGTCGCCCCGCCTTGATGTCGGCGTTGTGGACGGTTTTCGGCGCGAACTCGTACCGCTCGAGGACGAAGCGCGTCCACCCTTCGTCCATGCTCGCCGTCCACGGCTGATAGAGCGCGACACGCGGGGCCTTGATCGCAACGCCCTGTCCGCTGTCCTTCGCTCCCGCGGCCTGGAAGTCGATCCCCAGTTGCTGGGCGATTGCCTCGAGCCTGGCCCGAGGCACTCCTCCTACCACGACGCGCGGGGCGCTGCCGTCGCGCGCGAAGGCGACCGCCGCGCCGTCCTTCAGCAACCGGTTGATCGCCAGCGCATCGTCCGCGCCTCGATACTTGAAGCTGTACCGGGGACCGCTGCCCGAGACGCTGCCGCGCGGGGCCGGGCACGACCCGAGCTTCTCGAGCCGCGCGCTGTCAGGGACAGGCGCCTCCAGGAACGCCGTCTCGACGCCCATCTGCATGCCCAGGCTCCAGGCGGTCACATCGTAGGGTGGTTCCGGGGGCGCCGTCGGCGTACGCCTGACCTCGGGATAGGTCTGCTTTTCGAGAAGGTCCTTCGCGTAGCGCGCGAACACCTGGTTCATCGGCACGACGAGCGTCCCCGGATCGTAGCGGGTCCCCTTGACCTCGAAGGCCGCCCGGGCCTGCCACACCTCGACGCCTGCGATCTGCAGCTTTTCCGCCAGGTGCGCCGCCGCCCTGGGATCCGCCTGGGTGGCGACGGGGATGACGATTGCGGACGGGAGCTTCTGACCGGCACCGTCCACCGTCTGGCGGTTGACTTCGTAGATCTGCCGCAGCAGCGCCTCGCGCTGGTCGGCCGCCGCTTCCAGCAGTCCCATCGTGGCGATCAGTTCGTAGTCCACGATGTCGCGGAGCGTCCAGCGGCCGCCCATCCACGGCCTGGGGTACTCGGTCCTCGCCAGCACGTCGCGCGGCGCGGGCAGCGGCCCGTCACCGCCCTCCGCGCCCCTTCGCCCCTGGCCTTCGGCGGCGGGGGGCGGGGCACCCGGCGTGGCCTTCAACTGGTCCACAGGCGCCGCCACGCGCGCGCTCGCCACTTCCGTCAGCAGGCCGACCTGGTTGTGCCACCATCCGCTCCACGCCATGGCGCCCTGCCAGAAGTTGGTGTAGGTGGAGTTGTAGATGATGCCGTCCTTGCCGGCCGCTTCGAGGGCCGCAGCCTGGGCCTGCCCGAGAATCCCGTTCCATCGGTAGATCAGCGGGTGGACGTTCGGGTTGATCGGGTCGGTCGCCGGCATCACGAAGATGCGCGCGCCCGAGTTCCCCATCTGATGCTCGTCCAGCCAGACGGCAGGGAACCAGTCCTGCCACAGCAGCCGCGCCGTCAGCTGGCTCTCCACCTGACTGTACATATACATGTCACGGTTGTTGTCGTGACCCACGTACGAGTGGTAGAGCCACGGCATCGGGCTGTTGGCGAACTCGGTTCCGAGGTTCTTGTTGAACCAGTCGGTGACCATGATCTGCCCGTCCGGGTTGAGGCTGGGCACCAGCACCAGGACGACGCGATCCAGGATCTTGCGAACCAGGGGCGAGTCCTCCGTCGCGAGCCGGTGCACCAGTTCCAGCACCATCTGCGACGATCCGATCTCGGTCGAGTGCATGTTGCAGGTGACGGCGACGACGGTCTTGCCGTCGCGGAAGATCTCGTCCCGTTCGGCCGCGCTGGGAGCGCCGCCCTGGAAGTACAGCTTTCGTTGCAGCGCCTTGTAACGGTCCAGCTTCGCGTGCGTGTCCGCCGAGGTGACCTCGACCGCAATGAACCGTTCGCCAAGCGTGGTTTTGCCGAGATCCCTGACCTTCACACGCGGCGAGGCTGCCGCCGCCATCTCCAGGTACTCGACGATCTTGTCCCACCGCGCGAGCTTGTTGTCGGCCCCGACCCGGTGGCCGAGGAACGTCTCGGGAGGGACGAGTGGCGACTGCGCGGCCGCCGCCAAGCCCATCGGCATTCCGCTCAGCAGCGTGAGCGACAGGAGAGTGGCCGCTGTGATGATCCGGCGCTGGCGCATGGCGCTTCCTTTCAGGGGGGACCCGCCCGGTCGCGGACGGCGTGGATATAGTAAACTACCTCGTTTCCAGCCTCCGCTCTGCTTTAAAGAGAGCGAGGGCTGTCCACAGTAGCTCGGGCACGCCACCGAAGGCGGACGCCGGGCTGCGGCTTGGCAAGCCCGCCGCGCGCTGCGGCTGCCACTGACACATCTTCCCGGATTCACATCCCGGAGACGGACGAGCCATGGGTCTTTTCGACAAGTTCCGCGCTCAGCCCCGCTGGAAGCACTCCAACCCGGCCACCCGCACGGCGGCGGTCGAGGAGTTGCCCCTCGACCAACAAGACACCCTCGTGGCGATCGCCCGCGAGGACCGGGACCCGGGGGTGCGGATCGCCGCGCTGCGCAAGGTCCTGTCGCCGACGGTGATCGCCGAGGTGGGGGGCCAGGACGCGGACCACCGGGTGCGCGAGGAGGCCACCACGCTCCTCCTGGACCTCGCCATTGGCGCGTTCGAGGGGACCGAGCAGGGAGAGTGCCTGGCCGCGCTCGCCGGCCTCACGGATCCGAAGCACCTGCTCACGGTGGCGCGGACGGCGGCCAACGACATCGTGGCGCGGGCCGCGCTCGACCGGCTGCAGGACCCCGGGGCGCTGGGGTCGGTCGCCCGGAAGGCCGGCCACGCGGGCGTGCGCCTTGAAGCGGTCGCCCGGCTGGACGACGCCCACGAACTGGCGGCGGTGGCGCTCCGCAGCGAGTTCAAGGACGCGACGATCGCGGCCGTCGAGCGGCTGACCGACCGCGTGGTACTCGAGGACATCGCGGCCCGTGCGAAGAACAAGACGGCGGCCAAGCGCGCGCGGGCGCTGGTCCGCGCGATCGACGAGGCAGCGGCGACGAAGGCTGCCGCCGAAGCCGCGGCCTTGGAGCCAATCCTCGCCGAGGAGGCGCGCCGCCGCGAGGCGGCACTGGCTGCGTGCCGGCGCCTCGAGCGCCTGCCGTCCTCGGGGCTGGACGATGGGGAGGCTCTGTTGGCGGAGATCGACAGGGCCTGGGTGCAGTTGGCCGGTGCGGTCGACCAGGAGCTGGCGGCACGGTTCGCGGCCGCCAGGCCCGCCGCCGAGGAGGCGATCGCGCGGCAGTTCGAGGAACGCGCTGAGCGCACGCGTGCTTTCCAGGCTATCGCCGAGGGCGTGTCCGCGCGGCGCGGGATCTGCGAGCAGATCGACGGGTTCGCGGGCGACCAGACCATGGCGCAGCTGGGGGAATCGCGGGCCGCCTGGGCGGCGCTCGAGCCGCTCGACGATGCCGCCGAGTCAGCGCGCTGGCAGCAGCGCTTCGACGACGCCTGCCGGGCATGCGAGGCGCGGCACCGGGCGCTGGTTCGCCAGCGCGAGAGCCGGGAACGGGCCGAGCAGATCTGCGGCGAGATCGAGCGGCTCGCCGGGCACGCATTCTTCCCGCAGGCGCGTGGAGAGTGGCAGGCGCTCCGGCGCGGCTGGAACCAGATCACCGCGACCGGTTTCGACGACCAGGCGCTCCACGGCCGCTTCACCGAGGCCGACACCCGCCTGCAACAGCTCGAGACGGAGGCGCGGGAACGGCGGGCCCGCGCACAGCAGGAGAACCTGGAGCGGCTCGAGAAGCTGTGCGCCGAAGTGGAAGGCCTGGCGGCGGCCGAGACGCTGACGCTCAAGGCGGGCGAGCGGGCGACCCGCGAGATTCGCGCGGCGCTGGACGACAAGGCCCCGCTGCCCGCCCGCCAGGATCACGAACGCATCGACGCGCGCCTCGAGGCGGTGCTTGCCGCGTTGGCCCCGCGGATGAAGGAACTCCGCGAGCTGGACGAGTGGCAGCGGTGGGCGAACGCCGGCGTCCAGGAGGAGCTCTGCCAGAAGGTCGAGGCGCTGATGCAGGTCGAGGACCTCGGCGTCGCGGCCAAGCAACTGCGCGAGCTGCAGGCGCAGTGGAAGCAGGTGGCCATCGCGCCGCGCGACCAGTCGCAGGTCCTGTGGAACCGCTTCAAAGCCGCGACCGATGCCGCGCGGGCGCGCTGCGACGTCTACTACGCGCAGCAGGCCGAGCAGCAGGCGGCCCACCAGGCCCGGAAGGAAGCGCTGTGCCAACAGGCCGAAGCCCTGTCGGGGTCCAGCGACTGGATCAGGACCGCGGAGGCAATCAAGGCGCTGCAGGCCGAGTGGAAGATCGTGGGCCCCGCGCCCCGGGCCCAGGAGAAGGCGCTGTGGGACCGCTTCCACGCGGCGTGCGACGCGTTCTTCACCCGGCGCCGGGATGACCTGCAGTCGCGCAAGGAACTGTGGGCCGGGAACCTCGCGCGCAAGGAGGCCCTCTGCGCGCAGGCCGAAGCGGTGGCCGAGACCACCGAGTGGCAGAAGGGCATCGAGGAGATCAAGCGGCTGCAGGCCGAGTGGAAGGAAATCGGCCCCGTTCGCAAGGCGAAGGCCGACGTGGTGTGGGCGCGCTTCCGCGCCGCGTGCGATCACTTCTTCGAGCGCTACCAGCAGCGGGACCAGGTGGCGACGACCTCGGTGCTGACCGAAGCGGACGCGGTGCTGACCGAACTCGAGGCGCTGGCGCCTGCCGAGGCAGCTGCAGCCCCCGAGGCCGTGGAGTCGCCCGAGGCGGTTGGTGCGAAGGTCGCAGCCCTGCGACGCCGCTGGGCTTCGGTGATTGCCGCGTTGCCGCGCGACCGTGCCATGAGGATGGGGGAGCGCTTCACCCGCGGCCTCGCGCGGGCCGTCGAGGCGTGCCCTGCGGCGTTTGCCGGGACGGACCTCGACCCCGAGGCGGCCGTGCGCGCGATGGAGGAGTTGTGCGTGCAGGTCGAGCGCCTGTTGGAGCCCGAGACCCAGGCGCCGGCCGAGGACGAGGGGGGCAGCCCGGCCACCTTGCTCGCACGGCAGTTGCGTGAGGCGCTGGCAACGAACACGATCGCCGGCCGGCCAGACGAGGGCAACAAGTGGAAGGTGGCGTCCGAGCAGGTCCGGCAGGCCCAGGCCGCCTGGAAGCGGATCGGTCCGGCGCCCGAAGCGGTCACCCGCGCCCTGAACGCGCGCTTCCACCGCGCCTGCGCCCGTTTCACCGAGCAGCGCGACGCGCAGCGGCGCGGCATTGGGGCAGGACGGTGAATGCAGAATGCAGAATGCAGCTGCATCGTCAGGGAGCAAGGGGGCCACTGACCCACTTGGCAAATGGTCAGTAGCCAGTTGGCCACCTGGCACTGATCATCCGAGAGGCGGCGTCAAGGAGCAAGGGGGCCACTGACCACTTGGCAAATGGTCAGTAGCCAATTTACCACCTGGCGTTAGGCTCGCACCCGGCGAAGCCTTCGTATCGCTAGATAGACTCCGACCGCCACCAGCAGCGAGGGCAGCGTGCCCCCGATGCTGGTGGCCAGGTAGTAGGTCGTCCCGCCCGCCGCCCATCCCGCCAGCCCTGCCGCGTCGAAGCCCTTCCCGAAGCGTCCGCCGCCGGGCCTTTCGTAGAGCGATGGCACGTCGACGGCCTCGCGGACCAGGAAGAAGCGTGCCGCCAGAACCCCGCCGACAGGCACGAGCAGCCCGCCGAGCACCACCATGAAGCTTGCGTAGCGATCGAGCCAGACCCCGGAGTACAGGCCCAGGGCGGCTCCCAGGAGACCCGTCGTCCAGACCGCGGCCTGGCCGCCGGTCCGGGGAGCGAGGCTGCGGATGGCCAGCGAGGACATGTAGATGTTCACGAAGTTCGTCGTCAGCGTGGCCGCCGCCATGAGCACGGCCCCCGAGGCCCCCAGGCCAAGGGCCTGCAGCATCGCGCCGGGGTCGCTGCTCCCGGCGGCGCGCGCGGCCGCCAGACCGACGGGCATCAGCCAGAGGCTCGTGAGCCACAGCCCGAGGAACACCGCGGTGCCGGCCTGCCGCCGTGAGGCGGTGTAGCGCGAGTAGTCCGCGAACATCAGGATCCACGACACCTGGTACCCGGCGACGATGTCCAGCCCCCCCGCCCACGTCATCCCACTCGTTGCCGGGACCGTGGTAGTTGCCGGCAGCCGGAGGGCGGCGGCCGTCAGGACGACGCCGACGATCGCCAGAAGCGGAACCGCCAGGCGATCGGCTCGTGCCACCAGGCGCGGCCCGCCGGCCACGACGAGGGTGGACAGGAGGCCGAACGCCGCCGCCCATGGACGGGCGGACGCGGGGCCGCCCCACACACGGGCACATGCCGAGGCGGCGATCACATTGTTGACCGCGATCCAGGCGAAGTTGGTGACGACGAGCAGCAGCGCCACGAGCCCCGCGCCGCGGTAACCGAGCGCGGCCCGGGCGGCGATCATGGACGGAACGCCCAGCATCGGACCGACCCCGGCGAGTGCCGCGATCAGCGCAGAGCCCCCGAGCGTCCCGACCGCGATCAGCACCAGCGCCAGGGCCGGGCTGAGGCCGGTTGCCAGGCTGGCGCCGGTCTGCAGCGTGGTGGCGACGATGTTGGCGCCCGCGAAGATCAGGAACAGATCGAAGGGTGGCTGCGTGCGACGCCCGGGCGGGACAGGCGTGATGTCAACGGGGTCCATGGGGAGGCAGAATGCAAAATGCAGAATGCAAAATGCAGAATGCAGAATGCAGAATGCAAAATGCAAAATGCAGGGCGCGGGACGCCGGATGCAGGGTGCAGACGGCAGGACGGGGGTTCACATGGTCTCGCGGTCGAGGAACAGTTCCGCCGCGATGCCCGGCGCGCCCTCGTGACGCAGCAGCCACTGCTTGCGATCCATGCCACCGCCGTAGCCTGTCAGCGAGCCATTGGTGCCGACCACCCTGTGGCAGGGCACCAGGAGCGATACGGGGTTCGCCCCGACGGCGGCCCCCACCGCGCGCGCCGCGTCGGGCCGGCGGAGTTCACGCGCGACCCACGCGTACGAGCGGGTCTCGCCCGCAGCGATCGTCCGGAGCAGCGCCCAGACCTCCTGCTCGAAGGGGGTCCCGGCCAGGGACAGCGTGACGGCCTGCTCGGGATCGCGTCCCGTGCGGAAGTAGATCTCCAGCCACGACGCCGTCAGCTCGACAACCCGGTCCGCCTCCGTCCCGCGCTTCAGGTCCTCGATCTCGTGGCCCGGCATCCATCGGCCAAGCCGTGTCCACAGCCGGACCGAGCGCTCGGGCCTGTCGAACTCGAGCCCGCACAGCCCGCCGGGAGACACAACGGTCAGCATCGGGCCGAGGGGAGTGGGGAGGAAGGTCTTGGCGAGGACGGGCATGTTCTGCATTTTGCATTCTGCATTCTGCATTTCACGGAACCCTGCATTCTGCATTCTGCATTGTGCATTGTGCATTCTGCATTTCACGGAACCCGGTCGATGTCCTCGCGTCCCGTCATCACGTTCCACGGGAGCAGTTCGTACTGGCCGACCCGGTGGATGGTGTAGGGATCGTTGTCGCGAATGGTGTCGAGGATGGCCGGGCACTGAGCGTCGGGGACGCGGAGCAGCAGGGCGCCGCCGGTTCGCGGGTCGAGCGGGCCCGAGCAGATCAGGAGGCCTTGCTTCTTGAGCCCCTGGAGATACTCGCGGTGCGCGGGGTGGTGCGCGAGCACTTCTTCGAGCGGGCGGCGGTAACGGATGATGGCAAGCGCGTACATGCGCTGGATTCTACAACAGCTGGCAGCTGGTCGCTGGCAGCTCGCGCCGACCTCTCTTCGGCTACCATCGAAGGAATGGCTCCGACGCTGTTCCTCTCTTTTGCGCACCCGGACGATGAGAGCTTCCTGTCTGGGGGGACGATCTGCCGGTACGCGGACGAGGGTGTCCGAATCGTGCTCTCGTGCGCGACCCTCGGGGAATCCGGGAAGGCCGGGACGCCGCCGATCTGCCGCCCCGAGGAACTGCCGGCGGTGCGGGAGCGCGAACTGCGCGAAGCGTGCGCCTCGCTCGGGATCGGCGCCCTGCACCTCCTCGGGTACCGGGACCGCGAGCTGGCCTCGGTTCCGCCGGACGAGATACGCGGCCACCTCGTGCGCTTGATTCGGGGCACCCGCCCGCTGGTCGTGCTGACCTTCGACCCGCACGGTGCCAACCTGCACCCCGATCACATCGCCATCTCCCGGTTCACCTCCGATGCCGTCGCGGCGGCAGCCGACCCCCGATGGTTCCCCGAGGCCGGGCCGGCCCATGAGGTCTCGCGCCTCGTGTGGGTGCCCGGGAGGCATCCGTGGGAGTGGACGCGAGACGCCAACCCCGGCGCCCGGCCGGGCGTGGACTTCGCGATCGACGTGGGGCCGTGGCGCGACCGGAAGGTGTCGGCGTTACGGGCGCACCGTACCCAGGCGCACAGCCTGCAGCGGAACTTCTTCGGCCAGCCCGACGCGGAGCGGTTGCTTGGCGTCGAGTTCTTCCGGCAGGGGTGGGGGCCGCCGCTGGCGGCGCGACCGCTCTCGGACCTGTTCGCCGGCCTGCCATGACGCCGGCCCACCGCGCCACCATTGCGTTCGCGCGCGGCGGGCTCTTCGCGATCGCGGCCCTGCTCGCCTCGGGCCGGATCGGTGGCCTTGCGCGGGACCTTCCGTCGCTGGCCGCCGCGTTCGGTGCTTTGCAACTGGCGCTGCCGCTGGTCGGGTTCGCCCTGGCGGGCGCCGTCGGGGGCGCATCTCTTGGCACGGGCCGCCGCGCGACGCTCGGCTTTGCCGGGGGCTGCTTCCTGGCGGGCGCGGTACTGTCGGCGGCGTGGCCTCATCTCTCGGGGCTGACCGGTCACGAGAGCCTTGCCGCAGTGCTGTCCTTCGCGGCTGCGGCGTGGGCCGTCGCGTTCGGCATCGCCGGCGCGATCGGGGGCGCGTGCCTCGCCAGGGGCCGCACCTGGCACGTGGGGGCGGGGTTTGCCGGCGGCGGCGCGGTTGGCGCGGTTCTCCTCGTGATGCCCGTGCTGCTGGCGCCCGCCGGCCTGCACGCCTGGCCGCCCACCGTGCAGCTTGCCGTGACGGTGACTTCGTCGGCCGCCGGCCTGCTCGCGCCATTCGCAATTGGCGGGGCGGCGGCAGGCCGGGCGGTGGACGAGGGTGACGGACAGGCCTGAGCGCCGCGCTTCCTTGGCCCGAGCGAAGTCGAAGGCCGCCCTGCTTTTCGACGGTCCCTACGCTATCATTCCCATCATGAATACCGGCGTTTCGACTTCCCGCATCGGCCCCTCGTTTCCGCGCAAGAGCTTCCTCGCGACGTTCCCGGACGGGCGCATTCTCGAGGCTCCGCCTGGCACGCCGATCGGGGAGGTGGTGAGAGCGGCGCTGGCGGAAACGCCGGCGGTGGCCGGAAGGAAGCTCGAGGAAGCGCCTCGGGCCCCGGTGGTGGCGGTGCTGATGAACGGCCGTTTGCGGGAATTGACGACGCCTCTCATCGAGGACTGCCAGGTGGTGCCGGTGACGCCGGCGGACACCAACGGGGCGAGGATCTACCGGCGTTCGCTGACGTTCCTGCTCACGGTCGCGGCCGCCGAGGTCTTCCCCGAAGCCTTCGTGAGCATCGAGCACTCCGCGACGACCGTGGGCGGCTACTTCTGCGAGGTGAGCGGCCACGCCCCGTTCACGCAGCTCGAGCTGTGGAAGATCGAGTCGCGAATGCGCGAGATCGTGGAAGCCGACGAGCCCCTCGTCCGGCGCGTGGTACCGGTTGCCGAGGCCTCGGCACTGTTCGCCGCGCGCGGCGAGCACGAGACGGTCAGGCTCCTTGCACACCGCCAGAAAGACACGATCGTCCTCTACGGCCTGCGCGGCCGGCAGGACTACTTCCAGGGGTACATGGTGCCTTCGGCCGGCTGTCTGCGGCACTTTGCGCTCCACGCGTTTCCGCCGGGGTTCCTGCTGCAGTTTCCCAAGCAGGGGCGGCCCACGGAACTGTCCGTCATCACGCCGTACCCGAAGCTGTTCCAGGTCTATGAGGAGGCGGGTCACTGGCTGGATCGGCTGGGTATCCGCAGCGCCGGTGCGCTGAACGACGCGATCGCCGCGGGCCGTCTGCCGGAGGTCTCGCTGGTCGCCGAGGCGCTGCACGAGGCTCGCATCGCGCAGATTGCGGCGGACATCGTGGCGCAGGGGGACCGCGTCAAAGTGGTGCTCATCGCCGGCCCCTCCTCGTCGGGCAAGACGATTTTCGCCAAGCGGCTGGCGGTGCAGCTCCTGGCGAACGGCCATCGCCCGTTCCCCGTGGGGCTGGACGACTATTTCGTGGATCGCGATTGCACGCCGCGGGACGCGGCCGGCAGCCTCGATTACGAGTGCCTGCAGGCGGTGGACGTGGCGCTCTTCAACGACCACTTGTTGAGCCTGATGGCGTGCCGGTCAACCTCGCTGCCGAAGTACGTTTTCCAGACGGGCCGCCGGGGTGCGGGCCCCACCGTCACGCTTCGGCCGGACCAAATTGTCATCGTCGAGGGCATCCACGGCCTGAACCCCGCGCTGGTGCCCGGGCTGCCACACGACTGCGTTTACCGAATCTACGTGTCGGCGCTGACGCAGCTCAACCTCGACCGTCAGAACCGCGTCAGCACCACGGACTGCCGCCTGGTCCGGCGGATCGTGCGCGACGCCGCCACCCGGGGTTACGACGCGAGGCAGACGCTCGCCCGGTGGGAATCGGTGACCCACGGCGAGAAAGTGCACATCTTCCCGTTCCAGGAGAACAGCGACGCCATCTTCAACTCGGCGCTGGTTCACGAACTGGCGGTGCTGCGGCGGCTGGCCGAGCCCCTGCTGCTGCAGGTCCGCCACGACACTCCCGAGTACGTCGAGGCGAACCGGCTGCTGTCGTTCCTCCAATGGTTCCTGCCGGCCTCGCCCGACCCGGTGCCCGACAACTCGATCCTGCGGGAGTTCATCGGAGGGTCCATCCTCGAGAACTTCCGCGTCTGGCTGGAGACGCCGCCGGGCGCCCCGGTCTGCTAGACTTGGGCGTGGGGCCACACCCTTAATCGTTCACGTGCGAATCGGCGGGTGCGCGGTCCACGATGTGACGCCAAGAGAGGAGCCGGTATGCCGGAGAGTACCAGGCGCGAGGAAGCCGTCAGGACGCTCGCACGCATGATCCAGGACATCCCGGTCGCGATGCTGACCACGACCGGGATGGGACGGCTTAGGAGCCGGCCGATGGTGGCGCAGCGCGTTGCGTTCGACGGGCGCCTCTGGTTCGTGACGTCCCGTGGCGCGGGCATGACGGGTGAGATTCGCGACCGGCAGTCGGTGCACGTGACCTTCGTGTCTCCCGGCGACAGCCGCTACGTGTGGGCCACCGGTACCGCCGCGCTGGTGGACGACCGGGCGAAGGTACAGGAACTGTGGCATCCCGGCTACCAGCCCTGGTGCCCCGGTGGTCCGGGCGATCCGTCCGTGACGCTGATCAAGGTGCGGGTCGAGGAAGCCGGTTACTGGGATCCGGCCACGTCGAGGATGGTGGTGCTCGCCGGTTTCGTCGAACCCACGACCTTCCATGACGTCGAGCCGGGGATGGGAATCTAGCGTGATGACCGTCGCGTTCATCGGGCTCGGCGCCATGGGGCTGCCCATGGCGCGGAACCTCGCGCATGCCGGTCACGACGTCACCGTCTTCAACCGCACGGCCTCGCGCGCGGAGGCATTGGCCGGGGGAGTGACGGTCGCGGAATCGATCGCCGAGGCGGCGGCCGAGGCCGCTGTCGTGGTCACGATGCTCTCCGACGACGCGGCCGTGGAGTGCGTGGCGCTGGGCGCTCCGGCCGAGGGCGGGCAAGTCACCGACCACCTGGTGGCCTCGCTGGGGTCCGGGGCCGTGCACATCTCCATGAGCACGATCAGCCCCGCCCTGGCGCACCGCCTGGCCTACGCGCACGACGCCGCCGGCCAAAGCTTCGTGTCGGCGCCGGTGTTCGGCCGTCCGGATGCGGCGGAGGCGCGGCGCCTCACGGTGGTGGCGGCGGGGCCGCCGGAGGCGATCGAGAAGGCGCGGCCGGTGCTCGAGGCCCTTTCTGCGGGGATCCACGTCGTGGGGCAGCAGCCGTGGCTGGCGAACGTGGTGAAGCTAGCCGGCAATTTCATGCTGGCGTCCATGCTCGAAGCGCTGGGCGAGGCGTTCGCCTTCGCCAGGAAGTCAGGGGTCGAGGCCGAGGCGCTGGTGCCCGTCATCGTCAAGGGCCTTCCCGGGTCGGCGATTATCGGGGCGTACGGCGAGGCGGTCGCGAGGGGGCGCTTCGAGCCTGCCGGGTTCAAGCTGCAATTGGGCCTGAAAGACATCCGGCTGGTCCTCGAGGCGGCCGACGCAGCCGCCGTTCCTATGCCACTGGCCAGTCTGCTACGGGATCACTTCATCGAAGCATCCGTGCGCGGCGACGGCGACCGCGACTGGTCGGCCCTCGCGAGCCTTGCCGCGCAGCGCGCGGGGCTTCCCGACAAGTCCGACCTCTAGTGGCGCTGTCCTCGCCATGTGTGAAGGCGGATTCCGAGCGCGGCGCCCGGCTGGCATGTTGTGCTCCGACCGCCCTGCGTGGCCTGAGCGAACATCGAACGACCCTGCTTCGCGAATGGCAGCGACCTTGTAACGGTCCGCCGGCATGGATGCCGAGGAGAGGCCGCACGCCGACGCTGGCTGGGCCATGCGCAACCGGTGGAAGCTCGTGCTGGCGCTGGCCGCCGTTGCCGGCGGCTTCTGGTGGGGCCGTCGCGACCCCGGCCGCCGCATCCGGGTGGAGCCGGTCAGCGAGCATTGGCTCGCCGAGCACATGTTCGAGTCGGGGCAGCGTCCGAACGAGTAGACGCCGTCCTCCTGGGAGAGCGTTTTCCACTGGTACGCAAAATGCGTCCCCACCGTGGCGGGGAGGCATTCCAATGGCAGCCGGTCACATGTGTCGGGCGGTGCTTGCCGTCGCGCTTGCCGCAACGTTTGCAAGCCCTGCAGGGGCGCAGTACTTCGGGCGCAACAAGGTCCAGTACAAGACTTTCGACTTTCAGGTCCTCAGGACCCAGCACTTCGACATCTACTTCTACCCGGAGGAGCGCCAGGCCGTGCAGCAGGCCTCGCTGATGGCGGAGCGCTGGTATGCCAGGCTCTCCCGGGTGTTGGGCCACCAACTGCGCGACCGGCAGCCGCTGATCCTCTACGCGAGCCATCCCGAGTTCGAGCAGACCAACGCCATCCAAGGCGAGTTGGGGGAGGGCACCGGCGGCGTGACGGAGATGCTCAAGCGGCGGATCGTGCTGCCGCTCGGGATCTCGCTCGCGGAGAGCGACCACGTGATTGGCCACGAACTGGTTCATGCATTCCAGTTCGATATCACCTCCGACGGACAGCGCGGCGCGGGGGCCGGCGCCCTTCGCCTCCCGTTGTGGTTCATCGAGGGCATGGCCGAGTACCTGTCCATCGGGCCGGTGGACCCTCACACCGCCATGTGGATGCGCGACGCGGCGTCGCAGGAGGAAATGCCCGCGATCAAGGACCTCAACGACCCGAGGTACTTCCCATACCGCTGGGGTCAGGCGTTCTGGACGTACGTCAGCGGCCGCTGGGGCGACCATGTGGTGGGCGACCTGCTGCGGGTTGCCAGCGTGACGGGCGACCCCGAGCTGGCGATCACGCAGTCGCTGGGAGTCTCGGAGGAAGACCTCTCCACGCAGTGGCACCAGGCGCTGCGGGAGCAGGCCGCGCTCGTGCGGCAGCAGACGCGGCCGCCGTCGGAGCTCGGCCGCGTACTCCAACGCGCGGAAAGCGACGAGCAGGGCCTCAACGTCGCGCCGGCGCTCAGCCCCGACGGCAAGCGTCTCATGTTCCTCTCGCAGCGGGACCTGCTCTCGGTGGACCTGTTCCTGGCGGACGCCGAGACGGGGAAGATCATCCGCAAGGTGATCAACACCGCGGTGGATCCGCACTTCAACAGCATCCAGTTCATCGGATCGGCAGGCGACTGGGCACCCGACAACCGCCGCTTTGCGATCGCCGTTGTGCGTGGCGGGTCCCCGGGGCTTGCGATCTACGACGCCGATCGCGACCGGATGGTGCGCGAGATCGAATTCCGGGACATGGGCGAGATCTTCAACCCGTCGTGGTCGCCGGACGGCCGCCGCATCGCCTTCACGGGTCTACACGGCGGTCTGACCGACCTTTTCGTGCACGACCTCGAGGCGGGGACCACGAAGCGGCTGACGCAGGACGCGTTTGCCGACCTCTACCCCGAATGGTCGCCGGACGGCCGCCGCCTGGCGTTCGTGACCGACCGGTATTCGACGCGGCTCGAGAACGTCCAGCTCGGGAACTACCAGATCGCGCTCGTGGACGCCGACGGCGGCAACGTCCGTGTTGTCCCCGGCGCCTCGCAGGGAAAGAACATCAACCCGCAGTGGGCCGCGGATGGTTCGCTCTTCTTCGTCTCGGACCGCAACGGCATCAGCAACGTCTACCGGGCGCCGGCAAACGGCGGGGAGGCGCGGCAGGTGACGAACCTCGCGACCGGCGTGAGCGGGATCACCGCCACCAGCCCGGCGATCTCCTACGCCCCGGCCGCGCGCCGTCTCGCGCTCTCGGTCTATCAGAACTCACGGTACAACCTCTACGCCATCGAGGACGAACAGCGGCTGGCCGGCGACACGCCGATCGCGCTCGCGGGCCTGCAGCCCGCGCGCCTGCCGCCCCAGCGCCGCGTGGCCGGCGAACTGCCAGCCCTTCAAAGCAACCCGACCATCGGCGTCGCCGACGCGGGCAACGCGCAAGTCGAGCCGTACAACGGGGGGCTCCAGCTCGACTTCATTGGTCAGCCGTACCTCACGGCGGGCGTCGATCCCTACGGGACGTTCGCAGGCGGCGGTATCTCGCTCTTCTGGAGCGACATGCTGGGCAACTACAATTTGGGGACGGCGCTTCAGTTCAATAGCGCCTTTGGTGACGGCTTCGGCGACATCCTCAAGAACACCGGGGCACAGGTCGCCTTTCAGAACCTGAAGCACCGGTGGAACTACGGCATCACGGCCGGGCAGATACCCTACCTGGCGGGCGGCTTCGCGTCGGGCGTGACCGAAGTCAACGGAAACCTCGTCGGCGTGGAGCAGCAATTGATCCAGCGCCAGATCGAGCGCAGCGTTTCCGGCGTGCTGGCCTACCCGTTCAACCGCGTGCACCGCCTCGAACTGTCCGGCGGCCTCACCAACATCTCGTTCGAGCAGCGGGTGGACTCGGTGTACTTCGACCTGCAGAGCGGGCAGGTGCTGGCGGAAGACCGCGTCGATCTGCCGGCGCCCGGCAACCTCAACCTCGGGCAGGCCACGGCCGCCCTCGTCTACGACAGCTCCATCTTCGGCGCGACCAGCCCGATTGCCGGGCAGGCGTACCGGCTGCAGGTGGCGCCCACGGTCGGCTCGATCAACTTCACCAACGTCCTGGCCGACTTCCGCCGGTACCTGGTGCCCGCGTCGTTCTACACGATCGCGGTGCGAGGTCTGCACTACGGCCGGTATGGGTCCGACTCGGAGGACCCGCGCCTGGTGCCGTTGTTCCTCGGCTATCCCGGGCTGGTGCGGGGGTACGACTACAACTCGTTCGGCGC
>Ga0105104_10001524_pt1 | contig 17346 bp, 13 predicted proteins | sample PPLLaktember2015_3_FD_87034 | JGI IMG/M metagenome (GOLD analysis project Ga0105104, IMG submission 87034) | Freshwater sediment microbial communities from Prairie Pothole Lake near Jamestown, North Dakota, USA - PPLs Lake P7 Core (6) Depth... | ecosystem: Environmental > Aquatic > Freshwater >... | reverse complement strand
TGGCTCGGGTGCACGAACAGCCCCCGCACCTTCGTCGACTGGTCCGCGCGCCCCATCCACCCGCGGATCCGCACGTTCGTCCGCCCGCACGGGCTCTGGCCGGGAAGGATCGCCGAGAGGTCCCCCGTCGCGAACCGGAGCAGCGGATGATCCCCGGAGAGGATCGTCACCACCACCTCACCCACCTCCCCCTGCGGAACCGGGTCCCCCGTGCCCGGACGGACGATCTCCAGGATCACGTCCTCATCCACCACCAGCCCCTCCATCGCCGGCGTCTCGTAGGCGATGAGGCCCGCGTCCGCCGTCCCGTACCACTGCAGCACCTGGACCCCGCGCTCCGCGAGCCCCTTCCGCAGCGCCGCCGGCAACGCCTCGGCCGTCACCGACGCGCGCGTCAGCGACGAGAGGTCCAGCTTCATCTCCGCCGCCCGATCGAGCAGCACCTTCAGGAAGGACGGCGTCCCCCCGTAGGCCGTCGCCCGGAACTGCGCGGCCGCGGTCGCCTGAGCCTCCGTGGGCGCCGTCCCCGCGGGAATCACCGCGCACCCGAGGGCATGCGCCCCGGTCTCGATCATCGTGCCCGCCGGGGTCAGGTGGTACGAGAAGCTGTTGTGCACCACGTCGCCGGCCTTGAATCCGGCCGCCCGGAGCGCCCGCGATGCGCGCCACGGATCCACGGACCGCGGCTCGAGCTCGAAGACCGGCCCCGGCGAGGAGAAGAGCTTCGCAGCCTGCGGCGGCGCAATCACCGACAGCCCCCCGAACGGCGGATCCGCCCGCTGGAGCTCCGGCAGCTCGGCCTTCCGCAGCAGCTTCAGCTTCGCCAGCGCGGCCCGGTCGGTGACCTCCTCCGGCACTACCTCCGGATCGCGTTTCCGGTAGCCCGGCGCCCGGGCGAAGACGTGGCTTACCACCGCCGGCAGCGCCTTCATCAAGGCCCGCTCCCGCTCCTCCGGCGATCGCCGCTCCCTGGGGTCGTCCTCCTCCATGCCCCTGCCTCTCTTGCTCAGGCGAGCCAGCGCTTGCGACGGCGGTAGTGCTTGGCGTCCCGGAAGCTCTTCCGCCCCGCCCCACCCAGGCCCAGGTAGAACTCCCTCACGTCGGCGTTCCCCGCCAGCGTCGCGGCGTCCCCGTCCATCACCACCCGCCCCGCCTCGAGGATGTAGCCGTGGTCCGCGAAGCGCAGCGCCGCCACCGCGTTCTGCTCGGCCAGGAGGAAGCTGACCCCCTCGCTCCGGTTCAGCGAGCGGACGATGCCCAGGATCTCCTCCACCACTTGCGGCGCGAGCCCCATCGAGGGCTCGTCGAGCAAGATCAGCTTCGGCCGCGCCATCAGCGCCCGTCCCACCGCGGTCATCTGCTGCTCCCCTCCCGAGGTGAATCCGGCCAACGACCGCCGCCGATCCCGCAGCCGCGGGAAGTAGGCGTAGACCTTCTCCAGATCTTCGCGGATCTGCCGCCAGCGGGGCCCGCGCGTGTACGCCCCGGTGAGGAGGTTCTCCTCCACCGTCAGGTGGCCGAAACAGTGCCGCCCCTCCATCACCTGGATGACGCCCCTCCGCACCAGCTCCGACGGGGTGAGCTGATCCACGCGCACCCCGTCGAAGACGATGCTCCCCTTGGTCACGTCTCCCCGCTCGGCCGCGAGCAGGTTGCTCACCGCCTTCAGCGTCGTCGTCTTCCCCGCGCCGTTCGCTCCGAGCAAGGCGACGATCTTCCCCTTCGGCAGCTCCAGGGACACGCCCCGGAGCACGAGGATGACGTGGTCGTAGACCACCTCGATGTTGTTCACCACGAGCAGCGGCCCGGGTGAGGCGGGAGCGACGGCGGTCACGACGAGTGCTCCGACCGGGGTGTGGTGAGCATGGCGAGGCGGCCGAGACCGATGCGAGACGGCGCACCCGAGGCGCGAGCAGCGGAGGCGTGCTCCAAGACACGTCGAGCAGCGTAGCGGCGAGGCTGCGCGTCGCAGCGAGAGGATCGGCCGCCCCAGCGGTCAGCACGCCCCGGTCGGAGCACTTAAGTGCTTTCCTTGGCGCAGTCGCGCTGGGTGATGTTGTTCTCCTTGGCGTACTTCGCCGCGCTCTCCTCGATCAGCGGCCGGACCAGCTCCTTGTCCGCCTGGACCCAGTCGCTGATGATCTTCCACTTCGTGCCGTCCCACTGCTGAAACTTCACCGCGCCACCGCCCTCGTGGTCGGCACAGGTGACCTTCAGCGGCTGGATGAATCCGGTCGCCCCGATCGCCGCGATCCGCGCCGGGTCGAGGTTCAGGTTCTCCAGCCCCCAGCGAATCTGCTCACCGGTGAGCGGCTTCTTTCCGAACTTGCCCTGCGCCACCCGGATGGCCTCCACCGACACGATCCCGGTGAGGACTCCGCGATTGTAATAGATGCTCCCCACCCGCTTCTTGTCGACCATGTTGCCCTTGCCGGCGCCGTACACCACCCGCTCGATCTCCTGGATGACCTTGGACTCCTTCCCGGGGGGGTTGAGCGCCGCGCTGATGTAGCCCTTCGCCGCAGTTCCCACCGGCTCCACGTCCTCCTCGGAGCCGGTCCAGAAGTTCCCGACGATGTGATCCATCGGGAAGCCCACCCGGACCGCGTTCTTGAGCGCTGCCGGGTTCATCACCCCCCAACCGGTGACGATCACCCAGTCCGGCTTGAACTGGCGGATCTCCAGCCACTGCGCCTGCTGCTCGCTCCCCGGAGCGGGAACCTCGATGATCTTCGCCTCGTACCCGTACTTTTCGGCCTGCTTCTGGAAGACCACGTTCGGCTCCTTGCCGTACGCGCTCCCGTGGTGGAGGTGGACGATCTTCTTCCCCTTCAGCTTCGCCATCCCGCCCTCGCGCTCACCGATGTACCGGATGATGTCCGTGTTCAGGCTCCAGTAGTGGGTGATCAGCGGGAAGACGTAGGGGAAGTACCGGCCATCCGCCGCGTCGGTCCGCCCGTGGGCGATGGTCACCAGGGGAATCTTGTCGTGGCCGACCTTGGAGATCAGCGCGTAGGAGATGCCGGTGCTGTAGGGGTGGAACATCGAAGCCCCGGTGGGCCCCTTCGCCTTGAGCCGCTCGTAGCACTCGACACCGCGATCGGGCTTGTACTCGGTCTCGCACTCCTCCCAGGTCAGCTTGACCCCGTTGATTCCCCCGTCTCGCATGTTGATCAGGTTCATGTAGTCGATGAACCCGCCGTAGAGGCTGGTCCCGCCCGCGGCGTAGGGCCCGACCCGGTAGCTCGGAACCGGCATGAATTGCTCGCCCTCTGCTCGCGCCGGCGCCGCCCAGACCAGGACCAGGGCGGATACAGCCCCGCTCCACCACCATCGCTTCGTCGTCCGCATGTCTGCCTCCAGGTTCAATGAGGAAACGGCCACAGCCGGAGCTTCTCCTTGGTGATCTGCCAGAGCCGCGCGAAGCCGTGCGGCTCGACGATGAGGAAGACGATGATCAGCGCACCGAAGCACAGCAGCTCCAGCTGGCTCAGCAGCCCCGCCCGCACCTCACCACCGCGCAGCACCGCGTGGAAGAGCCAGTTCAGGAACAGCGGGAACAGGGTGATGAACGCCGCGCCAAGAAACGCCCCCATCACCGTCCCCAGCCCTCCGATGATCACCATGAAGAGGATCTGGAACGAGCGCTGCAGATCGAACGCTTGCGGCTCGACGGTTCCCAGGTAAGCGAAGGCCCAGAGCGCACCTGCCACACCGCAGTAGAACGAGCTGAACCCGAAGGCCAGGAGCTTGGTTCGCAGGATGGGGATGCCGATCACCTCGGCCGCCACGTCCATGTCCCGCACCGCCATCCACGAGCGACCGGTCCGCGTGCGGGAGAAGTTCTTCACCACCAGCGCCATCAGGGCGACGATGGAGAGCACCAGGAGGTACCGCCGCACCGGCGTCTCGATCGGGACGCCGGCAATCGCCATCGGCTGGGCGGTGATGACCCCCGAGCTGGAGTAGTTGCTGAACCAGCCCACCTTGGTGAAGAGCCAGTCCACGAAGAACTGCGCGGCCAGCGTCGCCACCGCCAGGTAGAAGCCCTTGATCCGCAGCGACGGCAGGCCAAACACCATCCCCACCCCGGCGGCGATCAACCCGGCGAGCACGAAGATGACCAGCAGGGGAATCCAGGGAAGCCTTAACTGTAAATTATACGCGGCGAACGCCCCCACCGACATGAAGGCCGCCGTCCCGAGGCTGAACTGCCCGGCATAGCCGGTGAGGATGTTCAGCCCCAGCGCCGCGAGGGCCAGCACCAGCATCGGGATGAGAAGCGCGCTCAGCGCGTACTCGCTGGCGGTGAGCGGTACCACGACGAACGCCGCCGCGAGGAGCAGCACCATCCCCACCCGATCCTGGAGGATGGGGAAGATCCGCTGGTCGGCGGCGTAGGTGGTCCGGAACTGTCCCGCTTCCCGGTAGATCACGTCACACCCGCTCGATCCGCTTCTCGCCGAACAGCCCGTCCGGCCGCACCAGGAGGAACAGCAGCGCCAGCACGTAGGGGAACCAGTTCTCGATTCCCCCACCGATGATCGGCCCCAGGTACACCTCGGCCACCTTCTCCGAGGCGCCCACCATCAGCCCGCCGACGATGGCCCCGGCGATGGAGGTGAAGCCACCGAGGATGATCACCGGCAACGCCTTGAGCGCGACCTGCGTCAGCGCGAACTGCACCCCCAGTCGGCTACCCCACAGCAGCCCGGTCACCAGCGCCACCGCGCCCGCCGCGGCCCAGACCAGCGCCCAGATCCGCTCCAGAGGGATTCCCACGCTCAGCGCCGCCTGGTGATCGTCCGCCACCGCCCGCAGCGCCCGGCCGGTCCGGGTCCACTGGAAGAAGGAGGCGAGGAGCACCACCAGGGCCCCCGCGGTGCCCGAGGCCACCAGGTCGAACTTGGAGATCAGCACCCCGCTCACCTCGAGCGGCGTGTCGGGAATGCCCAGGTCCAGCCCGCGCACCACGCTGCCCCACACCGCCTGAGAGGCGCCCTCGAGCACGAAGGTGAGCCCGATGGTGGCCATGAACAGGCTGATCTGCGGCTGGTTCACCAGGGGCCGGAGGACCAGCCTCTCGGTCAGCAGGGCGAAGACGATCATCACCGCCAGGGCTGCCAGGAACGCGAGCCACCCGCTCCAGCCCATGTCCACCAGCCCGGCGTAGGTGGTGGCCGCGGCGAGCACCATCGCCCCCTGCGCGAAGTTGAAGACCCCGCTGGCCTTGAAGATCAGCACGAAGCCCAGCGCTATCAGCGAGTACATCACCCCCGCCAGCAGCCCCCCGACCAGCACCTCGATGAAGAAGGCCATCAGCTCGCCTCCTTCAGGGCCCGATCGTCGGCCGCGGTGGGAACGCCGAGGTACGCGGCGATCACCTCGGGATTGGCGCGCACCTCCGCGGGGCTCCCGTCGGCGATCTTCCGGCCGTAGTCCAGGACCACCACCCGGTCGGCGATGTCCATCACCACCGCCATGTCGTGCTCGATGAGGGCCACCGTCACCCCGAGCTCGTCGTTGGCGTCGAGGATGAAGCGGCACATGTCCTGCTTCTCCTCGATGTTCATTCCCGCCATCGGCTCGTCGAGGAGCAGCAGGCGCGGTTCGGCGGCCAGCGCCCGCGCCAGCTCCACCCGCTTCTGCAGCCCGTAGGGGAGCCGACCCACCGGCGTCTTCCGCACGTGCTCGATCTGGAGAAAGTCGATGATCTTCTCCACCCGGGCCCGGTGCTCCAGCTCCTCGCGCTCGGCCGGACCCCAGTAGAGCGCCTGCCACAGCACTCCCCGGCGCATCTTCAGCGTCCGGCCGGCCATCACGTTGTCCAGCACCGACATCCCCTTGAAGAGCGCGATGTTCTGGAAGGTCCGGGCGATGCCCTGCTCCGCGGCCCAGTGCGGGCGCATCGCCCGGCGGGTCTCACCGGCGTAGGTGATTGTGCCCGCATTCGGGGAGTAGACGCCGTTGATCACGTTGAGCAGGCTCGACTTCCCCGCCCCGTTCGGACCGATGATCGCGCAGACCTCCCCCTCGTGGACGTGGAAGTCCACGTGGCGCAGCGCGTGCACCCCGCCGAAGCTCAGCGAGACGCCGCGCACCTCGAGCAGCACCGGGCCGGGCACCCTCCCCTGCATCAGGCGGCCCTCCGCGCGGCGTCTTCCTCGACGATCATCGCCTCGAGGATGGCCAGCTCGGCCTGAACCATCCCCGTCCGCCCGTCCTCGAACCTGACCTGCGTCTCCACGTGCACCGAGGGCTGCGACGAGTAGAGCGCCTCCACGAGCGGTCCGTACTTCTCGGCGATGAACCCCCGGCGCACCTTCCGCGTCCGGGTGAGCTCGCCGTCGTCGGGATCGAGCTCCTTGTGCAGCACCAGGAAGCGCCGGATCTGCGAGCCCTTCAGCCGCGGATCGGCGGCCAGCGCGGCGTTCACCTCCTCGACGCACCCGCGCACCAGGTCGTGCACCGGCTTCTGCCCGGCCAGGTCGAGGTACCCGGCGTAGGGGAGGTTCCGGCGCTCGGCCCAGTTCCCCACCGCGGCCAGGTCGATGCACACGAACGCCGCGGCGTACGGACGGCGGTCCCCGAAGGCCACCGCCTCCTTGATGAAGGGGTAGAACTTGAGCTTGTTCTCCAGGTACTTCGGCGCGAACAGGGTCTCGTCATGCAGCCGGCCCACGTCCTTCGCCCGGTCGATGATCCGGAGGTGGCCGTCCTCGTCGAAGAACCCGGCGTCCCCGGTGCGGAAGAAGCCGTCCGGGGTCATCGCCTCCCGGGTCGCGGCCTCGGCCTTGAAGTAGCCGTGGAACACGCCCGGGCTCTTCACCTGGACCTCGCCCTGGTCGGAGATGCGGACCTCGACATCGGTGGCCGGGGTCCCGACCGATTCCAGCTTCACCTGCCCGTTGGGCTGGATGCAGACGAAGACCGAGGTCTCGGTGCTCCCGTAGAGCTGTTTGAGATTGACGCCCAGCGAGCGATAGAAGCGGAAGAGGTCGGGTCCGATCGCCTCGCCGGCGGTGTAGGCTACCCGGACGCGGCTGAACCCCAGCACGTTGCGAAGTGGACCGAGGATCAGGAGGTCGGCGAGCGCGTACGCCAGCCGCGCGGCGACCGGGACCGGCTTCGCATCCAGGATCGCCGGCCCCCAGCGCCGGGCCACCTCCATGCACCGGGCGTAGAGCCACCGCTTGAACCGTGAGGCGTCCTCCATCCGGATGGACACGGTGGTCAGGAGGTTCTCCAGCACCCGAGGAGGCGCGAAGAAGTAGGTCGGCCCGATCTCCCGCATGTCGGTGAGGACCGTGTCCGGGCTCTCGGGGCAGCTCACGCAGAAGCCGGCGACGTGCCCCTGGCAGTAGCTGAAGAGGTTGTCCCCCACCCAGGCCATCGGGAGGTAGGCCAGCACCTCCTCGTCGGCGGTGAGCCGCTCCCTCTGGATGCCGCCCCGACCGGTGTCGATCAGGTTCTGGTGCGTGAGCATTACGCCCTTCGGCGTCCCGGTGGTCCCCGAGGTGTAGAGCATGATCGCCACGTCGCTCGCGCGGCCCTTCTCCACCTCCCGGTCGAAGAAGTCCGGCTGGGTACGCAACAGGTCACGCCCCGCGGCCTGCACGTCGTCGTAGGAGCGGAGCAGCTTCCGGTCGTAGTGCCGCAGCCCGCGCGGATCGTCGTAGACGATCATCTCCAGCATGGGACAGCGGGCCTTCACCTCCAGGAGCTTGTCCACCTGCTCCTGGTCCTCGACGACCGCGATGCGCACCTCGGCGTTGGAGAGGACGAACGCCATCTCCTCGGCGACCGCGTCCTGGTACAGCGGGACGGGGACGGCGCCGAGCGCCTGCGCCGCGTCCATGGCCCAGTAGAGGCGCGGGCGGTTGTCGCCGATGATCGCCAGGGTGTCGCCACGGCGGAGCCCGAGGGTGTGGAGCCCGCAGGCCAGGGTCCGCACCTCGTCCAGCACCTGCTTCCAGGAGTAGGTCTGCCAGATGCCGAGGTCCTTCTCCCGTGTCGCCGGGCGGTCGCCGCGCGTCTGCGCGTGCTCGATGAGCAGTCGCGGAAAGGTGTCCGGCGCCGGCATGTCGCCTCCCGCCCGGGTTCGCGAGCACGGGAACGTTCCAGAGCCCGTGACGCGCGAGGCCGGCGCATCCTAGGGGGCGCGCAGGGTCGGGATCCACGCTTCACCGCTCGCTGGAGCGGCTGGTCGACGGAGTGCGCCGCAGAGCGTCATCCGTCCCCGGCGGTCGGGCCCGGGTCAGCGAGCCGCCGCCAGGTCCGCCGCCAGCCTCGAGAGCATGAAGGGCTGCTCGGCTCAGGGTGAGGAACGGCCGAGCCCCTCGAGATACCCGAGCACCTTCGCGAGGCTTCCCGGCCGGGTGTAGACGTCCACCGGCCCGGTGAAGAGCCCGTCGGCGATGATGCGCGCCGCCTCCTCCACCGACTGGGCGCCGGGGATGGTGCGGGAATCGACCCCACCGCCGATCGCGCTGTTCCCGAAGTCGGTGGCCACAACCCCGGGGAGCACCAGCACCACCCGGATGCCGGGGTAGTCCTTCGCCAGCTCGGAGCGCAGCGACTCGGTGAGCGAATTCAGCGCCGCCTTCGCCGCGCTGTAGGCCGCGCGCGGGATGGCATCCGGAATCCGGGAGAGCATCGAGGAGACGTTGACCAGCACGCCCTGCTTCCGCGCCTTGAAGTGCGGCAGCACCACCTGCATCCCGTGGAGCGCGGACCGGGTGTTGTCCCGGATCATCACCTCCAGATCCTCGGGGGTGATGGCCTCGAGCGACGGGCGGGTGATGCCCCGACCGGCGTTGTTCACCCACACGTCGACGCCGCCGAAGCGCGCCACTGCCCGCTCCAGGACCCGCTCGAGGTCAGCGCGCCGGGTCACGTCGCCCGGCACCACCTCCACCGGAGTCCCCAGCGTCGCCGCCATCTCGGAGAGCAGCTCCTCGCGGCGGGCGATCAGGACCAGGCAGGCACCTCGTCCGGCGAGCTCGCGGGCCAGCGCGGCCCCGATGCCCGCGCTCGCGCCGGTGATGACCACCACCGGCCCGCTGGACTCCCCGGCCATCCCTAGAGCTTACGCCCCTTGAGCAGGTCTCCCAGGGTGCCGAAGCCTTTTCCGCCACCACTCGACGGACGCTGGCTGCGCTGCCAGGCCTCCATCTCCGCTCGCTCCGCTGCCCGCACCGCCGCGGTGAGCGAGAGGCGAATCTTCCCGCTGCCGTCCACCTCGAGGATCTGCGCCTTCAGGGCCTGCCCGAGCTGGAAGTGCCGCTTGAGATCGGTACCCCGCTCGGTCCCGCTCTCGCTCGCGGGGACGAGCCCCCGTCCGCCGGGGAACACCAGGAACACGCCGTAGGGCTCGATGCGATCCACCGTGCCCTCGACCACCTGGCCCGCCCTGGGGCGTGGAGCGGTCTCCTTCTTCGGGGTGCTCTCGCGCGCAGGCTCGGATGCCGGCGCCGAGGTGGACACGCCGCTTCCCACCGGGACGCCGTCGACCACCAGGCGGAGCCCGATCCGCTTCTCGCCCAGGTCCACCTTCTCCACCGCGAGTTCGACCGTCTCTCCGACCTTGAGCACGTCACGGGGGTGCGCGATCCGCCGCTCGGACATCGCCGAGATGTGGATCAGCCCGTCCACTCCGGGCCGCAGCTCGACGAACGCGCCGAACGGCTGGAGCCGGACCACCTTGCCCTGGAGGCGGTCTCCCTCCTTGAGACCCGCGGCGAACGCCTTCCACGGGTCCTCCTGGCGGGCGCGCATCGACAGGGTGATGCGCTCCTTGTGCTTCCCCTTGTCCGGCGAATGCGGGTTCGGCGCCTCGATGCGGAGCACCTCCACCTCGACCGTGTCGCCGACATTCACCACCTCGCTGGGGTGACCGACGCGGACGTGCGACAGCTCGGAGACCGGGACCAGGCCCTCGACGCCGCCGAGGTCGACGAACACTCCGAAGTCGCGCACCCCGGTCACCTTGCCCTGGAGCACCTTTCCTCCGGCGAGGTTCTTCCGCGTCTCGGCGGCCAGGGCCTTCTGCTCGTCCTCGAGCAGCGCGCGGCGGCTCAGCACCACGTTGCGCTCCCGGACCTCGGTGACCCGGAACCGCAGCCGCTCGCCGATGTACTGGTCCGGCTTGTCCACGAAGCGCAGGTCCATCTGGCTCAGAGGAACGAACGCCCGCGCGTCGCCGACCGCGACCTCGAAGCCGCCCTTGTTCACCGCCAGCACCAGCCCCTCGACGGGCATGCCGCTCGCCCGCGCCTCGGCGAGCATCGCCAGCGACGCCGAGCCCTTGCTCAGGGTCCGGCTGAGGATGACCCCCTTGGCGCCCGACTCGACGACGTGCGCCTCCACGGTGTCACCCACCCCGAAGCGGAGGATGCCCTCGTCGTCCTTCAGCTCGCGGAGGTCGATCATCGCCTCGGTGCGGCCGCTGAGCGTGAGGAACGCGGTGTCCGCGCCGAGCTGGAAGATGGTGCCGGTGACCCGCTCGCCGACCCGCGGCATCTTGCGGTGCGCCCCGCCCTCCTGCTTCGAGTGGGCCTCGAACATCTCGGCGAAGGACTGGTCCTCGGGGACCTCCTCGTAGAGCGCGCTGCGCGGAGCGGGCGGGGGCGCGGGCGCGACGGTCTCGGTCGGCCCGGCGGTCTCGGTCGGGCCGGCGGTCTCGGTCGGGCCGGCGGTCTCGGTCGGGCCGGCGCTCTCGGGCGTCGGGGCGGTCGGCTCCGCGGTGGCAGGCGCCTCCGTTCCGCGGGTCTCGATCGCGCCGCTCGCCTTGCGGACCACCACCAGCGGTCCCTGGGGCTTCCGGCGCTCGGGCTTGCGTGGTTCGCGGCGAGGGGGCTCGGCGGGCGGGGTCTCTCCGGGGGCAGCGGACGCAGGCTCCGCGCGGCGGCGCTCGCCCTTCGGTCTCTCCGGTTGCTCTCCCCCACGTCCCGCGGGGATGCCCAGCATCGCGTCCCCGAAGGTGGCCCGCGGCTTCTTGGGTCCGAAGCCCTTGTCCGGGCGCTTCTGATCTTCACTCACCTCGATGCACCTCGCTGCTCCACGACCGGGGGAGCGCGCCCCCACGTGAGGGTCGCGGGTCATTGCACATCCTCCCCTCGGGGGCAAAGGGGGACGCGCGCGGATTGCAACGGGAGCGGAGCCCTCTACTGGCGGCGAAGCCGGGAGAGGACATTCCGGAGCTGGGAGGCCCCTCCGAGCGCGGTCAACCCCAGGTACACCCCGCCGAAGACGGGGACGAGCAGCGCCGCCACCAGGACCGGCTCCAGCGCCGGCGCGGGCAGAAACTGCCAGCCCCAGAAGCGCATGATCGAGGGCGCCGGCCCTGCCTGGGCGGTGAGCCACACCTTCCCGGCCAGCGCGAGCCCCCCGGCCACCAGCGCGCTTCCCCAGAACCACAGGAGCCGGCGCGCGGGAATTCCGGTCGTCCCGATGCGCCGGGCGAGCGCCCGCCGAAGCAGGTGGTACTCGAGCCAGGCGGCAAACCCGGTGGTGGCGGTGATGCCCACCGCGCCGATCTCCACCGGCACCCCGAACCACCCCGGGCCGTAGCGCACCGACACGTAGGCCAGGATGGCCGAGAGAACCACTCGCAGGGACGCGAAGGCGAGCGGCGTCCGTGCGTCCTGGAGCGCGTAGAACGCCGAGGCATACAGGCGTCCCAGCGTCCCGGCCACCAGTCCCACGGCCGAGCCCATCAGGAGGTACCAGAGCCAGCGGGTGTCCGCGGCATCGAAGCGGCCGGTCTGGAACAGGAGCCCGCCGAGCACGTCCCCCAGGACGAGGAAGGCCACCGCCGACGGGACGACGAAGAAGGCGATCCGCTCGAGGCCGCGGTCGATGCGCAGGCGAAGCCGCTCGGAGGCCTCGGGCCCGAGCGCCGTTTCGCGCGCGAGCTCCGGCAGCTCGGCCGCCGAGACCGACATCCCGAACAGCGACACCGGCAGCAGCGCCAGGAGCTGGGTGTAGCCCAGCACTGCGACCGTCTCCGGCGAGATCAGCGAGGCGTAGTAGGTGTCCACCAGCGCGCTGATCTGGACGACGCCGCGGGCGACCAGGATGGGGAGGAAGCCCCGCAGCACGGCCCGCATCGCCGCGCTGGTGGTGTCGAGCGACGGCCGGAACCGTCCCAGCAGCGGCCAGAGCACCGGGAGCTGGATGGCGAACTGGAGCGCGCTCCCGGCGACGACGCCCCACGCCAGGAGCGTGGTCAGCCGGTCCTCGTCCACCCGCGGTCCAGCGACGACCAGGACGGCGATCTGTGCCAGGTTCCACACCACCGGCGCGGCGTAGGAGAGGAAGAACTTCCGGTGGCTGTTGAGCACCCCCAGGCACCAGGCCGAGAGCACCAGGAGCCCCGTGCTCGGGAAGAGGATGCGGGTCAGCTGCACCGCCTTGGCGAACGCGGCCGGCCCGGTCTCGACGAACCCGCCCACCACCACGCCGACGATCCACGGGGCGGCGAAGATGCCCAGGGCCACCAGCACCGCCACCAGCAGCGACAGGAGCCCGAACACCGCGCCGGCCACCCGGTCGGCGTCCTCGCGCCGGCCCTCGCCGAGGAGCCGGGCGTACACCGGGATGAAGGAGGCAGAGAGTACCCCCTCGCCGAACAGGTTCTGCAGGACGTTGGGGATGCGGAGCGCGGCGGTGAAGGCGCCGGCCAGCGCCGAGGTGCTCAGGTAGTGGGCGAAGACCCGCTGGCGGATCAGCCCCATCAGCCGCGAGGCGAGGATGCCCAGCGCCACCAGCGTGGCGCCCCGGCCCGAGCTCCTGGCTGGTGCGGTGGCGTCGGTCACGGGCGGCGGGATTCTCGGTGGCGGACTCTAGGCGCAGGCACCGACGGGCTCCGGGGCTCCTCTTGACCTGGCATGTGCTCTCCCCGCATCGTGCCCGGCTCGCCACACATGGCAAAGGTTCTGGTCATCGACGACGAGGCGAACCTCCGCAAGGTGCTCGCCGCGCTGCTCCGCCGTGACGGCTACGACGTCACCATTGCCGAGGACGGCGAGATGGGCCTCGCCGAGTTCCAGAAGAACGGCGCGGACGCGGTGATCACCGACCTGGTGATGCCCAAGCTCGGGGGGATGGAGGTGCTCCGGGCCGTCAACGCTACCGATCCCGAGGTGCCGGTGATCATCATCACCGCCCACGGGACCGTCGACTCGGCGGTGGAGGCGATCAAGCTCGGCGCGTTCGACTACGTCACCAAGCCGTTCGACCAGAGCGAGCTCAGCAACGTGATCGCCAAGGCGATCCGGACGCACGAGTCGGCCCGGCGCAACGCGCGCGGCGAGCACGGCCGCCCCTCCCTCGTCGGCGAGTCTCCGCAGATGCAGGAGGTGCTCCGGATCATCGACAAGGTCGCGGACACCCCCTCCACGGTCCTGATCACCGGCGAGAGCGGTACCGGGAAGGAGCTCATCGCCACCGCGCTCCACGAGGGCAGCTCCCGGCACGACAAGCCCTTCATCCGGATCAACTGCGCGGCCATCCCGCGCGACCTCATCGAGTCCGAGCTCTTCGGCTACGAGCGGGGCGCCTTCACCGGCGCGGTCACCTCGAAGCCGGGCCGGTTCGAGCTGGCCGACGGCGGGACGCTGTTCCTCGACGAGATCGGGGAGATCCCCGTCGAGATGCAGGTGAAGCTCCTCCGGGCGCTCCAGGAGTCCGAGTTCGAGCGGGTGGGCGGCATCAAGACCACCCGGGTGGACGTCCGGCTCATCGCGGCCACCAACCGGGACCTCAACACCGAGATCGAGGCGGGGCGGTTCCGGAAAGACCTGTATTACCGGCTGGCGGTCGTGCCCATCAGCCTCCCCCCGCTCAGGGAGCGGCCGAGCGATATCCCCACCCTGGTGCGTCACTTCGTCGACAAGTACAACCGCCGGCTGAACAAGCGGATCGAGGGGATGACCGACGAGGCGCTCGCCTTGGTCCAGGCCTACGCCTGGCCGGGCAACATCCGGGAGCTGGAGAACCTGATCGAGCGCACCCTCCTCTTCGCGGACGGGCCTCTGATCGGCGCGGCGGATCTGCCTCAATCTCTGCGTTCTCCTGGTGCCGCCACGCCGCTTCCCGGACCCGCGCCGGCGCCGGGGGCGCTGCCGGTGCCTGCGGGAGAGACGGGCCTGAAGGACATCGTCCGGCAGCGCTCCGCCGAGCTGGAGAAGGAGATCATCACCCGCGCCCTCGAGGAGACGGGCGGCAACGTGACGCGCGCGGCGAAGCTCTTGCAGATCAGCCGCAAGTCGCTGCAGACCAAGATGAAGGAGTTCTCTCTTCGCGACGACAGCGACGAGTGATCGTGGAGACGGACGGGCAACGATGGCCGTGAAGATGCCAGTGCTGGGCCAGCCGGCCCGGCGCAAGTCGAGTGGTTTCGGGTGGGTGCTGTTCCTCGGGCTCGCGTTCGCCGCGGGTGGATACCTGTGGCACCGCAGGCAGCGACCGGCGCCGTCGCCGGTGGCCCAGGTCCCGGTGGTCGCGCCCGCGCCGGTCATCAGCGCCCCGGGGTCGACCGCGGTGCCCGGCCTCGCCCAGGCGCCGGTGGCCCCTCCGGTGCAGACGGGCCCGCGGTTCCTGTCGGTGCGCATCGACGGTCCGCTCGAGGCGGCGCTGGTGGCTGGTGCCGGGAACGAGACCGGCCCCGCGCTGACCCAGGTGGTGAAGCGCGTCCTGGTGTGGTGGATCACCGTGCCGGGCGACCTCCGCAAGGGCGACCTTCTGGAGGTGGTGTACGAGCCGCAGCCCGGGCAGGAGCCGCTGGTCAGCGTGGTGCGGCTGCAGAGCGCGAAGGCGGGCCGGACCTTCGAGGCGTACCGGTTCAAGCCGGCCGGCTCGCAGTTCGCCCGGTTCTACGGGCCGGACGGCGATGACCTCGAGCTGCGTCTCGACCCGTCGCCACTCGACAGCTGGGAGCAGATCACCTCGCTCCTGAAGGATGGCCGGAAGCACAAGGGGGTGGACTTCAAGGCCCCCGTGGGCACGCCGGTGAAGGCCACCTTCGATGGGACCATCACCCGGAAGAACTGGTTCTTCCGCGGGAACGGCAACAGCCTGGAGGTCACCTCGTCGGGTCCGCCGCACATGAAGGCGATCTTCCTTCACCTGTCGGAGCTGCCGCGGACGCTCACCATCGGGACGAAGGTGAAGAAGGGCGAGGTCATCGCCCACAGCGGGAACAGCGGGCACAGCTTCGCGCCGCACCTGCATTACCAGCTGATGTCGCCCTCGGATCGGGTGCTGGATCCGTTCGACGTGCACGCGACGCAGAAGGTGAATCTCGCGGCGGACAGGCCGGCGCTCACCGAGCAGGTGGCGAAGTGGCGGTCGATGATGACCACGCGGGTGGCGGCCACTCCTTCGCCGGCGGTCGTTCCCGCGACCACCACCACGCCGACCGCGGGGGTGGTCCCCGGGGCGACCGCTCCCGCGGGCGTGCCGACACGGTAGATTCCGCCCGCGCACGGGATCGCGAAGAGGGCGAGAAGGTCCGTCCACGGTCAGAGTCGGGCGGCGAGCTCCTCGTGACGGCCTGACCGCCGGCCACGGTGGGAGAGGGTCAGGAGCCCTTCTTCGCCCCGATCCGGTACACCTCGGCACTCGTCCATCCAGCCTGACGCGCGATCTCGCTCGAGAGCGTCTTGAGTCGCTCACCGCGCGCGAGCCCCGCCTCGAGTGCGGCGCGGACCTCGTCCTCGCTCCACCGCCCGGCCTCGGTCCGCCCCTCCACGAGGACCACCACCTCGCCGAGGGGCGCCTCGTCCCGGTAGCGAGCCGCGAGCTCGGCCAGCGTCCCGCGCACGAACTCCTCGTGCACTTTCGTGAGCTCGCGCGCGACCACCGCACGCCGCGGACCGAGCGCGGCGGCGAGATCGGCCAGCGTCTCCCCGAGCCGCCGCGCCGACTCGTAGAGGACCAGCGTCGCCCGGAGCCCCGCCACCTCGTCCAGCACCGCCGTCCGGTCCGGCCCCGATCGCGGCAGGAACCCGAGAAAGTGGAACCGCCCCGACGGCAGCCCCGAGGCGCTGAGGGCGGCGACGACCGCGCTCGGCCCGGGGACCGGCACCACCCGGATGCCCCGCGCCACCGCCTCCGCCACCAGCGCCTCGCCGGGATCGCTGATGCCCGGGCTGCCCGCGTCGGTCACCAGCGCGCCGTCCTCTCCCCCCTCCAGCCGGGTCACGATGCCGCCGATCCGCTCCTTCTCCGCGAACGCCGGCAGGCTCAGGAGCGGCGCCTGGACCCCGAGCGACCGCAGCCATGGTCCGGAGTGCCGCGTGTCCTCGCAGACCACGAACGCGACCGCCCGCAGCACCTCCACCGCCCGGGCAGTCACGTCTCCCAGGTTCCCGATCGGCGTCGCGACGAGGTGGAGCGTCCCGGCCATGTGTTCCCGGCCGGTGACGCTCTCACATCCCGGCGTCGAACGCCCCGGGCAGGTGCTCGATGACCGCGGCCGGCCCTCGCCCGAGGACGGTCATCACGTCGAAGCGGATCATCCGCCGGGGCGCGGGCCGGCGCTGCAGGTAGCGGAGCGCCGCGCGCACCACCCGCCGCTGCTTCTCCCGCGTCACCGTGCCCGACGGGTCGCCGAACACCGCCGAGGTCCGCATCCGCACCTCGACGAAGCACAGCACCTCGTTCCGCTCCGCGACGATGTCCAGCTCGCCTTCCCGCGCCAGCCAGTTCCGCTCCCGGATGCAGTAGCCGGCGCGCTCCAGCCAGGCCACGCACCGCTCCTCGGCCTCCGAGCCCAGCCGCGATCGATCCACCTCGCCCATTCCCCACCCCCGACCTCGATCCGGCCTCGACTGTAGGGGGCGGGTCAGACGTTCAGGGAGCCCTCGGACATCGAGGCGAAGACCGGGTGCGCCGTGACGTGAAGCAGCTGCGTGCCGCCTCCCAGTCCCTTGAGCATCCGGCCCAACATCGGGAGCCGGGCCTCGTCCATCCCGGTCGCCATGTCCTCGAGCAGGACCGGCATCGGCTCCTGCGAGACCAGCCGCTCGAGGAGTGTGAGACGCAGCCCGAGCCACACCCAGTCCACGTCGCGCGGTGCCACCTGGGACACGGGGATCTGCTTTCCACCCACGCGGGCCAGGCCCTGACCATCGTAGGTGAACTCCAGGCCCTCCACGCGCCGCTCGGTCAGAGCGCTCACGTACTGGGCACATCGCTCGGCGATGCGCGCGGCGAGCGTCGGCACGTCCACGGTGAGCAGATCCGCCGCGGCACTCATCAGCCCGGTCGTGAAGTCGTCCAGACCCTCGGGCCCGCCAGACCCCGGGACCCCGGGCCTGGCGACCCTGCGCGACGCCGGCG
>Ga0105104_10001523_pt1 | contig 17347 bp, 17 predicted proteins | sample PPLLaktember2015_3_FD_87034 | JGI IMG/M metagenome (GOLD analysis project Ga0105104, IMG submission 87034) | Freshwater sediment microbial communities from Prairie Pothole Lake near Jamestown, North Dakota, USA - PPLs Lake P7 Core (6) Depth... | ecosystem: Environmental > Aquatic > Freshwater >... | reverse complement strand
GCCTGAGTATGCCAGGCTGTTTTGGGAGCGGCGAAACAAGAAGGAGCGATGGATGATGTCGTGTCTGTCGGCTCGTCAATATCGCGCCCAGCGAGCGGGAGGATGAATAGCTGGGGCTCCCCACAAGGGAACCCTTTGAAATGCTTGAGCCGTGATGCCGGGAAACTTGCATGTACGGTTCTTAGAGGGGGGGAGCCGAAAGGCTCCGTCTCCACTCGGTGCCGGTAGGAGGAACCGATGGCTTTTAGTGATACCGAGTTGCGGAGAGTCGAGAAGGCCGTATCGAGGTTCCTTGACAAGAGACGCCCACGTCCAGAGATTCGCCCGGAGCTGGATCACGGGTACCGGATCAAAGGCCAGAGCATCGAACTGTACTCCATCCGCCCGAAGTGGAATGACCCGTCCCAAGTCCGGGAGGAACCGATCGCAAAGGCGACATATGTGAGAAGCCAGAAGGTTTGGAAGGTGTTCTGGATGCGGGCTGATCTCAAATGGCACCGATACGAAACAAGTGCGAAGGTTTCCTCGATTGAGAAGTTTTTGTCGATAGTCGATGAAGACGAATATGGCTGTTTCTTCGGCTAATGACTCGCAGTCGGGATTGAGGAGCGCCGTTTTCGCTGGAGTGTCGCGGTACCCGCGTCGGGTCAGTGCGAAACCGGCGCAACCGGCGCTTCAGGGCGGGCCTAATAGTAGGTGCAGCGGACCCGCCCTCGCGCTTCTTGCATTGTTCGTCCGGTGGTAAGGCCCGGGCGGGCCGCTGAACTCGACGTTGGGCCGGACTTTAGCCAACGTTTTGACGTCAAGACGCTAAAACGCTAGACTACGAAAGTATGAAAGCAGCAATGAAAAGGGCGACCGTTTATTTCGACCCGAAGATTCATAAGGCGCTGAGAATCAAAGCCGCGGCAACGGAACGTTCGTTGTCGGAGATCGTCAATGAAGCCGTGCGGGTTGCACTAACAGAAGACGCAGAAGACCTTGAAGCTTTTGACAAGCGCGCAAATGAACCAAATCTGTTGTTCGAAGAGGTTCTCCAGGATCTGAAGAACCGTGGCCAAATATAAGCTCCTCATCAAACCGTCAGCCGCCAAGGAAATCTCCGAAATCCCCAAGCAAGACAGGCAGCGAGTGATCAACAGGATTAGTCGGCTGGCGGACAATCCGAGGTGCGAAGGCTGCGAGAAGCTTTCCGGCCAGGAGCGCTACAGAGTGAGGCGAGGACGGTACCGGATTCTTTACACGATCAGCGATGAAGAAGTGATCGTGGTTGTAGTCAAAGTGGGCCACCGCCGCGATGTCTACCGGTGAACCCCGGGGCCAAATGGTGACCGCGCGAGGCGGTAATGCTCGCGTGGTGCTACGGGGCATGCCTAACACACGGTAGCAGCGGACCCCGCCACGGACGATTCGCCTAACGGTTCGACCGGCGTCGTGGCGGGGCCGCTGAACTCGACGTTAGTCGGGAGACGAAGCCGAGTGTCTATCGTTTGCGCTGATTACGTTCGGACGCTAACATGTTGGCCGTGAAAGCGAAGATCGTGTTGCTTGCGCTATCACTCTGCGGCACGACCGTGTGGCTGCTGCTTCATAGCTATTCCTCCGCTCCTCCCGCATCGGAGACGTTCTACTACGCCTATTCAATGAAGGGGAAGCTGGTGGGGTACATGCGCGTGACGATCACGTCGCAGGCAACGAGCCGCGCGCGCACGATCGAATCCACGCTGACCGCGAAAGTCCGCCTGCTGGGATTCGACTACGATATTCACAAGACGGAGACGTACCATGTCGACTCCGCGACGGATCGCATTATCGACTACGATAACCGCACGACGGCAGGGCCGGCCGTCGGCGGGGCGAGTGTGACCGTGCACGACGGCGCCGCCCGCTACGTCTCGAAAAGCGATGGTCGACAACAGACAGTCAACCTCCCTTCAGATGTCCTGTTCCATGACCCGTTCTGCCGACCTTTCTTCGCCCGCGACCTGCCCCGGGATGCACAGGCGAAGACCTATCGCTTCCTGGACGTCCAAGACGGAATGCTCCACGCGCTTCGCGTGACGCGGACGGCCACCCGCCAGATTGACCTGGCTGGTCGCCATCTCTGCGCGGTCTTTGAGTTATTCGATCAAACCAAGTTCGAGAAGGCGGTCATCTGGATTGACCTGGGTAGCTCCCGATGGGTGAAACTAGCCATGGCCGATGGCTCCGAGCTTGTCCTGGCTGACGCGGGCGTTGTTGATAGAGCTGAGCGGGCTATTGTCGACAACATGATTCTGACCGAGGTGAGGACGAGCATCCCGAGGTACCGTGAAATCGCCTCCATGCGCATCCGGGCCAGAATACGGGTCGCCGGAGAGGAAGTCACAGCGGAGAGCCTGAACGTCGACGGACAGCGCTTCCAGGGTACAGTACGGGAAGGTCTGATCGAAGGCATGTTCGATGTTCACTGGCCCGAACACGCTCGCTTTACGGCAATACAGGACGCGCCCCGAATCGATCATGGCTCTCTCGACAAGTACCTCCGCCCGGAGCCAGGCGTGGAATCGGAAGACCCTGAGATTACGAAGCTCGCCCGAGACCTAACAAAGGGCATGACAGACCCATGGGATGGCGCGCGACGTCTCGGGAACTGGGTATCCCGTGAGATTCGCTACTTCCCCGCAGGCGGCTCGGCCCGCCAGACTCTCTCCTCTCGTCAAGGGCCCTGCCAGGGGTACGCCAGCTTGGTCGTGGCCCTCTGCCGATCCGTTGGCATTCCAGCCAGACTCGTCTCTGGATGCATGTATATGCCACGCGACGGACACGGCGTGCTCGGCGGCCATCTCTGGACGGAAATCCATATTGGGGGAGCGGGCTGGATTGCGGTGGACGCGAATCATGCAGAAATCCATGGGCTCGATTCTGGTCACATTCGACTGGGCCACGCAGTGGTTGCGGCACCGCAAGAGGCGGAAATCCTTGAGTACACGCTGCAGGTGCGGAGTCACAAGAGTGCCGCAGGGCGCTCGGCAGGTACCCGCATGAATTGAGGGCCGCGCCAACATCGAAAGAGCGGACGTGGTCACTCTCGACCTAACGGTGCGCGCGCCTCAGATCTATCCAAACCGGAAATCGATGCTCGCTGACGTACGGGATATGCCGTAGAATTAAGGAGTCAGCCGGAGGCTAAATGCCGGAAACCGTAATGAGCGAACAGAAACTCAAGGCCCTACTCAAAGCCGCCGTCATCGAGGCCCTTGAAGAGCGGCGTGACTTGGTCAGGGATGTTGTCGACGAAGCTATTGAGGATATGGCGATGGTTCGAGCTATCGACGAGGGAGCCGAGTCGCCGACTATCGATGCATCAGAGGTGTACAAAATTCTGGAAGCTTAGACAGTGGAACTCCTTTTCAAAGAGAGTTTTGCCAGAGACCTGAAAGCGATAAAGCAGAAGTCGATACTCCCCCGAATCCGGCAAGTCCTCGAAGCAGTTGCGAACGCCGAGGACCTTCGGACCATCCCGAACATTCGGAAACTGAACGCCCCAGGCAATTACTACCGGATCCGCGTGGGAGAATATCGACTGGGTATCAGCGTGGAGGAGAACCAGGTCAACTTCATCCGATGCCTGGATCGGCGAGATATTTACGATACTTTCCGTGAGCATCACGACCCCGTGGGAGACAGTACGTCCGGTGACAGAGGGCCTGCGTAACACACGTCCAGCGGACGCGCCGTAATACGCGTCCGTTCATCCGGTGCCGGCGCTGGCGGGCCGCTGAACTCGACGTTAGGGGGAGCTGACTCACTCAAGAATGGGACAGAGGATCAGTATAATCACGCTCGTCGTCAGAGACTACGACGAGGCCATCGCGTATTACACGCAGGTACTCGGCTTCGTGGTACTCAAAGACCAAGCCGTGTCGCCGGGCAAGCGATGGGTCGTGGTCAGGCCGAAGGGAACGGAGGGAACAGCCCTGCTCCTGGCCAAGGCAGCGACTTCGACGCAGGCGTCCCGTGTAGGTGACCAGACTGGCGGGCGAGTGTTCCTGTTCCTGTATACAAATGATTTCTCCACCGACTACCGAACCTTACTCCGTAAGGGAGTCGTTTTCGAGGAGGAGCCGCGCCAGGAGCCCTACGGAACGGTGGCGGTTTTTCGAGACTTATATGGAAACCGCTGGGACCTGATTGAGCCTGGCACTTCTGGCTCTCGGTGATCGCATCGCGTCTGCCGTCCGCCTAACGGTACAATTGGCGACACGGGGCATGCCAACATGCGTTGCAGCGGGGACCCCCGCCATAGCTCTTCTTGCACCGTTCATCTGGTGGTAGGGCTGGCGGGGCCGCTGAACTTGGCGTGAGGCGGCGCGGGCCTCTGGACAGGTTGCCAGGATGCGCTACAAATCGAAGGAAGATCTGGAAACCGACATTCGTACGGAACACGATTCGCTGTGCGCGATCCTCGATGCTCGGTTGGGAGGGCGTCACCGCCTGCCAGCGCGACACGGTACGTCAAGTAACACGGGGCATGCCTAACCCGGGACGTAAACGGCTTCAAAAGCGCCTCCAGGCTGACTGGGAGTTCGAACCCCGGCACTTCTGATACCAGGCTAAAGGTGCCTCGGCGCCTGCCTAACACACGTCCAGCGGACCCCCATTAGGCGCGTCCGTTCATTGGTTGCCGTGCCGGGCGGGCCGCTGAACTTGGCGGTAGGCAGATCCCGCTTGCCCGCCCGCCACGGTATGACTTATAGTAATACCAGAAATGAAGACCGCCAAAATTGCAGTCAGTCTGGATAAGGAGACAGTTGCCGAGGTGGACCGGCTGGTGAAACGTGGACGTTTCCCGAGTCGCAGCAGCCTCGTCCAGCAGGCCTTGGAAGAGAAGCTGCGAAAGTTGGGACGAAGCAGACTAGCTTCCGAGTGTCTGAAACTGGATGCCGACTTCGAGCAGCGCCTTTCGGAAGAGGGCATCGTGGCTGAGGCGAAGGAATGGCCCGAATACTAAGAGGTGACATCGTCTGGGCGGATCTCAATCCGGTTGTGGGCCATGAGCAGGGAGGTTTGCGCCCGGTTCTAATCCTCAGCCAAGACATATTCAATCAGTCTTCCGGTACGGTGATCGCAATGGCGATCACCAGCCAACCGCAGAAAGCCGGCTTCCCACTGACACTTGGACTGACCTGTCCCGCCCTTCCAAAAAGGTCCTGGCTGAAAATCAGTCAGGTTCGGACGCTCTCCGTTGCTCGACTGCAAAGGAAGATTGGGCGCGCTACTGACGACGAGATAGAGGAGGTCGTCGAGGGGCTCAATGAAATTCTGTCAGGCACCTGATGAGGCCTCGCGCGGACAGTCCTGAGCGAAACGGCAAGTGGTTGCCACTGGACCTGCCTAACACACCGGCGGGTCGGCCATAGTTCGACTGGCATTAATCGTACGATGGAGAGACCACTGTGAAAGCACGTCTTCCGGAGTCAGAGAACCCTTTGGTGATTCGAACTGATTTCTCCAATAGCGCGGCATGGGACTCAATCCGCAAAATCGTTCAGGAGTCCCACCTGGGTGAATTCGGAACGGCCTTTGTTGATATCGTGGATGACCAGGAATGGTGTGGCATCACCAAGGACAAGCTGCTGCGATTCGTTCCGGAAGACTATGTTCATCCTCTGGTTATTCTCGCTGACAGGACCGCTGTATCCCACCCTGAATTCCCCTTGTTGATAGTGGACCTGCTCGGCAAGAGAGGCAGAGAGTTTCGTGCGATTCCGTCGGCAGTGGGACTGATTGCGGCCAACCTATCAGTGGGGAACATGGTTTTCGAGGAATTCTCGCAGGATGTTGACGAGGATGGTGTTTTCCGTGGGTTCCCAGGAGGGGAAGCGGAACCGCAAGAAGCGCCGGCCGGCAAAGAGGCCTTTTACGCGGCTGATCGTCTCAAGATCCTAAGCCGTTCAATGCGTACCGTCGCCATCCCTGTGCATAACAATCAGAAGGTCGAGGTCTTCAGTCAGCGTCGCGGCGACGGCCAATTCGATGGGTTCGAAGTTTGGATGGTCGGAGTTTCCAAGGGGGAACGCATGATCCTTGATCATTTCCTCACTCAGGAACACCTTGAGAGGCGGGTCTGCTATGCACGTGCAGGAGACTTGGTGTGGACCGAAGCACAGCCGTCCAGCTTGCCGATCCATAAACATCGAGCCGCGCAACAATCCGACGAAGTCGTCAAACGAGGCACTTTCCTGGACCTCGCCAGTCCCATCCATTACTTCAACGCCATCAACTTAATCAGCCCGGACCGGAAAACGTCGAAGGTGGCTGCGAAGGCGTTACTCGGCCGATGGACTGATGGAATTGCGACGATCACGTTCGAGCCGGGATTCCGTTTGCTGATTGGATGTCCAGAAGCCGGCTCGCACCCGCTCTACAATGTTGCCCATTGCATTCAAGCGGACTGGTGGAGCTTCGGACAATGGGATCTCATGATGCTCAACGAGAAAGAGAAGCGCGGCGAGAGGGTTCAGGTTTTTCGATGTGACGAACGGGAGTTGCATATTGTAACCACCCGGAGAGACGTCCTGGTGCACGTATTTCACAGAGCAGACCAGCCCTTTTGACCAATCTCCGAGATTCCTCGATTGGCTGATCGCCGGGCTGCTCTTCGCTACGGTCTGCTGCTCAGAGAACCGCGGAGGTATTTTGTGCGACGAATCCGTTATGCAGTTGCGACCAGTTTGGACGGATATATCGCCGGGCCGAAGGGCGAAGCTGACTGGATAATTATGGATCCTGAGATCGACTTTGCTGCGCTCTTCAACGAGTTCGACACGATTGTTATGGGAAGACGGACGTTTGAGGTAACAACGGCACACGGCAAAAGCTATGGCATGCCGGGAATGAACATCTTCGTTTTTTCCACAACGTTGGCGCAAAGCGATTATCCCAAGGCAACAATCGTGTCCGAAAACCCAATGGAAAGGTTGAAGGAGCTTCGCGCAGAGCCAGGCAAGGACATCTGGTTGTTTGGTGGTGGTGTCCTGTTCCGCAATGTCCTGGCAGCAGGCCTGGTAGACTCGGTCGAAGTGGCAGTTATGCCAGTGCTCCTAGGCGGAGGGATTCCGCTGCTCTCCCCTCCTGCCCCCCGTGCGCGGCTGAAGCTGACCGGTCACAAGGTGTATTCCACAGGAATTGTTTCCCTGGAGTACTCCGTAGACCAGTCGTCCCCGCCTCCCAAGAAATCGTTGCCGCGGACCCGCAAAAAGCGCGGCCGCTGAACTTGTCGGTGGAGCAGCCGACGAGGCTGCGAATCTTGGGGGTGAAAGTCCCCTCCCGCCAATTGCTCGATTCAGGCGGGTAGCATATCCGGCGGACGCGCACAGTTCTTCTGTTAATCTCCGTTCGGCGGTAAGGCGTAGCGAGACCGCTGATCTCAACGTTAGCGGGTGATCTTTCGACCCGCGACTTGCGCCTAGACGTGGGAGTCGAGGGGGTGACAGTGCAGAAGAAGCGAGCAATGCGACCTGTCCTTCTTTGACCCTCAGCATTAGCCGGTGATCAGTCCAGGAATCCAACTTCTCGTCCTCTCCTCTTGGCTTGCTCGACTACTTAAACTCGTCTTTTGGTAAAAGGTTACATGAGAAAAAGGCAAAGCCTGACCAGCCGGTTCTCGAAAAAGGAACAGTCCTTTCAAAGCGCAGCAGATGGTCGGCGAGATGGATATCCGGCAGCAGGAGAAGAGCATCGCAGGACTTCGTGGTTACGACGTCATGCGGCCCAGCGTCCTTGCATCATTGCTCGGCGGATTTCTGAGTCTAACCGCCAGGGCGACTCGCTACTCGGTACGCAAAGCCTCCACGGGGTGTACGGTAGTCGCCCTGTGTGCCGGAACGTAGCTGGCAATCGCGGCGGCCATGATCAACACAAGAGAGACAACGAGATACGTCATCGGATCAAGCGGGCTGATCCCGAACAGCAGGGATGACATCAGCCCCGTGGCCCCGACGGCGGCGGCCAGTCCGCAACCAACCCCAATAACGGCCAGAACCATGCCTTGGCGGATGAACATCCGTTCCAGCTCCACGGGCTGCGCGCCGAGCGCGACGCGGATCCCGATTTCGCGTATCCGCTGCGTGACAGTGTAGGCGATTACGCCGTAAATCCCCACCAGACCGAGCAGCAGCGCCATCGCCGCGGCGATCGCAAGCATCACCAGTATGAATGACGTGGGCGCCAGCGACTTCTCGTAGATAGCTCGCAACGTCTGAACCTGCCCTACTGGAAGACTCGGGTTCACCGCCCACACAGCGTGTTGTATATCCTTCAGTAAGCCCTCACTGCCCGTCCGGCTGCTGCGGATTGCGAACGTCATCGAACGCCGGACCCGAATAGGGTCACCTTCGAACGTCTCCATTAGCGCCGGCCAGTAGACCATCATGGGCGCGGGCGCGTGCACGCCGTCGTCAAGAACGTCTGCGACTACGCCGACTATTTCGCGCCACGGGCCGGCCGGGTTCTCGCGGATCCGCTTACCGAGCGCCGCCCCCGGGTCCCACCACATCTCTCGAGCCATCTTCTCTGAAATCAGCACCACGGGTCTGCGTTGAAACAGGTCGGTCCACGTGAAGTCGCGCCCGGCAACCAGAGGAGTGCCAACCGTCTGAAAGAAACCCGGCGAGACGAACTTGAACCGGCGTACGACCGGAACGTTTTCCTCCACGCGGGTCTGATTCTCGGTAAAGAGCACGTTGGCGTTGACGAATGGCTCCATCGGCGCGGCGCTCGTGAACGACGCCATAGCGACGCCCGGAATCGCAGCCATGCGATCCCGAATGTCACTCTGCACGCGGAAGACCCGTTCGAGATCCCCGACGAGCGTCTTCGGAATGGTGATGCGCACTAACTGAACCTGGTCGGGATTCGCAAAGCCAGGCTGAACGGACCGCAGGGCCAGGAACGTACGAATCATGAGCCCGGAGCCAACCAGCAGCACAAGCGCCAGCGCCACTTGGACTACCACCAGTGTGTTCCGCGCTCGATGTCGCTCTCGGCTCTCGCTCGACGTGCGGCCGCCACCGTGGAGCGCCTGCGCTGTATTGGAACCCGCGTGCTTGACGACAGGAATCAATCCGACCAGCACGCCCGAAACGAGCGACACGACAAGCGCGAACGACAACACGACAGGGTCGATCGTTATTTCGCTGAGGCGCGGCAAACTCTCAGGGCCGAGTGTTACGAGCAGCCGGAGGGCTGCAAACGTCAGACCGAGCCCTAGCACTCCGCCGAGCAAACCAAGCAGCAGGTTTTCGAATAGCGATTCGCGAGCGATTCGGCGCCGTCCGGCGCCAAGCGCGGTACGGACGGCCAGCTCCTGCTGACGGCCCTCGGCGCGCACCAACAGGAGATTCGCGACGTTTGCGCACGCGATGAGCAGCACAATGCCAATGGTCCCCATCAGCAGCCACAACACATTGCTGACATCGCCCACGACGTCCTTCTTCAACGGCCGCAGCGTCGGCAAGATCCGGGAGCGCTCGAAGGTCGGCGCGTCAAAACCCGGCGGTGAGGGCCACGCGTCCAGCCAGATGGGGAGCATCCGTGCCACATCGGCGTTGGCATGCGTCAGCGTGACACCTGGTTTGAGCCTGCCAAGAGCAAAGTAGTTGAACGAACCCAGGACCAGACCGCGGCGATCGAATTGGAAGGGGAGGATCAGGTCCGCCGTCTCATTCAGGAAGCGGAAGCCGGCCGGCATCACGCCGATCACCGTCCGCGGCCGTGAATCAACAGTCACCGTGCGGCCAATGACCGACGAATCACCGCCGAACCGCTGTTGCCAGTAGCGGTGGGTGAGCATCACGGACTCCGGCGACCCGGCTGTATCGTCCTTCTGCGAGAACCACCGCCCAATAAGGGGCTGAACCCCGAGCGCCTGCAGAGTGCCGTACGTGACCCGCAGAGTCTGAACCTGTTCGGGCTCGGCCAGCCTGGTGACGCTCGCAGTACCCCTCGACCAGAGTCCGAACGCCTCAAATGTCCGGTTCTCGTCACGGTACGTGAAGAACTGCGTGGCCGAGATCGTCACCTCGCACCCTACCAGAGCTTCGGACTCAGGGTACGGCAGGGGTTTAAAGAGTACGCCGTTCACGACGCAGAAGACGGCCGTACTGCCGCCAATGCCCAGCGCGAGCGTTAAGCTCGCGACAACCGTGAAGCGTGCTGCGCGGCGCAGGGAGCGCGCGCCGTAACGGAGATCGCGAAGCCAGTCCTCGAGGAGGGCCGGACGGAACTCGTCCCGCGTGCTCTCCTTGACGGGTTCCAAGCCGCCGAACTTGATCAACGCCTGGCGCCGAGCCTCGTTCAGACTCATCCCGGCGCGAAGGTTCTTCTCGGTCTGCTGATCGATATGGAAGCGAATCTCTTCGTCGAGGCCACTCTCAAGCGTGGAGGCGCGGCCAAGCGAGCGGATCCGCTGCCAACACTCTTTTATCCACCTCACGAGGCGCCTCCGCGATTCAGGGTTGCCTCGAGCACCAGGTTGACGGCACGAGACATGCGGCGCCACTGCACGAGCTCGTCGCTGAGGTGACGTCGTCCCTCTGGCGTCAGCGAATAATAGCGGGCACGGCGATTGTTCTCGGTGACGCGCCATTCGGACCGGATGAGCGCTTGACGTTCCAGCCGATACAGAGCCGGATAGAGGGTACCCTGCCCCAGCTGCAACACGCTCTCGGACCATTGCTCGATCCTTTCGGTGATGCCCCACCCGTGCATAGGCTCAAGCTGCAGCGCCTTGAGCACGAGCATGTCGAGCGTGCCCTGGAGGAGATCGCCTCTTTCCTTCGCCATATTCATTCCTTTCGACGAACGAAAGAAGAATAGCACCGTTTCCTTTCGACTGTCAAGGGGAAGTTCCCGGCTACTACGACGTGATGTTCGAGTGGCTCAAGAAACGCGTTAGTCTGCGTTGAGGAGGCGACAGGGTGGGAGCGTTTCAGGTGCGCAGTGGAATCACCGGTTTCGCCCGGCCGATTGCTTTTAAAATCCTGGGTTGATAGGATTTTCTCATGGTCTGGGCATCCCTCCTGTTAGTCCTCGTGTCGTTTCTTCAGCCGCAGACAGGAGCACGACGCCCAACGCAGCGGCCGAAGCCGGCCGCACCCCCCGCTTTCCTTCGCGCGATCGAATCTCGAGACGATCAGGGCAACGCGGCCCGGATCGTGCTGAGATCCGGCCTGGTGGTCTTGTTTGAAGAACAGGCAGCTGACCCGTTGATGGTGGTCCAGACGACAATCCAGGCGGGTACGGCTGACGAAGGTCAGGACCAGGGCGCCGCAACTTTGCTGGCCCGCCTCCTGCTCAGACACTCCGGGTTTGCCGACGGAGTCCAGAAGCTTAGCGGAAGGGCGCGAATTCACGTCGGCCGGCACACCACGATCTTTTCTTCCGTCGCCCCCGTGGATAACGTGGCCAGAATCCTCACGCTGCACGCGGACCTGCTCACGTTTCCCAAACTAGCCGATCCCATTGTGCTTCGGGAGAGGCAGCTTCTTCAGGAAGAGCGGCGCCGAGAGCCGAGCGCGCTCGGATCAGCCACGAGAGAACTGTTGGGCCAGACTGAGCCGGCCGGGGTCGACCAGCTGGACCTTGCGAAATTGCGAGCGTTCCACCAACGCCACTACCGGAGGCCGAACGCCATCTTGGGGATCGTTGGAGGTGTGATCCGCGAGCAGCTGTTGGAGAAGCTGGTTGAGCTGCACGGCAAAGGACGGACGACCCCCGAGGACGGGAAAGTGACCAGCGAGCCCGCGCTCGCCGGTTTCAGGTACACCTTCTCGCAAGGCAAGGTGGGTCAACCTTATGTGTTCCTCAGGTATCGGGGCCCCGGTCCGACCGATCCCGACTATTATCCGTTTCTTCTGGTGGCGTACGCGCTTGGACAGGGGGCCGGGTCAGTCCTTCAATCGGGAATGCAGGTCGAAGGGCACGCCGTCCTGGCCGAAGCCGCGAACCCGGTTTTCGTGGAGGACGGATCCTTGCTCGTCACCCTGGTCCCGAAAGAGGGTGACATCGATGCCATGGAGATCAGCATTCTGGCGAGGATCGATGTCATCCGTACCCGGGGGCTGAACGAAGATCAGCTGGAGAGTGCCAAGGCCCTTTTCCTGGCGGATTACCACTCCCGCCTCGCAACAATGGAAGAGCGGGCATCCTCGCTGGCCGTGCATGAATTGCTGGGGAAAGGATTGGAGCGCAACACGATACCGCAGCGTGTCGCGGCGGTCGGGATGGACGATGTGAAGAAGGCTGCCGCTCGATACCTCGACACCTCCAATCTGGCCGTTTCGGAAGTCTTGCCGGAAAGTGCCGAGGCGCGGACCTTCACGCAGCAGACCTATCAGGAGATGTTACGTACCCTGCTGCCTCCGGCTGTTGCAAAATTGACGGAAACGAAGGAACTGGCGATTCGGACCGAGGGACCCTCGCTCGCCCCTGTGGTTGCTTTCAAACCGAAGTACCTGAAATACGATTTGAAAAAGACATCGGTGGTCCGAGGACCGGACGTGTACTACCAGGAGGAACACTCCGCTCCGCTCGTACAGCTGGGGCTCTTCTATCCCGGCGGGCGGTTCAACGAAACTGCCGGCAAGCGGGGCATCACCCAGGTGATGTTGGAGTCGATCGTAAGAACAGCGCTGCGCACGAAGGGGACGGCGGCGGCTGGGGACCTTGACCAGATCGGTGCGAAGATACGCGTCGTGGACGAGCCCGACTTTTTCGGGTTTCAGGCGACGGTCCTGTCCAATCACCTGGACCAGGTTCTTCGCACCGTGATCGAATGGGTGCGCCAGGTGCAGGTCGAAGAAACGGACGTGAATGCGGCCAGGCTGAACACAATTGCCCGCCTTCGCCTCGAACAGGATCGCAACGAAGTGAATCCCGGCGAAGCAGTCTGGAAGGACCATCCCTATGGCAGGAGCCGTTACGGCGCCGTCGAGGACTTGAACCTGGTCGATCTCCCGGCCGTTCAGGAGTGGCGGAAGACGCAGATGGGCGAGACGCATCCCTTGATCGTTCTGCGAGGCGACGTTCAGGGCACGTCCTTCCTGGAGGGGTTCGTTTCTACTTTGAGTGACCGGCGGCTCAAGCCAGCCGAAGTCCAGGCGCCGGAGGAAGTAGTCAAACCGGCGCAGTCCACCGGTCAGGCAGCCGCGGGTGTCCTGGTTTTTGCAGGACCGGGGCGCAGGAATCGGGACGAGAGAATCCTGCAGGTCGTGGAAAGCCTGCTCGGCGGATCGGGCGGCCCGCTGGTCGAAGATCTGTGGGAGAAGCAGGGAACCGCTCTTCCTCGGGAGTTCTCGCACCTCGCTTATCTGGGGGGCGGAGTCATCGTGGTCCGTTTTGAATCGCCAGGCGCCCGGCAGGAGGAAGCGCGGCAGGCGGTTCTAAACAGGCTGCTGGAGCTCAAGAAGGAGGCACCCCGGAGCGACCTGTTCCTGGCAGCCGTTTCGCGTTCGATTGCCCGCTTCTACCTGCAACGACAAGAGATGGACTCGTTCCTGACGGGAATAGCGCTTCATGTGTTTGCAGGTGGTGGAGCAGATTTCGAAGCCGAGTTTCTCGCCGCAGTGAAGGAGCTTCAGCCGGAGGACGTCAAGCTTTTTGCTGAGATATTTTTCGCCGACCCCGGAGGTACCCAGTGAAGTTTGCGATCATGGCCGGAGGACAGGGGACAAGGTTTTGGCCGCTCAGCCGCGAGCGGCGTCCAAAGCAGTTCTTAGCGATCGCCGGTACGCGAACCATGCTCCAGGAAACGGTGTGCAGGCTGTCGCCGCTTGCTCGGCCGGACGATGTTTACGTGGTTTGCGGACGCCAGTATGTGGAACTGGTCCGCGATCAACTCCCGGACCTCGGCCCGGAACAGCTCGTCGTTGAGCCTGTCCCCCGCAACACGGCTCCCTGTATTGGGCTTGCGGCCCTTCACCTGCGGCGGATGGTGGGTGATTCAGTCATGGCGGTGCTTCCCGCCGATCACTCTATCGGGCGAGTCGAAGAGTTTCACGCGGTCCTGGAGCAGGCTGCGAAACTTGCAGAGCAAGGTTGGATGGTTACCTTCGGGATTGAGCCTACATTCCCAGCCACGGGCTATGGTTACATTCAGAGGGCGGAACAGATTGGCGAGGCGAAGGGCAGGCGATCGTTCAAGGTGGCGAGATTTGCTGAGAAGCCCCGTCTGGAACAGGCAGCGGAATTTCTGGCGAGTGGGGAGTATTACTGGAACAGCGGAATGTTCGTCTGGACCGTAGGGACGATCATGGAGCAGTTCAGGCAGCATATGCCGGAACTGCACGAGATCCTTCTGGAGATCGACGCCGACTGGGACAACGCCGAGAAACGGGAAGAGTTGTTCTCCCGCGCCCCTCGCGTGTCGATCGACTTCGGCGTGATGGAAAAGGCAGAGAGGGTTGCGACGATTCCTTGCGCGCTGGCGTGGAATGACGTTGGTAACTGGCGGGCGGTGGAGGATCTGCTTTGTGAGGACGAGCGCGGGATCGCGGCAAACACGCGTTACGTGCAGTGGGAAAGCCGCGACTGCCTGGCGCATTCCGCCTCGGGTAAACTGGTCGCCCTGGTTGGGGTCCAGGACCTGATCGTTGTCGAAACTCCCGATGTCGTCCTGGTTTGCAGAAAAGACAAGTCCGAAGACGTCAAACAAATAGTCGAGGAGCTGAGACGCAACGGCCCCGCGGAGTATTTGTAGGGGTCCCCGGAAGTGGATCCGTTTTGTGCTGGAGTCGCGTTACCGAGCCGCGCACGCAGCGGAGGGCCGCAGAGCGCTTTACTGCGGAGCGAGTCCCGGAGCGAAGTAAGCGGGACCACCCAAACGCGCCTCTGAGGTTCGATGGGTGGTCCCGCTTACTCCGCTCCAGGCTGCTCCGCAATAAAGCGCTCCGCGGCCCTCCGCTGCGTGCGCGGCTCGGTAACGCGACTCCAGCACCAAACTGACCCACTCCCAAGGACCTACTACGCCTTGCGCTTCGTTGTCGCGAATGCTAAAGTTTAATGTTTTCAATGATTCGAGGATGACAGACAGGGGGCGGCGCTATTGTGAGCGAGAAGCTGGACGACCTTATACACCTGAGTGAACTGGACGAGCGGGGAATCCTTAATATCCTGGCGCGATTCGACCGTCAGATTGAAGAAGCGCTTCAAATTGGACTCACCGCAGATCTCCCGACCGACGTAAGTGCGCTGCGTAACGTCGTCATTTCGGGACTGGGCGGATCTGCGATCGGCGGAGATTTCCTGCGCGCCTACCTGGGCCGATCACTACGACTGCCGATGCTCGTCAACCGCAGCTATTCGATTCCCGGATTTGTCGACGAGTCGACGCTCGTCATTCTGTCGAGCTATTCCGGGAACACCGAGGAGACAATCTCGGCTTTTGAGGAAGCCAGGGCGGCCGGAGCGCGGCTTCTGTGTATCACGTCGGGCGGACAGATAGAGAGGATGGCCGAAACGGCTGGCTGTCCCTGCATCAAGATCCCCACAGGGTACCCGCCTCGAACCGCTCTTGCGTACTCCGCCATACCCGTCCTGCAGGCTTTGATACGTTTCGGCCTGGTGGCTGATTGTTCGGAGGAAGTCAGAAATTCGATTACCTGGGTGCGACACAAAATCCAGCTTTTAGCCCCCGAATGCCCGCTCGTCGAGAATCAGGCGAAGGCGCTTGCCCGAAGCCTGTACCGCAAAATCCCGGTCATCTACGGGAGCCAGGACCGGTTGGATGTTGTCGCCACGCGGTGGCGCTGCCAGGTTTCCGAAAACGCCAAGCAGCTGGCTTATTCCGCTTCCTTGCCCGAGATGAATCACAACGAGATTGTCGGATGGAAACACCCGACTCCCGGTCTGCGACAAATCCTCCCGGTGTTCTTGCGGGATCGCGAGGATCACCGGCGCGTTCAAATACGGGCGGAGATCACCAGGGAAATGCTGGCCGACCGTTCCGGTGCTGTCCTGGAATTCTGGACCGACGGTGAAACCTGGCTGGAGCGCCTCTGGACTCTCGTCTTGCTCGGTGACTATGCCAGTGTTTACCTGGCCTTTCTGAATCAGGAAGATCCTTCTCAGATAGATGCCATCGAAGGGTTGAAAAACCGCCTGAAAGAATCAGCTTAAGACGTTGACGGCGTCGATTCACGATTGACGATTCCGCGATCCGGTGATTCAATCTCAATCGGTAACAAAACGTCATCGTCGGATCCGCGAAGAGGAAGAGAAGATGCCGAGCTATCACATCCTGGTCATGAGTGACGGAACTGGCGAGACCGCGTATCGGATGTTGAAAGCGGCCATGGCTCAGTTCCAGGAAGACGTTGTCATTACCCGCTATGCCAATATCCGCGAGAGGGAGCAGATACGCGAGATTCTGCGAGCCGCATCGGCGGCCTCTTCGGAAGACACGCTGGTCGTTTACACGTTCGTCGGCTCGGAATTGCGGTCATTCTTAAAGGGACGTGCAGACGAGGAGGGAATCCAGTCGGTCGATCTTCTCGGGCCTCTGATGGATTCACTGGCGGGTTTCTTCAAGAAGCCGCCAGTGGCGAAACCTGGCTTGCTCCATCGGGTCGACGAGGAGTACTTCAACCGGATCGACGCGATCGAATACGCGCTCAGACACGACGATGGAAGGTCAATCAAGGACATCGGATCGGCGGACCTGATACTCGTCGGCGTGAGCCGCGTGTCGAAAACCCCCGTCAGCATTTACCTCGCGCAGGAAGGCTGGAAGGTCGCTAATGTGACGACCGTGCTCGGGATGAAACCTCCCAAGGAGCTGTTCGAGGTTGATCAACACAAAGTCGTCGGCCTCAAAATCGATCCCAGCCGATTAATGGAAGTCCGGACCGAGCGCCTCAGACAGCTGGGCGTGAACGACAGCAGTTACGCCGACCTGGAACGGGTCAAGGAAGAACTGACCCATACCGAAAACATCTTCAAACAGAATCCGGCGTGGCCTGTCATCGATGTGACTGGTAAATCGATTGAAGAGATCGCCCAGGACATCCTCGACAAAGTGATTGGGCGCGGCCGTAAGCTCTAGGAAAGACAATCTGCAGAGTTCAAGGGAACGAATTCGGTAGTGGGTCAGTTTGACGCTGGAGTCGCGTTACAGAGCCGCGCACGGAGTGGAGGGCTGCGGAGCGTTTTCTGCGCAGCAGCGTGGAGCGGAGTAAGCGGGACCACCCAACGAACCTATGAGCGCGTTGGGTGGTCCCGCTTACTCCGCTCCACGCTGCTGCGCAGAAAACGCTCCGCAGCCCTCCACTCCGTGCGCGGCTCTGTAACGCGACTCCAGCGTCAAACT
>Ga0105104_10001522_pt1 | contig 17354 bp, 13 predicted proteins | sample PPLLaktember2015_3_FD_87034 | JGI IMG/M metagenome (GOLD analysis project Ga0105104, IMG submission 87034) | Freshwater sediment microbial communities from Prairie Pothole Lake near Jamestown, North Dakota, USA - PPLs Lake P7 Core (6) Depth... | ecosystem: Environmental > Aquatic > Freshwater >... | reverse complement strand
GGCCTGTTTGATTTTGCCTTGGCGCCAATAGCTCTCGGTCAGGATGAGGCGAAGTGCAGTGGAATTGGGATGAATTTCGAGGGTTTCCAGGCACTTCTGTTCGGCCCGTCCATACTGGCGAGCCAGGAGAAAGACCTGGGCAACGAATGTGTTTGGGGCCATTGACACCGGGTCGAGATCCCGGGCCCGCCCCGCTTCCTGTATAGCCTCATCTACCTTACCTTGGCCTATGAGACACAGAGCCAGCCAATGATGCGAAGTAGGATAGCCGGGATCGAGACTAATCGCTTTTCGAAAACCCTGTTCCGCGGCCTTCCAGTCCCGGTCATACGCCATACTGATCAAAGCGAGGGAGGCGTGAGGCTCCGCGGCAGCAGGATCAAGCTGCAAAGCCTTCCGCGCCGCGGCCTTTGATTTTTGGAACGAATCATCGGCATCCCGGAAGCCGTAGTGTGCAAGGAGGTTGTGTGTGTCGGCAAGGCCCGAGTAGGCGAGGCCGAAATCAGGCGCGAGCTTGACCGATTCTTCGAAATACTCTGCCGCCTTGATCAGCGAGTCGCGGGAGCGTTGGTTCCAGAAGTAACGGCCCTTCACATACGTCTGGTAGGCCTCGGGATTGACCGGCTCTGCCTTCGCGAGTTTTTGCTCTTCCTCGGGCGTCAGCGTGATCTCGATCTTCTCCGCAACCGCCCTGGCGACTTCCTTTTGCAGGAACAGGATGTCTTTGTATTCACGCTCGTAGGTATCGGACCAGAGATGACGATCTGTTTTGCCGTCGATCAGTTGCGCGGAAATCCTGACCCGCGGGCCAACCAATTGCACCGAGCCCTCGACCAGTGCATCCACTTTGAGCTCTCGCGCGATGCTGGAGATGGGCAAAGCTTTGGCCTTATAGGACATAACTGACGTCCGGGAAGCGACCTGCAGCGTACGGATGCGAGCTAGATCGTTGATGAGAGCCTCGGTCATAGCGTCCGCAAAGTAGTCCTGCTCGGCATTGCCTGAGAAGTTTTTTAGCGGAAGGACGGCCAGGCTCCTGATCCGAGTACCGGAGGCGTCTGAACGCGAAAATGGAAATCCGAGCCAGACGACAGCAATAGCGGCGGCCCCAAGTGCCAGGCCGAGGAGGACCATCAAACTCGTGCTAAGCGGGAATCGCCTGCCAGGTGGAGGCTGGATCGGCTGGGCGTGAATTGATTCAACGGGCCGCGGGATGGGGGAAGCCGCAGGCTCGAGGTTTTCTGACACAACCGGCGGCTCCACAACAACTTTGGCTATCAGGCGGTATCCGCCTCGCGGAATGGTCTGGATGATCTGTGGTTGGCGAGGGTCATCCTCGAGCGCCTTGCGCAGTTCGGACACACACCTGACGAGCACGTCGTCCGTGACATATGCATCCGTCCAAACCTGCTTCTTCAGGACCTGCTTCGAGACAACCTCGTCGGGACCTCCTGCCAGGTAGACGAGCACCTGCATTGCCTTGGGCTCGATGTGAACGCTGCTCTCCCCACGACGGACGAGATTCAGCTGTGGCTGGACCAGCCAGTCATTAAGGAAAAAATCCCCGCGCAAATTTCCCTCCGTCCCGATTACCGTTAACCATTTTATACGAAAGGCGGCGTCCGAAGGTTCTAGGCGCGGGTCGCAATGCATCCGCTTTGTTGATGTCACAACTTCCTCGCAATACACATAACTGGTTATATCCGAGCGCTTTATCCCCTCGTCGGCATAACCTCACCAAAACCTCAGAAACTCCTCAGCAGGGTCGAGCGTTCTAAATGGCAGGTAACGAAATGAAGCGGTTACCGAAAGACTTGGAATGGCAATGATGCCTTCTGAAACAAACCCAGTGAAGCTCAACGGATTTTGAACGAGCCGAGCCGTAATGGAGGAGAGTATGAAAAAGAACCTGACGATGACAGTGGTGCTGGTTTGCCTGGTGTTCGCTTCCACATTATTCGTAAGTGCAATGACCTCGACAGTCCTGAGAGTCAATGTTCCGTTTGCCTTCCAGGTGGGCAAAAAATCGCTACCCGCAGGCGAGTACCTGGTGGAGATCAATCGAGCAAGTAGCGGGTCCGCGCTCGGCACCGCGGTCATTGTGCGCACCTGGGATGGTAAGACTCGCGAGCTGGTCAGCGCGCGTCCCTCCAACGAAAAGAACGGTCGGGCGAGCCTGACTTTCAACAAGTACTCGAACACTTACTTCCTGGCCAGTGTCGATTCCTATGGACTGGGATGCGAACTGAGCAAGAGCAAGGCCGAAAAGGAGATGGCCACCCAGTCACACGCTTCTGAGCCGGTTTCTGTCGCCGCCGAGTAGCGGCAGAATTGCCTTGGGAAGCCAGGTCCCCTTCCTGTCCTGGCTCTCTGGGCACCTCCCTCTTTAGCCCGGGTCCCCCCGAAGACCCGGGCTAAAGACCTCCCCAGTTGACCCTCGCGCCTTCACCCTCCCCTGGCTCCTGATATTCTGATAAAGACAAAGCAGAAGTCAGAAGTCAGGAGTCAGAAGTCAGGAGTCAGAAGTCAGGAGTTAGAAGTCACAATAACACCGGTGCAGAATAAACGCTGGCAGTATTCCCAAGCTGACTTCTGACTCCTGACTTCTGACTTCTGCTTCTCTGAAAGACAGAGGTCAATCCCATGACAAGATATCCACTGCTGCTCCTGTTAAGCGTTTCATTTACGGGTCTCGTTCCTGGTCAAACCCAGCCCGCCAGCCCCTCGTTGTCGGTCACCGGGAATGCGGAGGTGCGCACCTCTCCCGACCAGGCCGTAGTCCGCCTCGGCGTGACGCAGGAGAGCGCCACCGCCCAGGAGGCCCAACGAAAGGCGAATTCCGTGGCCCAGGCCATCCTGGCTAGTCTGAGGGAGTTGCGTATTGCATCTAAAGACGTCCAGACTTCGCAACTGACCCTTTACCCTATCTATACTGACGGCGGGGTCGAACCGATGCGCCGAGAACCCCCGCGCATCGCGGGCTACCGGGCCAGTAATGTCGTGTCAGTAACCGTGAACAAGATGGAGCAGGTAGGACCGGTCGTGGACTCGGGGCTCAAGGCAGGATCCAACCAGGTGGAAGGCATAAACTTCGGCCTGCAGGATGATACTGCAGCGCGCCAGCAAGCCCTTACCGAAGCGGCGGCCGAGGCGCAGAAGAAGGCCGACACGATCGCCAAGGCGCTGGGGTTGCGCATCACGGGCATCCAGGAAGTGATTGAAGGCGGCGTCTCCGTCGTTCCCGTCATGGCCCGCGCCGAGATGATGATGGCCAAAAGCGACCTCGCCACTCCGGTCTCCCCCGGAGAAGTGACCGTGAATGCGACGCTGACGGTGAAGTACCTGATAACGAAATGATTGACGATTGACGGCTGGGAGCGCAGGCGTCTCGCCTGCCTGTGCCGTTGGTACTATCAATGGTGCTGGGGCACAAGCAGGCGAGACGCCTGCGCTCCCAGCCATCAATCGTCAATTCTCAGCATCTCTCGGGCGCCGGCGGCGCGATACACTTTTTCCAGCCAGGATCTCAGCGCCGCATCACGAAGGCCGTGGACGGTCAGCGAGCCCGGTGCGATCATAACGGCCGCAGTCCGGAAATCCCCCGCCCGTCGCAAAAGCGGAATAAACAGGCTGTCAGTCAGGACTTGGTCGCTGACTTCGCGATATGGGAAGTCCACACTCGTGTGGTTTACGTCGGGTTCAAGCGCCCGTGCCAACAGGACCAGCGGGCCGCAGGCATCCAAACCAATCAGGTCCAGTCCTTTGATGTCCGGCCGCCGGAGCAGAATGCGAATAGCCTCTCGGATTTCGCCCACCTGGATCGCAGTCGGTGTTGGGTTGTAAGTGGTCCAGTGATTTACATTGGCCGGAGGTTGAAAGGTCTTTCCCTCGGGGTATGGACTGAGCGTGCAGACAAGCCAGCCCTGCTCCAGGTAGTGGCGCTGAAGCTCGGTCGCCTTTGGCTCGGTATCGCCCCCGGAATGCACGAGCAAGAGTGCCGGCGTCACGGTCGTCCGCTCCCTGGGAAGCGCGATATCCATCTTCGGACTTAGCTGCTTGGGTCCTGTCATCAGGACATGAGAAAGGGCAGTCCCAAACGCATCGCGAAAGGTGAAAATGCCTGACCAGCTGTCAGGACAAGCGTCATCCATCTGGTCGGCGAAGGTGCGCGTGAACCGCCGGTAAAGGAGGTCGAGACTGACCGGAGTTTCAGGCAACGGCGCCTCAAGCGTCTTCGTGTCTTCGACGGTGAACGGCTGCTCCGCGACTGGCCCGTCCTTTTCGAGCAGCCAACGGCTAAACCACGCGTACGCCGCCTCTCGGCTGTCCTTGTTGTAGTTGTGTTCGTAGTTCAGATGAACGTTGAAGACTCGATCACGGAGTCCGAACAGCTGGTAGATCTTTTGGAGGGCGGGAAACTCCACCTGGGGCGTATTCTTCGTCCAGTCACCGCTTGTTGAGATCATTAGGAGCGGCCGGGGAGCGGCCAGCCCGCCGATCTCGATGTTGTTGCAGTTGATGCGCAACAGCGGCCCGTTCTCACAGACGCATCCGCCCTGGAAGTGGGCAGAGATCATATTCACTGGCGCCGCCACACGTACGCGGGAATCGACCGCGGTCAGAAGAAAGGTCTGAGTTCCGCCTCCGGAAGCGCCAGTCATGCCGATCCGAGCGGGATCGACATCAGGCAGCGAGGTGACGAAATCCAGGGCGCGAATACTGTTCCACAGCTGAAGGCCCATCGGGCTAAAACCCCAGATCTGCCGCTCTTTGGTCTGTTCAAACCGATGTACGACGAACGGTTCCATCTCGTTATAGCCGATCATCGAGTAAGTGAAAACGACGATACCCTGTTTGGCGAGGTTGATCGCACGGCCGGGTATTGACGCCAGTTCTGTGTTTTCAAAACGCCCGGCTTTCCAGTGGCCGTGGGCTGAGAGAATCGCCGGGAACGGACCGCGTTTTCCCACCGGCCGATATAAGTTCCCGACGAGGTAAAACTCGGGCCAGACTTCAAGGGAGACCGCCTGAACGGAGTAATCTCCGCGGACCACCGGATCCGTCAGACGAGGGTTCAGAGGAGCTTTGGCCGGCATCGGCCAAAGACCCGCGCTCACCAGGATGTGGGTCCGGACCTCATCCGCCCGACCCAGCCATTGCTCCAGGCTGGCATAAGTTTCAGGTACCTGCACCTGATCGATATGCCGATAGTCTTGAGCTTGGACGAGCGGCAAGGCAATCAGAACGAGCACCAGGCATTTCACCACACGCATCATGCGCACCGTAATAGCACAGGGAGTGCACTTAGTCCACAAACGTCAATCGGGCATAGTGGCTCAGTTTGGCCCCGCAGGGACGGCTGGAAGGAACCGCAGATGACGCGGATGTCACACGGATAGCGCGGATAAAGGCGCCGCCCACCCCCTAAGGGCGGCGCCTTTATCCGCGCTATCCGTGTGACGTCCGCGTCATCTGCGGTTCCTTCCAGCCGTCCCTGCGGGGCCAAACTGAGCCACTACCCCCGATTGTGGCTTGCTGCCAATATTTCTATAATCTCCGGAGGAGAGAATATGGCAGCACTCATACAAGTAGATCCGCGCGTGAAGCCTGTCCTGGACCCTGATTTCGTCCCGGCCTCGCTTTGGAACAGGGCTTACCGGGAAAAGGTGAACAGGATGGGTGGTCAAGAACTGAAAATCGCCCTCCAGCGAGGCGACTCGATCTCTGTTTTCGAGACCCGCCTCCTTCCCGATGGGGCAGAGTTTCTTGCCGATAATCAGTTGTATCTGGAAAGACTCATCAAGTTCCTGCTGTGGCAAAAGGGGGGCCACCGCGTCCGGATCGCCGGGAACCGGGGAATGGCCGATTATATTCGACAGGTATACTCCCCAGCCGGCCGCCGAGCTTTTGACTATCACTTCATGGGAGAACAGGTATACCTGGTCCCTATGCAGATCGAAGCGGTGGCGCCACAAGATTCCGCTCAGCCAAAGGAACCGGCGGCGCCTCTTGGACGCCATTTCAACGGTTGCCGGATCGGATTTGATCTGGGTGGGAGCGATCGCAAGTATGCCGCCGTCATTGACGGCAACGTCGTTCATACCGAAGAGGTTGCCTGGGATCCCTATTTCAAGACGGACCCCGTTTGGCACCTGGAACAGATCAACGAAGGATTGAAGAGGGTCGCGGGCCACTTGCCCCGCGTCGACGCGATCGGTGGCAGTGCGGCAGGCGTGTACGTGAACAACGAAGTCCGCGTTGCCTCACTGTTTCGTGGCGTTCCGCGCGACCTGTTTGATCAGAAAGTCCGTGGGCTGTTCGGTGAATTGAAACGGATGTGGGGAGGAATTCCATTTGTGGTCGTCAATGACGGCGAAGTGACTGCGCTTGCCGGCTCCATGTCGCTCGGCCAGAACGCTATTTTGGGAATCGCGATGGGTACGAGCCTCGCGGCTGGATATGTCACCAGACAAGGGAACATCACTGACTGGCTCAATGAGCTGGCGTTTGCGCCCGTCGACTACCGGGCGAACGCACCGGTCGATGAATGGTCGGGTGACGGGGGTGTCGGCGCCCAGTACTTCTCGCAGCAGGCAGTGGCCCGCCTCGCCCCGCTGGCCGGGCTTGATTTCCCCGTGGATACGCCGCTTCCCGCCCGGCTTGTCGAGGTCCAGAAACTGATGTCGGCCGGTGACGAACGGGCGCGAAAGATCTATGAGACGATCGGCGTGTATTTCGGCTATGCCGTTGCCCACTACGCTGATTTCTACGATGTCAGTACCTTACTGGTCCTCGGACGTGTGCTGACCGGGCAGGGCGGCAACCTGATCGTCTCGACGGCGGCGGAAGTGCTCCAGAAGGAATTTCCTGAATTGTGCAACCGGATCGCGGTCCGCGTGCCTGATGAAAAGGACAAACGGCTCGGCCAGGCCGTGGCGGCAGCGAGTCTGCCTGTGGTCTAGCAGCATCTCAACGGTCCAGGCACGCCTGGACCCGCACTAGAAAGGACGAACAAGATGAAGTTCACCAACTCCACCGCGGACCTGTTCATTCCGGACGGGAGCGAAATAGGCGCGGCTCTATCCCGGACGACTCACCTTTGCATCGGGGCTCATCAAGACGATACCGAGATTATGGCTTACCACGGGATCGCCGAATGCTTTGGACAACCGGACAGATGGTTCACAAACGTCACCGTGACGAATGGTGCGGGCAGCCCAAGGAGCGGGATCTACGGCCACTATACCGACCAGGAAATGCAGGGAGTCCGGAGAGTGGAGCAGCGAAAAGCAGCCATCGTGGGCGACTACTCTGCGCAGATTCAGCTCGATTATTCCAGCAGCGCAGTCAAGGACGCGAAACAGACCGGAGTACAGGAGGATCTCCTGGCCATTCTGCAGGCCGCCCAGCCAACAATCGTTTATTTACATAATCTGGCCGACAAACACGACACGCACGTTGCCGTGGCTCTAAGGGCCATATCGGCCCTCCGCCGCCTGGATCCGAACGCAAGACCCACGAAGGTCTATGGTTGTGAGGTTTGGCGTGATCTTGACTGGGTGATCGATTCGGAGAAGCAGGCTCTGCCCGTCTCGACGTATCCGAACCTCGCCGCCGCCCTCGTCGGCATCTTCGATTCGCAGGTGTCGGGCGGAAAGCGTTACGATCTGGCAATCGCCGGACGCCGGCTGGCCAATGCAACCTTCCTCGCTTCCCACGAAACCGACGAGGAAACTTCGGTCACTTATGCAATGGATTTGACACCGCTCGTGTCCGATCCCGGCCTGTCAATCAGTGACTTCGTGACTGGTCACCTGGACCGCCTGATTCAGGAGATAAAGGGAAGAATCAGCAAATTCAGCTGAGAGCGGTCAGGACCAGGGACAGAAGAGACAGAAGAGACAGAAGGGACACAAGCGACACAAGGGACACAAGCGACCTAATTATCCTTTGTGTCTCTTGTGTCTCTTGTGTCCCTTCTGTCCCTTCTGTCCCTTCGTTTTTCCTACTCTTCCGGGTGCACGACGTGTTTGATGCCGGGGGGTTTTCGTTCCAACAGATCCCTGACCGAATCCAGTCCCCAGCGAGCCGTGATCATCGAGTGCAGGGCGCGAGGCCATCGTTCTTGGAACGCGCCCAGGCTCGCAATCGCCTTCTCATTGTCTTCTCGTCCGGCGTTGACCGTGCCGAAGACCAATTGATTGCGAAGGACGAGATTGCGCATAATCACGTCGGCGTCAATAGGAATCGGTTGACCGGGAGCCGGCAAGCCGGTCAGGATCATGACTCCGTTTTCGCCAAGGTACTTCATCATCCCGAACGCTATTTTTGAAGCACCGGTCGCTTCATAAACCAGGTCGATATGTTCGACTCGCTCTGCCAGCTGGGGAAGCTCGCAGGACTTGGCCGAAACGTACTCGCATCCGGCCTCTGCCGCGAGTCGGGCGTTGAGGCTCTCGGGAGGCTCGAGGGAGTAGACGAAGGTCTTGTACCCGGCAAGCCGGAGCCGCATGGCGCCCAGCAGGCCCACAGCTCCCGCCCCCGCTACCAGTGCCCGGCTGTCTCCCCAGACTTTCAGTGGTTCTGGCCTTTCGCACTCGGGGAACCAGGGGAGTCGCTCGAAGATTTGGCGAACTTGTCCAAACGCCTTCTCCGCTATCGTTAAAGGCTCGGTCAGGACGGCGACATCGCGCAAGTGACCCGGCACTTTGGCGAGGAACTCAGGCCGCTCGACCAGATGGGAGCACATGAAACCGTGCTTTTCCTTGATGCCCCGCTCGATGAAGTCTCCGCTTATGCAGAAGTCCGGCCGGTTCATTCTACAGGGACCGCACCAGGAATGTGGGCACGGGTGCCGAACGATCGGCACGACCAGGTCTCCCCGCTGAAACTCCTCCACCTCCGCACCCACTTCCACCACCTCGGCCAGGCCCTCGTGGCCCAGGATCAGGTAATCTGAACCGGCCGGAGGGCGGCCGTAGTGGAAATGACCGATTTCCCGGTCAGTCCCACAGATGCCCACCTCGAGCACCCGGAGTCTGACATCCCGATCGTGCTCTATAACGGCTTCGGGGACATCAATCACTTCAATGCTCCGTTTTTTCGGAAAGACTCCTAGCGCGCGCACGTTCACCTCGTTTTGAGACTTCAGCTCTGCCGCTGAGAATCCTTAACTCTAAATATCCCACAAGTTGGGGTTCCTCGCGAAACGTCGATTTCGGGTGATGTCCAGAGGTCCAGAGGCTCCAGGTATCAGGGCCGCACACGCCCGGATCGGCGGACGATTACGAGCGGGCGATTTTCCGCCTCGATTTCTGCTTGCGTTTTCAGATTCGGAGGAATATTCTCCGCGTCGTCTTGCAGGGAGGTGGCATTATGGCAGCTTTTACGCCAAGACTGCTTTTTTTACTTTTATTTCTGGCGTTTACCCTCACCTGTTCCGCGGCCAGTTTTAAAGACGGGGTCAAGGCTTGGACCACGGCCAGATATTCCCAGGCAATGAAGATACTCCGTCCTCTCGCGCATCTGGGTCATGCCCATGCTCAGATGATTCTTGGGCTCATGTACGAAAACGGCCAAGGTATACAGCGGGACGCGGGGCAAGCCGAGAAATGGTATCTGCTGGCAGCCGAACAAGGAGAGGTTGAGGCGAAGTATCGTTTAGGTTCCCTATTGCTCACGGGCCAAGATGAGGCTCACGGTTCAGAGGCGGTCAAGTGGCTCCGCGCGGCCGCCGACGAGGGCCATCGTTTTGCCCAGGCGAGGATCGGACTTTTGTGCCACGAGGGCCGGTTCGTCAACCACGACGATTCCGAAGCGGCCCGGTGGCTGACACTTGCGGCCGAACAATCCGTGGCGAGCGCACAGACCATGATGGGACTCCTGAGTGAGAAGGGTCAGGGCGTGACGCAGGATTACCATGTCGCCCTGAAATGGTACAGGCTCGCAGCCGAACAAGGAGACCCAGAAGCCCAGTGTAATCTGGGAGTCATGTACCAGCAGGGCAGGGGCGTCAGCGTAGACTTTGGCGAAGCGATCCGCTGGTACCAAATGGCAGCGGAAAAAGGGAGTTCGGCTGCACAGTTCAATCTCGGACTGTTCTACCAAAAGGGACTCGACGGGCAGCCAGATTTTTCCGAGGCCATCAAGTGGTATCGCAAAGCCGCCGAACAGGGCCAGCCTCAGGCTCAATGTAACCTGGGATTGTGTTATCAACTCGGGTGGGGCACGGAAGTCGATCTCCAAACAGCCCTGCAGTGGTACCAGAAAGCGGCTGCCCAAGGCCTGATCGAGGCCCGAAATACACTCCCGGTGGTTCAGCGCGAGTTGGAGCGAGGCCGGACGACCACGAATTCGAGCACCCAAACCACCAGTCTCGTCGTCCCGCTATAGAAGACAGGGACAACCCCGCAGAACGGTCCGCCAGTCGTCCCAGGGAAGTGACAGCCGAAGGGACGGGCCGCTGGGAGCGCAGGCGTCTCGCCTGCGGCCCCAGTGCAGGCGAGACGCCTGCGCTCCCAGCGGCCGTCCCCTTCGGCTGTCACTTCCCTGGGAGCGCATAGATTCCTTCAGCCTCTAATTGCCCGCACTCCCAACCGAGTGTCGTCCCTCCTCCCACCGGTTGGCACCTTCCTTCCTTCGATGCTATCCTGATCCTAAGGAGGCCGGTTTTACCTTGCATTTGCCTTCTGCGCTCGCCCTCTCGGCATTCGCGATTTTCTCCACGAGTTGTGCAGAGGAAACCGTGGCCGGTCACGCCGCCACCCCAAGGCGTGTTCTAGCGAGCGAAAGCGGACTCGCTTCTTTTTACTGCACCCGCCTCCATGGAGAGGAAACCGCCAGCGGGGAAATCCTGGACCGAAGAGAATTAGTGGCGGCCCATCCCACTTTCCCCTTTGACACCGTGGTTCGTGTCACCAATCTCGAAAACGGCCGGTCGGTCGAGGTTCGAATCATAGACCGTGGACCGGCCCGCGCCCCCCGGGCAGACGGGGTGGTCATCGATCTGTCCACCGGAGCCGCAAAGAAGTTGGGATTCCTGCGTGACGGGCGAGTCAAGGTAAGGCTGGAGGTCCTGCGATGGGGACCAAAGGAGTGAGGGCGTCGGACGCCTCCGACAAAACGGCGTTCCACCCCACGGTTGAGTAGTTTAGCAGGCGCCCCAACAGATTCGGGGAATTAATCCTCGATTTCCGAACCTGCCCCTGCTTCTCGATCGCCTCTGATTTCGTCCCTATTTGATTGGTCTCCTGACATTTATGGATAAGCAGCCTGTTTTTGGAACCGGAGTTGCGGTAAGCGCCGCAAGTCTAGCGGCATCCCAGGCCATCCAAAAACAAATCAGGAGGAGTTGGAGCAATGAGGGCCACCATCGACAGCGACGTCCTCGATCTCGATAGCGGGGGTCCGGACTCTGTGAACCTGCTCGGAAACCGCCTGGACAACGGTGACACATTCTTTATGTTCAGCTATGGCGGAGGCCTCAAAGCCCAGCGACTGTGGGGCCCCGTCGGGTTGCGCGGAGACATCCGTGGCCGGACTCTCCCAAACGTGTTCGGAGATTCCATGTCGTGGCTTGAGACCACGGGCGGAGTAACCTTCTCATGGGGCGAGTAGTTTCTCTACACGCCTCGGTGAAGATTGCAGCTGCCCGGAGGGGCGGGACTTTGGGACCCCGCCCCCCGGGCCCCCTACAACCGCCACCCGGAGGCGCAAAACGTCTTCTCCGACGACCCTATTTAAGAACGCGAGCAATAGCCGGCAGGCTGTTGCTCGCGTTCTTTATCTCCCTCTTCGCTGATCCAGCCCTGGCTCAATCTCAACTGGCTGAAACCCAACCCTCCTTTTTCACCCACGCCAACTTTCACGTGGTGGTCGATACCGTCCTCCTCAACGTTGCTGTTCACTCTTCGGGTGAAGTCGCCGCATCTGAACTGCGCCCGTCCGATTTCGAGGTGTACGAGGACGGCATCCCTCGCCCCATCACTTACTTCTCGCCCACGAATTCTCCATTGAGCATTGTGCTGCTGGTCGATTGCAGCAAGAGCATGTCAGTCGGAGCTCTGGATGAAGCCAAGAAAGCCGGCTTGAGATTCGTCCGGGACAGCCACCCTGACACCCAGTTTTCCATCGTTACTTTCAGTGACAGCGTTGCCCGGATTTTGGATTTCACGAACGACCGGTCTGCAATTGAAGGCGCGCTGAATAAGCTGAAAGCAGAGGGGGGCACCCGACTCTACGACGGGATACGAGAAGCGGTCGAGCATTGGGACGGAGCTCAGAACCGCGCCCGCGTCGTCATCTTGCTCACTGACGGAAGAGACGAGATAAGCGAGACGGGCTTAGCCGAGATTGAAAACCTCCTCACAATGAGCGAGGTAACACTGTTCCCGTGCGGGGTTTACAGTCCGGCATACCGCCGGCTGTTCATGAACGACCAAAAGTATTACATCAAGCCCGAAGTTGAGAAGAACCTGAACCCCGTATGGGTTTTGAGGCATCTGGCGGATCTGTGCGGAACCCAAGCCCTTTTCACCGAACCCGACCGCCCGCTTGAACGGGCCCTGGGCGAGATCATCTCGGAGCTTCAACACCGATACTTGCTCGGCTTTGAACCCGATATGTCCCTGGCTAAGGCCCGATACCGAAGTATCGAAGTGAAACTCAAGAACGATACCACCGCCCGGATCCAAGCACGGCGGGGGTATGTGCGATGAAAAACTGACACGGTGACACGGTGACAGGGTGACAGGGTGACAAGGTGACAGGGCCCTGAGCGGCGGAGACCGGATCAGCGGCGGTTGAGTGACTCGCCGAAAAGCACGGCGAGTCACTCAACCGCCGCTGATCCGGTCTCCGCCGCTCAGGGCCCTGTCACCTTGTCACCTTGTCACCTTGTCACTCTGCCAGCTGCGCGCTTCTACACCGGGCTCTCGCCGGCCAGGAATTTATCCATCCGCCGGCTCACCTCCGTCACATAGGCTTCGTCACCGCTTTTCACTTCGGCAGTGATCCAGCCCCCATAACGCACGTCGTTCAATGCGGCGCGGACGGACAGCCAGTCGATTCCCTGGGTTCTGCGGTCGTTCGGGTCGAATTTGGGGTGGTCGGTCCCCGGCTCAAACCTCTTGATGTGAACTTTGACCAGCTGATCGCCGATCGTTCGAATCCAGTCCTGCGGATACCCGTTCTGGCCCAGGTTGCCAATATCGAAATACCCTTTGACCCAAGGGCTCTGGAAATCCTTCACGTAACGTGCGAATTCCAGGGGACTGAGCAGGAACCGGTTTCCCACATTTTCGATGGCAATCACCACTTTCAACTCTTTCGCGAGGGGCAATAACCCCCTGATCTGCTTCTGAGACCGCTCATAGACATCCGCATATCGGACGCCCGGAGTCGTTATTCCCGGAACCAGCAACACGGTATCCGCGCCCAGATCGTGTGCGTTCTGCAGCGAAACCCGAATTCCGTCAAGACATTTCTTGACGATCTCCGGGTCGTTGTCGCTGAGCGGGTATTTCCAGTGGTCGGAATTCATGATCGAGTGGATTTTGATACCCGTTTTTTCCGACGCTTGCTTGTATTCAGCCACTTCGGCCGGCGAATAGAGGGTGTTTGGCTCTATGCCCTCGAATCCTGCCCTTTTCGCTATTTCGAACTTTTCGAGGACGGCAATGTCTTTCGGAAGGACTCCAATGCACGCGGCCTTTCTCATCCTCGACGGGGCAGTTGGCTGGTTCGATCCTGCAGTCACGCACAAGGCGGCAACGCCGGCCGCCGAACTACTAAGGAACTGTCTTCGGTTAATCGAGTATTCCATTCCGCTGTCCTTTCCTCTTACGATACGCCGTACGCCTTGCGCTCGAGCTTCTGCTTCTCATCCCAGAGCTTCTTCCACTCGACTTCTTTGCGTCGATACGCCGCCTCCCGACCCAGAATGGTCGTAAACGTTCCTTCAACCGCGTGTTGCGCGTCCGTCCGCGGATTACCGTCTCTCACGCTCGCGATAAAGGCTTCGTACTCATTGCGGCTGGCATCGTCCTCACCACCGGTCCATTCCCAGGGATTCTTGCCCTCGATTTTCGCGCCTCCCCGACCGTTGGTGAAAGACCCGTCGTTACCAAGGATCTGTTCGGAACTATCGTGTACCGTGCAGAACTGGCCCGACATGAAAGTGAGATGAACGGCGCCGGAGTATTCGTAAGTGACATTGAAATGATCGAAGATGTCGCCGATGTACTTCCGCCACTTACGGCCTCCGTAACCGTTCGCACGTTCCGGATGTCTGCCGAGGAGCCAGTTACAGGCGTCGAGATTGTGGATGTTTTGTTCGGTGATCAGATCGCCGGACAGCCAGCGGAAGTAATACCAATTCTTCGTCATCCAATGGAGGTCGTCCGGGAATTCCGCGCGCGCCCAGGTGCGTCCCTTCCAGACGTCGCCGGTGAGATAAAACCCCCTGCCGGATACGATGGTCCCCAGCGCTCCGGAAGCGATCCGCTTCTGAGCTTCCTGGTATGCTTTGCTGTAACGTCGCTGAAGCCCGACGACAACGCTCAGTTTCATCGTCCTGGCCTTCTCCGCGTCCGAAAGGACGCTATGACAGCCCCAAGTGTCGACCGCGATTGGCTTTTCCATGAATACATGCTTGCCGGCAGCAACAGCCGCGGTGAACTCGGCGGGGCGAAAACCGGGAGGTGTGGTCAGTATCGCAGCATCCGCCTTCAGATCCAGGACTTTCTTGTAGGCGTCGAAACCCTCGAAACACGCGGACTGCTCCACAGCGAACGCCTGCCGCGCCGCATCCAGCTTGTCTTTGAAAACATCGGCCACGCCAATGATTTTGCCGCCGGCAGCGGTGAGACCCTTCGCGTCTGCGGTCCCTCGTCCGCCCGCCCCTATCCAGACAAACGTCACCGCATCATTGGCCGCAGTCCCACGTACCGATTGCGGCTTGATGATAGTAAAGGCGGCAGTCGCGCCTGCTGCAGTCGTCGCCCTGATGAAATCGCGTCTGGACACTCCTTCCTGGTTTTTCATATTTACCCCTCCTGTCTGGCGGAAGTATATCGCTTGCCGATTGCCGGATACCAGTTGCGCGTTGCGGGTTGCGGGTTGCGGGTTCGTCCGACGCTTTCTTTCGGAGTGCGGTGGCCCTGACACCGCTTTGTGTTCGCCGGCCATGCCGGCGGCCTTGGCACTTTCGATCCTCCTTGGGGCCGCCGGCATGGCCGGCGAACACAAAGCGGTGTCAGGGCCACCGCACTTCGAAAGAAAGCGTTGCACGATCACGAACCCGCAACCCGTAACCTGTAACCTGTAACCTGCAACCTGCAACCCGCAACCTGCAACCCGCAACCTGCAACCTGCAACCGCTATCTGGTAACACCCCCGTTTTTGCGGTAGTTTTGTCTTATGGAGCTTTCGGAGTTCAAGAAAACCGTTCAGGAGCAGAATCTTCCCCCTGGCGACTTACCCCGGTTGCTCCAGGCGCTTTGGTGGGACTGCAAGGGAAACTGGGACAGAGCTCATCAAATTGCACAGTCGGCCGAAGGCCGCGAGGCGGCCCGTGTACACGCCTACCTCCACCGAAAAGAAGGCGACCTGGGGAACGCCGGTTATTGGTATCGAAAGTCGGGGCAGAAAGAGGCGGCCGAACCTCTCGATCAGGAATGGGAAGCTATCGCGGCCTCCCTCCTCCTCGAGGTTCGCAGCAAGTAGGAGCCTCTTATCCCATGTCCACGATCACTCGATGCGCCCGGCCGTCGCCGGTCGGGCGCAGCAGCCCGTCGGAGACCTCTTGTCCATCGACAGTGATGCGTCGAACTCCCCTCATGACCCGGTTGGGATTGCGGACTTCGATCTCGAACTTCTCCCCGCGATAGATCCTCGTCAGTTTGAACCCGGTCCATTCCGCCGGGATGCAGGGATCGACGCGAAGGCCTTCAAAGTCAGGTTTCACGCCCAGGATATGCTGCGTAATCGCCACGTAGTTCCAGGAAGCGGTGCCCGTCAGCCAGGAATTCTTAGCCTCCCCATGCCTGACGGCATCCTTACCCGCCACCATCTGCGAATAGCAGTACGGCTCCGTCCGATGGATCTCGCTGATCTCCTCGAGGTAGGCCGGTGCAATCTTCCGGTAATACTCAAACGCCCGGTCGCCTCGTCCGACGATCGTCTCCGCAATCATGATCCAGGGGTTGTTGTGGCAGAAGATCCCGGCGTTCTCCTTGTATCCCGGCGGGTATGAAGTTATCTCCCCCAGTTCAACGTGGTATTCGCTGTACGCCGGCTGCTGCAGAACGATTCCGTATTTCGTATCGAGATGCTGGCGGACGGAATCAAGCGCCTTTGTCGCCCGACCCTCTTCGAGTCCCAATCCTGCCATAACACCGTAGCCCTGGGTCTCGATGAAGATCTTTCCTTCCGCGTTTTCGTGGCTGCCTACCTTGTCCCCATAGTGGTTGTAGGCACGCAGGAACCACTCACCATCCCAGCCATGGGTCTCCATCACCTGGCGCATGTCGGCCAGGCATTTATCGGCGCGCGCGGCCTCTTCTGACAGCCCCCTCCGACTGCACAGATCGACGTACTCAGGTCCGATGGACAGGAACATGGCGCCGATCAGCACGGACTCAGCCCGGCTTTCCACGGTACCCTTGGTGCACTGAAAGGACTCATCGGGCGTGCTGGAAAAGCAGTTTAGATTGAGACAATCGTTCCAGTCGGCCTGGCCGATCAGGGGCAAGCCGTGTGCGCCGCGGTTGTTCACGACGTGGTCGAAGGCGCGCTGCAGATGCTCCAGAATGTTCCCCGTAATGCCCGGATCGCTGTTATACGGAACGACTTCATCCAGGATCGTCCAGTCGCCGGTTTCTTTTACGTAAGCGGAAGTGGCGAGGATCAGCCAAAGCGGATCGTCATTGAAACCGCTGCCGATCTCGTTATTTCCCTTCTTGGTCAGCGGCTGGTACTGGTGGTAGGCGCCTCCGTCCTCGAGCAAGGTGGACGCAAGGTCGAGCAGTCGCTCCCGCGCCCGACGCGGGATCTGATGCACAAACCCCAGGAGATCCTGGTTCGAATCGCGGAAACCCAACCCGCGCCCGATTCCCGACTCGTAAAAAGACGCGCTTCGCGACATGTTGAACGTCGCCATGCATTGGTATGGATTCCAGATGTTGACCATGCGCGCGAGTCGCTCGTCGGGGTGCTCGACGCGGTACCGCGAAAGGAGATCGTCCCATTCCGAACGCAGACCGGCTATGGCCTGGTCAACCTGTCCCGGAGTCTGGAAGCGCTCCATCATCTCGTGCGCCCGTTCCTTGTTAATGACCCCCTTCGCCGCCCATTTT
>Ga0105104_10001521_pt1 | contig 17357 bp, 14 predicted proteins | sample PPLLaktember2015_3_FD_87034 | JGI IMG/M metagenome (GOLD analysis project Ga0105104, IMG submission 87034) | Freshwater sediment microbial communities from Prairie Pothole Lake near Jamestown, North Dakota, USA - PPLs Lake P7 Core (6) Depth... | ecosystem: Environmental > Aquatic > Freshwater >... | reverse complement strand
GTGCTTCCGGTGGTTTGGGATGAACCCGGCGTGGGTTGGGACGGCGTAGCCTGCCTGGATTGGGAGGGCATTGCCGCTGCGGAGAGCCAATCTGGAAGCGGGCCGGAAGTGTCTGCCGCGGGGGGAGGTTCGGCCGGGATTGGCTGTGCTTGAATCCAATCCGGCAACTCGCCCGTGGAGGTCCGCGCAATCGGTTCCGGCGTGGCGGGTTGTAGCGGTTCGGCGGGCGTGCCGAAGATTGAGCCCCCTGCACCGGGTTGACGAACCGCGGACGCGGCCTCGTTAAGCCAGGCGGGAATATCGCCGGCAGGTGCGGCCGGCCCGGCAGGCGGCGCCGCCTGCGGGAATGCACCGGACGGCTGGGAGGCGGTCGACAGCCAATCCGGAATGGCCGGACCCTTCTGCGGCTCTTCGATCTTCAGCCCAAGCGAGGAAGCCCAGGAAGGCTGCTTTGTGCGTACGGTCTTTTCCTGGCCCTCGTATTCCAGCCGGGAAAGAGAAACAGTCTCCCCCGGGTGCTCGGCAATCCGTTTTTCCTTTTTGAGGACATCCAGATCGATGTGCGGATCCAGCGATTCGATTCTTTGGAAAAGCTTTTCGGCGTCTTCCTGTTTGTTCGAAGCCAGAAGGGCCATGCCCATCACGCGATTGGCTTCCAGGCAATACGGCAATTTCTGCAGGATGGCCGTGCAGATATCGGCGGATTCTTGGATGGCGCCGGAATCGAACAGCGCGGATGCCAGCAGAACCTGCAAATCCGGCCGGTCCGGATCTTCGTTCAGGGCGCTGCGAATTTCGGCGATGGCCTGCCCATACAAGCCGCCTTTAATGTACATCCGCGCCAAGGCCGAACGTGTCAGGCGGAGTTTCGGGGGCTCCACGCCGTCCCGCCGGCCGCGCAGCCGGCGGACTTCTTGCTGGACCGTGGGATTCGAGGGATTGACTTCGTAGGCGCGCTCCATGTGCCAGATGGCCATATCCAGGTTGCTTTCATCCTCGCGGACAATGGCCATGGCCACATGCGAAAGCCAGTCCTCGGGTATGGCGGAAAGCACCCGCTGGAACACATCCGCCGCGTCGCCGTGGCGGCCCTGCTCGAGGAAGGCTTTGCCGAGTAGCCGGTACGTTTCGATGTGGCGGGGGAACGTCTCGAGGATGTGCTGGCAATGCGCGATCGCCTCATCGAAATGTCCGTGATCGATGAGGTCTTTGATCTCCTGGTTGTACGCCCGCAATGCGATTTCCGTCATAGGTTATCCCACGCAACAAGTATGCACCATCTTTTACGAAATCGCAACCCGATTGTCAATCGGTTCCACCCGTGTTGATGTGCTCCCGCTTTGAGCTCCGCGGAATGCATGCGCCCTCCGCTCCGCTTGCGGCTCAGGAATTGGTGAACACATCCACGATCGGCGTGCCCGCGCGCTCCACCCGGAAGGCCGGCGTGCGGGCTGAGATCCATTGGAGGATATCCGCCGGTTGGCCGGCTTCGTCATTCAGGAAGGATTGCCGGTATTGGACGATAACGAAATCCGCCTCCGTGAAACCTTCCAAAGCCTGCGTCCCCAGGGCTTCGGGTCCGAAGATGGTTTCCAGCGGAGACAGGCTGGCCAGGGCCACATCCTTCCGGAGGATCCCCTGCATCTGGTAATAGACGAGGACATCAATGGAGGACGGCAGCGCCCAAACCGTATCTCCGGCCTCGGCATTGGCGTTGATGTAGAGAATTGCCTCGCGGTAGCTTTCGGACCAATAGGTGGTCTCCAGCCCCAGCTTGGCGGCACCCGGCAATCCGCCAACCGTCTCGGAATAATAGGAAAGCCAGTACGGCGCATAGGCTATCATGCTTTGCACGGGCGGGATCCACACGGCGCATGCCGCCGCGACGGCCAGGATTGGTGTGACAAATTTCGGAATCCGAAATCGCACAACCAGCGCCCCGACGGATTTGACGAACCACCCGAAACCGGCCCCCGCCAGAACCGCCAGGAACAGAAAGGCCGGCATAAGCATCCGGTCATTGTCGTAGATTTTGGTCTGCCCGGATGCCACCGCCAGGAGCGGCACGAGCGCGCTCAGAATCATCAGGAAACCGAAAGCGCGGTCGCGACGGCGGAAAATCGAACGCAGGATGCCGAACAGACAGAGGATGAGGATTCCAAGCGGTATGACCGCCGCCGCCATGACAAACGGAAAGTGCCATGGGAGATCCAAATAATTTTGCCCGAGGTAAAACTGCGGGATGGGCGGCCAGCTGACCGCCATTTTCAGGAATTCTTTCACCCGGTCAACGGTGTCGTAATACAGCCACGGCCACAACAAAAAGAAGACCGGCGCCGCGATGATTGTGGAGAGGGCAAGGCGGATGAGGAGATACCACTTGCGGCGGAATAACAGGGCCCAAAGGAACAGGGTCGGCATGACGAGCAGCGTGTTGATCCTGGTCGCCGCGGCCAGGCCGAAGACGATCCCCAATAACAACGTATAGCGAAACCGGGCGCTTTCCTTGGTTCTCCAGAAAACATAAGTGACAATCATGATCATGGCTGCCGCGGGGACGTCCAGCGCCGCCAGATGAGCATGGAAGAATAAGCGCGGCAAGGCCAACAGCGCGGCAACGGAGGCGATCGCCGATACGCCGCCCAATTCGTCGCTGATCATATGATACAGGAACGCAGCCATAAGACTGAAAAGCAGGATGTTCCCCAGCCTGTGCGCCAGGAGGTCCCCGAACAAGTTGCGGGTCAGGCCCCAGACCAGCCCGGAAAGGATCTTATCCAGCGGCGGATGCTCAATGTTGATGCTCCAGGACTGGTCGATCACACTCGGGTGGAGCACGCCGTGCGGGCCGAAGACGAGTCGGTTGAACCAGCCGTTGTAGGATTCCGCCGCGGCGAAATAGGTCGGTTCTTCCCAGGTCACGCCGATGGAGGCGGAGGTGAGGATCAGAAGCACGGCCGTCAGGAGGCCGACGATGACGGCGCGCCGACCGGATGAAAACACGCTGGGATTAATAGCCATGGTGCCCTTCCTTAAGGAAGATTAGAACAGCATTCATTATAAGAAAATCGCTTGGCGGATTCAAGAAATCACGGGCTTTGCGCCGGTCAGCCCTTGCGGATGCGGAAGCCTGAATCCCTCGCGCCGGATTACGCCGTTGAAGGGCGGATCTCCGGCCTGTTCCGGACAGAGGCCGACTGCCTGTAAGGATTGCCATTGTGCCGTTCACCATCCGGTCCTTGAAAAAATAAACCGGCGGGAGGCCATCCCGTCGGTTAAAAAAAGATTCTTGATTTATTCCGCCCGGAAAAACCGGGAAGGACCGGGGCCGTTCTCCGGATGCCCACTTAGAGTTCGACAAAATACGATTGCGCCGCGCGGTCGATCAGATCCTTGGTCATGGTGGGCTCGTTGCCCATGTACCGCCCGATGTCGAGAATTTGGTCGCACAAGTCACGCGGATGCGAAGCCCGCGGTTTTCGGTTGGTTTTGATGTAATACTCCTGGATTAGGTACGCCAGCGCCTGCTCGTTGTATGTGACGTGCTTCGAATCGGCCACATGTTTGAAGATTTCCCGGTACTCGTCGAAGGTCGGATCCACCACTTCGATCTTGTGCCGCAGGCGGCGCAGGAAGGCTTCGTCGACCAGGTCCTTGGGCGGCAGGTTGGTCGAGAAGACCACCATCACGTCAAACGGTATCTCGATTTTCTGGCCGGTGTGCAGCGTGAGGTAATCGATCCGGTTTTCGAGGGGCACGATCCACCGGTTGAGGAGATCCCGCGGGCGGACCTGCTGGCGGCCGAAATCGTCGATCAGGAGGATACCGCCGTTGGCTTTCACCTGGAACGGCGCCTCGTAATACTTCTGCACGTCGTTGAACACCAGGTCCAGCCCGGCCAGGGTCAGTTCACCGCCGACCATGATAAACGGCCTGCGGATCCGCACCCAGCGTGGATCCCGCTTGCTGGCGCTCCTCTGAATGGAGCTCACCGCCTGGCTGGTGGAAGCATCGTCCTCGGGAACGAGCTGGTGGTTGACCGTATCGTACAGCTTGACGACGTGGCCTTCCACATCCAGCGCATAGGGAATGTACATCTCCTCCTGCAGAATCAGGTCGCCGATCGCCCGGGCGATGGTGGTCTTGCCGTTGCCAGGAGGGCCGTACAGAAAAATGGAGGTGCCGGAGTTGACCGCCGGACCGATTCGTGAGAAGGTCGTCTCGGAAAGGGTCAGGGACTGGAGGCATTGATGCATCACCCGAGCATTCACGGCCGGCCGCGAACGGGCCTGCTTGCGGATCGCCGCGTTGTAATCCGAAAGCGGCACGGGGGCGGCGCCGGCATATTGGCTGCGATCCAGCGCTTCGCGCGCCCGGATCATCCCCTGCCCGGTGATGGCATATTGATAGGCGCCGTCGCCGATACCGGTCTGGGATTTCACCTCGATCATCTTGTCCCGCTTGAGCGTCTCGACGATCTGGTCGACGACCCCGGTGAAGGGCAGCGCCATCAGGTCGGCCACCCGGAATCCGGTGAGGTAGCCCCGGAAATAAAAAATTTTCAGGGCAAGGTCCTGCAGCCAGAGCGGGGAGAGGCCGGTATCTTCGACGCGGGTAATGACGGTCGGGGTGAAGCGGGGGCCGGTTTCGACGGTTCGCGCGGCGGTTACGGGATTGGCCAAATGACACCTCCGAAAACAGGGGGCCGGGGATGAGAAATCCTGTTCCCGGTAAATTATAGCACGGGGCATCCGGGTTGCCCAACATCGATGGAACCGGTATACTCCCGCCGATGAAACTCAGTGTGGTAATTCCCGTCTATAACGAAAAAAACACCGTTGCGGAAATCCTGCGAAGGGTGAAAGCCACCGGCCGGGCGGATGAAATCATCCTCGTCGACGATGGCTCGACCGACGGAACCCGTGAGTTCCTTCGCACCCTTGTGTCCCCGCCCGCGGTGAAGGTCGTATTTCACGAAAAAAACATGGGCAAAGGGGCTGCGCTGCGGACCGGTTTCCGGAATGCCAGCGGCGATGTGATCCTGGTCCAGGACGCGGATTTGGAATACAACCCAGCCGAGTACCCCGCCCTGTTGGAGCCGATCGAATCCGGGCAGGCGGACGTGGTGTACGGATCGCGCTTCCTCGGCGCCAAACACCGGGTGACGATGTTCTGGCACATGGTGGCCAACCAGCTCCTGACCTTTGCCACCAATGTGCTGTACAACAGCATCCTCTCGGATATGGAGACCGGTTACAAAGTGTTCAAGGCGGATCTTCTGAAGAGCATTCCGCTCCGCGCGAACCGGTTCGATTTCGAACCTGAAATCACGGCCAAGATCCTCAAGCGGAAAGCCCGTGTTTTCGAAATTCCGATTTCGTTCAATCCGAGGGAATATGACGAGGGGAAGAAAATCGGCCTAGTGGATGCGTTTGCCGCGGTTTGGGCATTGATAAAATATCGATTTATGGATTAAATTCCCGGTCCCGCCCGCGCCTGCCCTCGCGGCGCATCCCGGCTCGCTTCTGGTTCATGAGCCGGGATGAATGCGAAGCGAGGGTGCTCGCAGCGGGCATCCATTTGCTATCGCGCTCCGATATCCCCCTGGATATCCACCACGCGCATCTGCATCTGCTTTCCAAAATAGTCGTTCTCCTCAAGCGAGAAGGCGACATCAACCGTTTCCAAAAGCGATTTTTCCAGATGCCCGAAGCCGAAGGCAATGGCTTCCATGTTGGCCCGGCCGTCGCTGAGGGTCAGTTTCAGATGCGAGCAGTCTTTGCCGACGCAACGCCTGGAGCGGATTTGGGCGCCGCGGGTGAAAAAAACCGGCGCCGGATTCCCCTGCCCGCAGGGCTCGAGGCGGGAGATCCAGCGGTGAAGGTCCCAGGTTAGTTCCGATATCCGGACTTCAGAATCCACGGAAAGCACAGGGCACAGCGTCCGCCCGCGCAGCGCTTCCCCGGCCAATCGCACCAGCCGTGCCCGCAATTCCGGGAGCCTGTCCGCCGAGATGGTAAATCCGGCGGCGGCGGCGTGACCGCCGTAGCGTTCAAGGACGTCGCGGCAGGATTCGAGCGCCTCGGTGATGTGAAATCCCGGAATGCTGCGGACTGAACCGCGCGCGTTTCCCCCCTCGATCGTGACCACCGCCACCGGGCGGTAAAACTCCTCCATCAATTTCGAAGCCGCCAGGCCGATCACACCCGCATTGAAGCCCTCCTTCTCCACCATAATGAAGAACGGCGGAGACTCCGGGTTCCATTCCGTGGATTGCGCGTTCAATGTCCGGGCGGCGAGGACGGTCGACCGGGTCAGGGATTGCCGTTCACGATTTTGGGAATCCAGCCGCAGGGCAAGCGTATGCGCCTCCGCGGGATCCCGAGCGAGCAGCAAATTCAAGGCGGTATCGGCCGTATCCATGCGGCCGGAGGCATTCAAGCGGGGGCCGAGGATGAAACCGATTCCCTGGGCGGTGATTTTTCCCCGCGTCAGGCCCGCAACTTCCAATAATTGCTGCAATCCGGCGCTCAGGGTGACGTGCTCGGTATTGTTCAGCGCCTTCAATCCCCCCTGCACCAGGGTCCGGTTCTCGCCGGTCAGGGGAACCATATCGGCGACCGTGCCGATGGCGACCAGGTCCAGATAGCGTTCGGTAGGCAGGCGTTCACTTTCGCCCATCCGCTGGATCAGCGCCTGGACGAGCCGGAATGCCACCCCGACCCCGGCAAGGTTTTTTTCCGGGTAGATGCAGCCGCTTCGTTTCGGGTTGAGGAAGGCGAACGCGGGCGGTTCTTCCGCGCCCGGGGCGTGATGATCGGTGATGATCAGATCCAGGTTTTTATCCCCGGCGAGCTGAGCCTCGCTCACCGACCTGGCGCCGCAATCGACCGTGACAACCACCTTGGCGCCCTGCGCCGCCAATCCTTCCAGCGCCGGCCGGTTCAATCCGTACCCTTCCTCAAACCGGCTTGGGATATAGGCGGAGGCGGAAGCGCCGATCGATCCGAGGAAATCCACCAGCATGGCGGTGGCGGTCACGCCGTCGGTGTCGTAATCCCCGTATACGACGATCGGTTCTCCCGAGCGGACCGCCCGCAGGATGCGTTCGACCGCCTTGGACATATCCGCGAAGAGGAAGGGATCGGCCAGGGGAACTGCTTCGGTTTGAAAGAAGATGCGCGCCGATTCCGCGTCGGCGATGCCGCGGTGGTACAGCGCGCGCACGATCGGTTTCGGAATCGAGGCCAGATTGCGGTAGACGGAAGCATCCGGCTCCGGCGGCAACTCCCATCGTTTTCGGATCTGTGTCATGCGATGCTTCTCCCCCATAAAAAGGCCGGAACCGGGAAACGGGCTTCCGTGACCCTTAGGCCGCAGTGCGCAGGCGCGGAAGCGGCCTGCCACGGGCCCCTGTCCGGCAAACCGGGATGGAACGACAGGGTCATGTCTCTCCGAAAAAGCGGCGGATTGCGGGATCGTTATATAAGATCAGTGCCACCACGCCGACGACCAGCGCGAGAACGTTCCCAAAAAGCGTATCGACGATCTCCATAACGGCGATGTGATAGGCGGGCTTCAGTTCCGGAGACACCGGATTCCGGAGCAGCTTCACGGCATACACGATCTCGAGGATTCCAACCATCACCGGGTAAAGCCCGAGGGGGAGGCAAATGCAGCCGATCAGGAACGTGCTGATCCCGAAAGCCGCAATGCCGAGGAAGATGCCGAAACTCCAGAACAGATTGAAAATCCCGCTGACCAGAGTCATCACCGCGATGGCGGTAAGCCGGTTTGGTTTTGGCGAAGGAACTGGCAGATCCATCGATTTTCTCTCCGTCTTGATTTTGGCGCGGATACGCGCAAGGATATCGGTAGCCCGGTGGCAGGCTGACTATATGGGTTATCGATAATCATCCGGCGGCGGCTTCCGCAATCCCCCTTCGATTTTAAAGAAGGTAAGATAAAAACCCGCGGACGCGGGCTTTTATCTTACCTTCATCAGGACTAACGGGAAGCGCTTACGCCCAACCCTGGTCTTTGCAGAACTTGGTGATGAGCGGGATTTCCACATACTTTCCGCTGTAGGCCTGGAATCCCCAGTAAACACCGACGGCCCAGATGATGATCGACGGCAGGCCGAAGCAGAAGAACAGCAGGCCGCTCAGGATGGAGCCGCCGACGAGGTTGAAGACGCCCCAGACCAATGCCTGCGCGTTGTGCGCCTTGAGGAATGGGCGGTTCTTTTTATCTTCCATCAGAAGAATGATGATCGGAACAAGGGGGGTGAACACGTACGCCAGCAACGCCCACAATTTATCGTCGCTTGTAACTTGCGGTCCTGCCTGTCCTGCCATATGATCCTCCTTAAGCGGATGTCCCAGTTAGGGTTGGAAAGAGATTCGTTTCAGATGTGCAGATTATAAAGGGATATGGCATCCAATGCAATAAGAGGTGTATAAGAAGCGTCCGCGCGATGATAAAATCGGGATTATGCGCTCCATTTTCATGGGCTCGCCCGAATTTGCGCTGCCCGCGCTTACAGCGCTGGCGGATTTAAGTGACGTCGTCGGCGTGGTGACAAAACCGGACCGGCCGGCGGGCAGAGGGCGGACATTGGTACCGCCGCCGGTGAAGGTCCAGGCGGAGAAACTTGGGCTGTCCGTCATCCAGCCGGAGAAGATGCGTTCACCCGAAGCGATGGCGCAGCTGCGTTCCTGGCAGCCGGATGTGATAGTCGTGGCCGCCTTCGGAAAAATTCTGCGGGCGGAAGTGCTCTCCCTTCCAATACTGGGCTGCCTGAACCTGCATGCGTCGCTGCTCCCGCGCCACCGCGGCGCTGCGCCAATCCCGGCCGCCATTCTGGCGGGAGACGTGGAAACCGGCATTACGCTGATGAAAATGGACGAAGGGCTGGATACCGGACCGATTCTGGCTCAGAAAAAAATCCCCATCCGCGCCGAAGACACCGCCGAAACCCTCGGCCGCCTTCTGGCCGAACTGGCCGCGGAAACCCTCCGGGCGTTTTTTCCCGTATATATTCTTGAAGGCCTGGCCGCCGTCCCCCAGGACGATTCGCGCGCAACCTACGCCCCGCAACTCAAGAAAGAAGAGGGCCGGCTGGATTTCCAGGCCTCCGCGGAGCAGTTATCAAGGAAAGTGCGCGCCTTTATGCCTTGGCCGGGGACTTTCGTTTTTTGGAAGGGACAGCCGCTCAAGATCCTGGAGGTCCGGCCGGAAGCTTACCGTGGAGGGCCGGCCCCGGGGACGGTCCTGGAACACGGCCGATATCCGGCTGTCCGGACCGCCGACGGGATTATCATCCTTTGCAAAGTGCAGCCGGCTGGAAAGCGTCCCATGCCGGGGGACGAGTTCCTGCGTGGCGCGAAGGATTTTACCGGCCTGGTTTTGGCCGGATAGAAGGAGAAAGCCGCCGTGGAAAAAAGAACGTATCATGGCAACATTGTGCCGCAGGACATCGGCCGGGCGCTTGTGGCCGAGTACGATCATGGCAACATGCAGGCCCAGATCGTCGGGGACGATCAGCGAATTGTTGTTCAGATCGCCAGCCGCACGTTCAGGGAATCGGGCGGCCAGACCGCGATGACGGTCGTTCTCGAAAAAATCGAGGACGGCGTGATGGTCCAACTCGGAGACCAGCAATGGTTCGGCGTGGCGGCCAGCATGGGACAGACGGCCCTCTCAGCGTTGCGAAATCCGCTGACGCTTCTGGGCCGGCTGGACGATCTGGCGCAGGACATCACGTCCATTCAGCTGGCGGAATCCATCTGGAAGACGATCGGACGCTCCGCGGAAGCCGCGGGGGCGGGATATCAGATTTCCGAACGGCTGCGCCGGACGGAATGCGCCTACTGCGGCGTGGCTGCACCCGTGGGGGAACCCTCCTGCCCGGCCTGCGGCGGCCCGATGGGAACCGCCCAGCCGAAGGCCTGCCTCAAATGCGGTTTTGTTCCGTCCGCAGGCGCCCGCCAATGCCCGAAATGCGGCGCGAAGATGACCGGTTAGGTTATTCCGAGGCGCCGAAGAATCGGCGATTCCCTTCCAGCTAACCAAACTAAATCCAATTCAAATCGAGGCCGATCCCTCGGGGAACACCACCCCTTGGGATGACGCTCAAAGTAAGACATCCCTAGCCAAAGGCGAGGGATCGGTGAGGATCTCCTAAACCAACCTGATTCAATCCAATCGTCACCGATTCCTCGGACTTCTTCGAAATCCTCGGTACGCCTCTGCGCGCCCGGTTCCCCTTTATGCTATAATCATTATTGCAATAATTCGCAATAAGGAAGAATCATGACCCATCACCTATTGGATTTTCCAGGAAAGATGCGAAGCAGCGGTTATCGCGTCACGCCGCAGCGAAAAACCATACTGGATGCAATCTGTGAAGCCGGCCGGCCTGTTACGGTTGAGGAAATATTATCCCGGCTGGGCAGGAAATCCCCCGCCCTCGACCGCGCCACGCTTTACCGGAATTTATCCTTCCTGCGGGAATTGCATCTTGTTAACACTTCCGGAAGCGGGAAGGCCAGGCAGTTCGAAATCGCAGGCGTGGAGCCGCATCACCATCTGATCTGCCGGGAATGCGGCCGGGAAACCGGATTGGATAACAAATATATCAAGGGGCTCCAACGGGCAATCCAAAAAGACACCCGCTTTAATATCGACGACAATCACTTATGCCTCACCGGCGTTTGCCGCCGATGCGCATCCGGAGAAAGCCGGAAATCCAAGACCTCCCTGAAAAACCGAACCGGGTATAGACCCAGGAGGAAGAATGCTGCTTCATGATCTGCGATCCGCGTGGATATGCCATCGCCCTCTGTGGATGGGCTTTGGTTTGACGGGAATATGGCTGGCGACCACCGCCATGCATATCCCGGACGGGTTTTTATCCCTGGTGGTGGCACTGATCTTCTGGATGCTGGCAATCCTGGCGATCGGGTACGCCCTCAGCCGCGTGCGCGGCGAGCTGAAAGAGCGGCAGGTGCCCCTGATGGGCGTCCTCGCGGCTGTGATCTTCGCAGGGCAGATGCTTAATTTCACGGTGGCCGGCGGGACCTCAGGTCATTTGCTGGGGGCTGCGCTCGCCACGATCCTGATCGGCCCCTGGCCGGCGGTGTTGGTCATGACCTGCGTGGTATCGGTGCAGGCTCTGGTTTTTCAGGACGGCGGGCTGCTGGCGTTGGGCGCGAACCTGTTCAACATGGCGGTAGTCGGCGTGTTTGTCGCCTGGGGCGTATACAGACTAATCCGGAAAATCACCCCGGATGCGCGCTGGAGCAGACTGCTGGCGGGATTCCTGGCCGCCTGGGCTTCAATTGAAATCGCGTCCCTCGCCGCCGCAATTCAGTTGGCGCTCTCCGGCACTTCTCCGGCAAATGTCGCCATTCCGGCGATGGCGGGAATCCATGCGATCATCGGATTGGGCGAGGGGCTGATCACCGTCGGTGCGCTGACATTCCTGATGGCGGTTCGCCCGGGGCTCCTTGACGGCCAATCCGCGCCCGGGGAATCCCGCCTGGTGTGGATCGGCGGACTGGTCGCGGCGGTGCTGCTGGCCGTTCTCTCGCCGCTCGCCTCGGCTCATCCGGATGGTTTGGAATGGGTGGCCGAGCAAACCGGCTTTCTGGATACCGCCCAAGGACCGGCGTATGAAATCATTCCGGATTATGTGTTGCCCGGAATATCCAACGCGGCGGCGGCCACCATCCTCGCCGGCGTATTGGGAGCGGGGATTGTCCTGACCGCCGCCTGGCTGGTGTCGCGGATCCGCAAGCGCTCGGCGTCCGGGTGATGCCGGCTCCGCGGATCAAGAGTAAAATGCCGTTTCCATGCATGCGCATCCGTTTGATCCGTACATCTCTTCAGCCAGCCCGGTCCACACGCTTGATCCGCGGATAAAACTGGGGCTGGTGCTTTCGTTTCTGCTTGGCGTCGCCCTCACGCCCCATGGCGCCTGGGCGGCGCTGATTTTATTTTTCGCCAGCCTCGCGTCGGCCGTCGTTTTATCCGGCATTTCACCGCTGCGGATTTTACGCCGCAGCCTGATCGGCCTGCCCTTTGCGCTGGCCGCGTTCCCGCTCATCTTCACCACGGAGGGTGCGGCGTGGTTTTCCCTCCAAGCCGGATCCTGGACCATCACCGCGACCAGCGAAGGGCTCCTGCGCTTCCTGTCGATCGCCGTTAAATCCTGGATCTCGGTCCAGGCGGCGCTGCTGCTTTCCGCAACGACCCCCTTCCCCGACCTGCTCCTGGCGCTGCGCGCGTTCCGGATCCCGCAGCTGCTCGTTTCGGTGATCGGTTTGATGTGGCGGTATCTGTTTGTCCTGGCGGACGAAGCCATCCGCCTGATGCGGGCGCGGGATGCGCGCAGCGGCGTCTTAGCCGGCCGCCGTCCCGGAGGCGGCGTAATCTGGCGCGCGCGGGTCGCCGGTGGCATGGCCGGTTCGCTCTTCATCCGCGGGTTCGACCGCGCCGACCGGGTGTACGCCGCGATGCTCGCGCGCGGCTACGACGGGGAGACCCGCGCCCTGCCCGCGCCGCCCGTCGCGCCCGCCCAATACGGCATTCTCGCCGCGGGATGCGTGTGGTTGGCGCTGCTCGTCCTGGCCGGCATTCTGATCCGGTAGAGGGGATCGCTCCATGCATCATACGATCGACGTCGACCATTTGCATTTCCGCTATCCAAACGGCCCGGCCGTCCTGGATGACATATCCTTTCACATTGAGGGCGGAGAGCGCATCGCGCTGGTGGGTCCCAACGGCGCCGGCAAGTCCACCCTCATGCTGCATCTCAACGGGATCCTGCGCGCGCAATCCGGCGGGATCCGGCTGTGCGGGATGGAACTCGGGGATGACACGCTGCGCGCCGTCCGGCGGGCGGTCGGGCTGGTGTTTCAAAATCCGGACGATCAGCTGTTTTCACCGACCGTGTTCGACGACGTCGCCTTCGGCCCGATCTACCAGGGTTGTTCGCCCGAAGAAATCCGGGAGCGGGTCCGGGACGCGCTGGCCGCCGTCCATATGGAGGCCTACATTCACCGCGTCTCGCACCATCTGAGCGTCGGTGAGAAAAAACGGATCGCCATCGCCACCGTCCTCTCGATGGACCCCGAGATTCTGGTTCTGGATGAACCGACGGCCGGGTTGGACCCGCAGGCGCGCCGGAATTTCATCCGCCTGCTGGCCGAGCTTAAGCAAACGATGCTGGTGGCAACCCACGACCTCGCCCTCGTACGCGAGATCTGCGCGCGGACGATCATTATGGATTCCGGGCGCATCGCAGCCGACGGAGCGACCGCAAAAATCCTCGCCGACGGCGGCCTTCTCGCCCAGCACGGATTGCTGGCGGATTGAACGCCTTCACTGCGGTATAATTTCCCCCCGACGTTTGTCAGTCCTTTAAACGATCCCCAATCCCGTTGGAGGTAAAGATGTCCGTAAGTCCGCAGCAGATTGTTCAGAAATATTATGGAGACGCCGCTTCCATCGGCAAGAACGGAACCCTTGCCGTGCGCGACACCGCCAAGGTCACGGCCCAGGCCGAGTTGCTTGCCCGCGCGTCCGCATTCGGTCCGGAAGCCGAGCGCAGCGCCGCGCGCTGGCTGATCTGGGAAACCGCGCTGGCGCTGGGCATTTTCCCGGCCTCGATCAACGAGCTCTACCTCGCCCGCGGCAGGGGTGCGATCGAAAAGCCCTTCACCGTCCCGGCGATGAACCTGCGGGTGATGTCGTTCGATTGCGCGCGGGCGGCTTTCCGCGCGGCGCTGAGCCGGAAGGTCGGCCCCCTGATCTTCGAAATCGCCCGCTCGGAAATGACCTACACCGACCAGCGGCCGTCGGAGTACACCTCGTCGATACTCGCCGCGGCGATCGCCGAAGCCTGGAAGGGTCCGGTGTTCATCCAGGGCGATCATTTCCAGGTATCGGCCAAGAAATATGCCGCCAATCCGCAGCCCGAGGTCAAGGCCATCGAAGACCTGATCCGCGAGGCGGTGAACGCGGGTTTCTACAATATCGACATCGATACCTCGACCATGGTAGACCTGAGCAAGGCCACGATCCGCGAACAGCAGGCGGTCAACAGCAAACTGTGCGCGGATTTCACCGCGTTCATCCGCTCGCATCAGCCCGCCGGCGTGCAAATTTCCATCGGCGGTGAAATCGGCGAAGTCGGCGGCCACAACAGCACGGAAGAGGAACTGCGCGCCTATCTGGATCTGTACGGTGAGGAATTAAAGCGCCTGGACCCGAAGGCGGCCGGCCTGAGCAAGGTCAGCCTGCAGACCGGGACGTCGCACGGCGGCGTGGTCCTGCCCGACGGCACCATCGCCCAGGTGGCGGTCGATTTCGACACGCTCAAGAAACTTTCGCTCATCGCGCGCAAGGATTACGGTCTGGGCGGCGCAGTCCAGCACGGCGCCTCCACCCTTCCGGAAAATGCCTTCCGCAAGTTCCCCGAGAACGAGACCTGCGAGGTGCACCTGGCGACGAATTTCCAGAACATCGCCTGCGAGAATCTGCCGCCCGCCCTGCATGCGGAAGTCAATGAATGGGTCAAACAGAACTGTGTGGACGAACGCAAGGAAAAGGACACCGAAGAGCAGTTCCTTTACAAATCGCGGAAGAAGGCTGTCGGACCGTTCAAGCAGGCCTTCTGGGAAATGCCGGCGGCCAACCGCAAGGCGCTCAACGACGCCTGGGAGAAGAAAATCGGCTTCCTGTTCGATCAACTGCAGGTGAACGACACCCGCAGCGTGATGGAAAAGTTCGTCAAGCCGGTCGCCATTCACAAATCTCTTGCCGATTTCGGCGCCGTGGGCGCGGAAGATGCCAGCGCCGTCAAGGATCTGGCGGACTAATCCCCGCAGCGAAAACCGGAATGCCAACAGGCCGTTCATAATACGAACGGCCTGTTTTTTTATATGGGGAAATGATGCCGGTCGTTTTACCGCCAGAAAAGATTGGTTACATAAAAATAATCGTCCCGGGTTAAGATCTCCGGGGCATAGGCAGCCGTGCTTTCGGATTTTTCCGGGTCGGCCTGATAAACGCTCAACGCAAATTTATTTTCTTCATTGACGTCGGTGAGGAAGAGCAGGACCTTATCCCCGCGGGGCGACCATGCCAGGCGCGGATTCTGCGATCCGCCGGCGCCGGCGATCCCGCCAAGATAGGAAAGCGCCCTGGCCGGGATGTCGTACAAATAGGTTTGGAGGCGGATCGATCGTTCATAATAATCGCTGTACACGTCGAAAAGAATGAACAGCCTGTTGTTCTCCGGAGAGAAGGCGAAATCCCGGACTTCGGGATTGACCATAAACCCCTCTTCCCCCGGGAAAGTGACCGATCGGCGGCTCGAGGCGCCCTGATCGACGGCTTCCAGAAGCAAATACGGGATATGAAAATAATTTTCCTGCGTGGCCGCGGCGGGATTCAGGTAGGCCATCATATTCCCGCCGGGAGAAAAAACCATGTGGGCATACGATTCCAGACGGGTAATCTTCCCGGCCGAGTCGAGTCGGTACGCTCCGCCGGATTGGCAATTCGCCTTCCCCGCGCAGGTGCCGCTTTCAAAGTAAACCTCCCCGTCGCGCGCGGAGGGAAAGAGATTGAACGCCTCGCCCGTATCGGTTTGAATCGGATTCTCACGATCCAGGTAAACGACCCGGCTTTCATTTTCGATCCAATAAGCGCCTTGTTTGCCGAAAGAGAAAAATGAATTGCTGATCAATCGGATCGATCCATCCGCAAGGTTGGCTTCATAAAGGCTGCTGGAATCGTTGACCAGCAGCCGCCGGCCGTCTTCACTTACATCCTGCAGATCCATCCCTTCGCCAAGCACCTGGGTCAATCCCTGGGTCTGGGTGTTGAACGCCAACACCCCATGGGATGTGACCACGCCATCGTGCGAGATGGCGGTGCCCGCATAGACGCAACCGCCGGTGCAATCGGGAATAACAAGCCGCAAACCGCTCGAAGCCTTTGAGGGGATTGTGAGCGCCGGGGTTACGGTTGGTGTTCCCGTAGCGCCTGTCGCGCCGGGATGGCTGTCTGATTGTTCGATCCGGGTCCAGAGTTTATACAAGGTCCGCAGCGCCAGGATATTCTTCAGATCAAATCCCGCCGGACTCAAATGGAACCCCTCGCGGGCCGGATCAATCCCGCCGTTCTCGAGCGCCTGGGCGGACCGCCAGAAATTAATCACCGGGACGTCATAATCGCCGGCCACCCGGACGATGGCGGGGTTGATGACGGGGATTCCATTCCCCATCTCCGCCATATCGGCCTTGGTCATGAGAATGGGAACGGTGCCTTTGGCAATCACGTAATCCAGGATTTGGCGGAGGTAGCTTTCGTAGCGGTCGATGGTATTGGGATCCAGCCAGGTTTCCAGAGTGATAAAAACGATGGACGGATTGTGAAGGCGGTACTCGCAAGTGAGCGGCGTTTCACCGGAAAGACAGGAGTGCGGATCGGCCTGCAGCGGACTGAGGATGGAAGCGGCATTGAAGCCGCCCCGCACGGCCATTCCCGTTCGCGAAAACGAACCTTTAAACTGGCGAATGGCGTCCCATAAGTAGGTTTCAGAACTATCCGGCTGCAGTTCGCCGCGTTCGTATGGGCCCAGAAAAACCAGGGGGATCGCCTGGCAGTCGCCGATGACTGAAAAATTATTCGGATTGCGGCCTTGCGCCCGTCCATCCCGGTAAATTTCCATTACCCGCTGGCTGAACTCGGGCATGACGGGTATGTACCGCCAATCCACTGCGGTCGTCGGCGATGGAAAGCCGGTGTCATCCGGGAGGGTGTTCGACGGCGGCGTGCCCGATCCTGAAAAAATCGAGGAGGGATCGCTTTTGGCGGTTTCCGTGCCCGCGGACACTCCGGTTTGGAGCGAAACCTCCGATGAACCGGTTGACAGCGCGGATCCACCGCTGGGGGATTCCGCGGGGTTGCGGGTTTGGCATCCGAGGAGCAGCAACAAAAACAGCAGCGCGGACGCCAAGGGGTAATCACACTTCCGCCGGTTGGGTTTCATGGAATGAGATTCGCCTGCCTGTGGTTTTCCGTCATACTGGATGCAATGCTATTTGATTATTCTACCAAAGCGGTGCAACATTTATTACTAGGTAGTTGAAAAAGCCATCGAAGGCGGTTGAGCAGCGGTTTTGGCGCATCGAGACCACCGGTAATTTGGCGCGGTCTCGATACGCCCGCAAAGCGCGCGGGCTACCCCGGCCCGACCCGCCGGGGCGGGCTCGACCGACTTTTTCAACACCTGGTGTAGTATTTTCCGAACGGTTTCCTTCGGTCCGGATTAATTTCTTCCG
>Ga0105104_10001520_pt1 | contig 17359 bp, 11 predicted proteins | sample PPLLaktember2015_3_FD_87034 | JGI IMG/M metagenome (GOLD analysis project Ga0105104, IMG submission 87034) | Freshwater sediment microbial communities from Prairie Pothole Lake near Jamestown, North Dakota, USA - PPLs Lake P7 Core (6) Depth... | ecosystem: Environmental > Aquatic > Freshwater >... | reverse complement strand
TGAGCTTGAACGATGGTAAACACCGCCTGGAGCAGGGTAGGCAGTTGAGCGGGATTTGTGTTATTCTTCATGGTAGAAGCCTACTGAGTTTTTGTATGCCTTGATACTCATAATTTACTCAAGAGGCTTCTTTTTTTCAACTACCCTGCCGAAAAGGCCAAACTCCAGGGAGTCAGGTTCCTCCCCCGTTTGCCCAGCCGTAGGTGGCTGCCCGAAGGGTGGGCCAGGGCGGCCTGTGGGGCTGGCGCAGTCCCTGCGTTAGTCCCTGGTGTACTGTCCAGGGAGTGTTCTATCCAGGGAATGTTCTTCTCCAGCTGGGAGGTCAGGAGGGGGTTCTTCTGTAAGGACGAACCCTGGATTAAATCGCCCGATCAGCCCTGTGAATCCCTCTTACCCCGCGAGACCTCCCAATCCGGGAGACTGGGTATCCAGCGCAATCACAGGTCGTGCTTACGCCTGTATGGTCTGTTTCAACATCCACCTAATCCGGTCGTATGAGGCTGCATAATGTAAGACCGTCAATATCCCCAGGATCCACGCCCAGGTCTCCAGCCCGGATGCCCACAAGGCCCACACCATCGCTGTGAAGTAGATGATTTCGTAGACAAGCCGCACCCACCCGGGGACAGGCACCGGCGCCTTGCCCGGGTCGCCCGGCACGCGGAACGTCCCCCACAGGACCGCCGCCAGAAGCGGCAGCCCGATGCCCCACAGGAAGCGCGCGGCTCCGCTGTGCTGTGTCCACCCCCAATACCCCAACGCAAACAACCCTGCCAGCTCCAACAGAAAGCGCAGCGCCAGATTAACCGGGTGTTTTCCCATCTTCTTTCTCCATAACAGTCCTATCTTAAAACACCGCTTCCCATTATAATTCTACCTGCTCTCCCCAAATCTATAACCAAATAATCGTACTACCCTCCCTTTCATCGACCTTCTAACCACTACCCACTGCCCACCCTTCACTCCTCAATGACCTTCTTCGCGGCTTTGCGCCCTGTCGCAAGATTCTTCCTCCTCACCGGATTAGCGTTGGTCCTGGTGGCTCCCACCCCGCCCCCGTCCCCCGTTCAACCCATCTCCCTCAATACCCAGGCGAAAAGCGCTTCCGGCTGGTCGACCCACCCGGCCATCTCCGCCAACGGCCGCTTTGTGGCCTTTACTTCCAACGCTTCCGACCTGGTTCTCGGCGATACGAACAATGTTTGGGACGTCTTTGTCCGCGACCTGGCAAACGGCAAGATCCAGCGGGTATCGGTATCCTCCACGGGGGAACAGTCCAATAACCAATCTGGCTACTGGAGCGCGCCGGCCATCTCCGCCGACGGCCGCTTTGTGGCCTTTACCTCCACTGCCACCAACCTGGTCCCCGGTGATGACAACCAATCTGCCGATATTTTTGTCTTCGACCGGCAGACAGCCCAGATCGGGCTGGTCTCTCACGCGCCCGGCGGCGCACCGGCATCCGGTTGGTCAGACTGGCCTTCCATTTCCGCCGATGGGCGCTTTATCTCCTTTACTTCGCATGCCGCCGACCTGGTTCCCAAGGATCTGAACAATGCCCGCGATATCTTCCTGTACGACCGCCTTACCGGTCAGACCGAGCTGATTTCTGTCTCTTCTCTGGGCCAGCAGGGAACCACCGGTGCTGGTTGGGCATCCGCGGTTTCCGCCAGCGGGAACCAGGTGGCTTTCGCTTCCGCGGATCCCAGCCTGGTCTCGGGAGACACCAACGCTGCCTGGGATGTCTTTCTGCGCGACCGGCCCAGTGGAAAAACCGTGCGCATTTCCGAATCCAGCCGGGGTGAGCAGGCTAACGGCGATTCGGGGAGCTCCAGCAGCCTGGGGATCTCCGCGGACGGCAGCCTGGTGGTTTACCAATCTCGCGCTCGCAACCTGGTTTATGGCGACAATAACGGGGTGATCGACGTCTTCGTGCGTGACTGGCGTCTCTCCCGCACCTGGCGAGTCTCTTTGAATGTGGATGGGAATGAGACCGGATTGGATTGTATCTGGCCTGCCATTTCACCGGATGGGCGGTTTATTTCCTTTACCTGTCCCGCGGCCAACCTGGTCAAGGAGGACACCAACCAGGAATGGGATGTCTTTATCCGCGACCGTTTCAACCACCATATCACGCGGGTCTCGCTGGCGGCTAACGGCGGGCAGGGCAGCAAGCCCTCCGGCTACTGGAACAGCGCGCCGCTTAGTTGGAATGCTGACCGGGTGGCGTATACCTCTTTGGCGCCCAACCTGGCGCCAAAAGATACGAATGCGGGTTGGGATGTTTTCGCGGCGAGCTTCCCCTACCTGCGCGGCCTGGATATTGTCCGTGAAGCTCGCGCCGAAATCGGAATGCCCTACTGCCCGCGTCCAGAGCCGGATTACCGCGGCTGCCCCAAGGAGCAGAGCGGTGAGGGCTGCGGCGGTGATTACAACGGGTTCCGCTGCGGGGTGTGCACGGACCTGGTGATGGACGCCTATCTCAAGGGCAGCGGTTATGACCTGGGCTACGCTCTGCAAGCGGATCTGCAAGCTCACCCAGACCGGCGCTATCGTTGGGACGATGCGCGCAGCGCCAACGATATGGCCTTATTCTTCCAGTACACCGGGCAGTACCTGGCCTGGGAAGAGCCCTTTCTGCCTGGGGATATCGCATTTTTTGACTGGGAAACCGATGGGGTTGTCGATCACGTTGGAATCGTCACCCAAACCTCTCCGGACGGGCGTCCGACTGCCATCATCGAAGCGCTTGGGACGATCGGCTCCAACCCGGATGGTCTCGCCCGCGAGCTGAACTGGCAGGTTTACCACACCAAAAGCTTTACCGGTCACGCACGATAAACGCCAACCGGTTTCGAATAGGAGGCGGATGGCACGGAAAAAAATTAAGGCACCGGGTGTTTCTGAAAACACCTGGTGTCTTGGACTTCGGGGACGGGACGCGGATGTTCAGCCTGCCCTGGCGTATAGTCCAGGGTGCTCGTCCGTATCCATTCCTTCAGGTTCTTTAGTTCTACTATTTTTTTCATAGTAGACACACAGGGGATCTTCCGTGTAAGGTCCAAACGCGCCAATCCTCTGGTACCCCAGCTTATCATACAGCCCCAGAGCTTCAGGCTGGTAAGTCCCCGTTTCCAGCCGGATTAGACCTACTCCTCGTTCGACCGCGCAGTCTTCCAGGCGGAGCATAATTAATTTTGCCAGTCCCCGGCCTCGAAAAGCGGGCCGAACGAAAACCCGTTTTACCTCACCGTACTCCTGACCATAAAACTTGATCGCCCCGCAGCCAGCCTCGGCGTTCTCGCACCTCGCGATAAAAAACGCAACCTCTTCCTCGATCAATTGGGACACATTAAATCCATGCCGGCTGCTGGTTGGGTACAAACCTGCCAGATAATCATCCAGCTCGGCGATCAAAGCGACCGCCCCGGGGGTATCCGGCCGCTCCTGGGTGATGGTCGTAGCCATGCTCTCCTTTTAGTCCACCCACCAGCCGCTCTGGGTGATATCTTCGCGTTTCTGCAGTATTTCCACGCTGCCATCCTCCACCCATAAAACTGCCGGACGGGGGACCAGGTTGTAGTTCGAGGCCATGCTCAACTGGTACGCCCCTGCGACCGGGATCACCAACCAATCACCCCTGCGGGCTTCGGGGAGCTGCGCTTCTTCGATAATAGCGTCCCCCGATTCGCAGAACCTGCCCACCACAGCGGCGGGCTGTGCTCCCCAATCTCGTCCGGAATCGTCTCCGGGGATCAACAGGGCCGTATAGCGGGACTGGTACAACGCCGGGCGCGGGTTGTCTGCCAGACCGCCATCCACGGCGATCATGCGCGTGCCATCCCCCGCAGTTTTAACTGTCCCGATTGAGTAGATGGCCAACCCCGCTCGCGCCACCAGCCAGCGGCCCGGTTCGACGATCAATTTTGGCAGCCGCCAGCCCCGGCGGCTGGCCTCGCTCCGCACCTCTGCACACACTGCCTCGATCCAGACAGCCGGATCTACGCCCGCCTCCTGCGGAGTGTAAGGTACCCCCCAGCCCCCGCCCGGGCTGATCTCTTCGGGTATAAATCCTTCCCTCGCGGACAGCTCGTACAAGATCCTCACCGTTTCGATATAAGGACGCGCCTCGAAAATCTGCGAGCCCAGGTGGGTATGCAGCCCGGTCAGCTTCAGCCAGCGGCTGCCTTTTGCCGCCCGGATCGCCCTGGCTGCCTGCCCATCCACCACCGGCAGTCCAAATTTACTGGCGTGGTGGGCGGTCTGCACCGCTTTATGCGTGTGGACATCCACCCCCGGGTTGATCCGCAGCCAGATGCGGGCTGTCTTTCCCAACCGGGAGCAGATCCCTTCCAAAAAGGCCAGCTCATCCAGGCTGTCAACCACAATCGCCTGCACTCCCCATTCGAGCGCAGCGCGTAACTCGCCTTCAAGTTTGTTGTTCCCATGCAGGTGCACTGCCTCTGGTGCAAAACCTGCCCCCTGGGCGATGCATAATTCACCCAGGCTGACCACGTCTACTCCCAACCCCAGCTGAGCCAGCCGCCTGGCAAAACCAAGCGATAAATATGCCTTGGCAGCATAGGTGATTTCGTTTTCCCCAGGAAAGTTTGCCTTGAGCAGCTGGCGCAGTGTCTCCACCTGTTCGCGCAGGGTGGCCGCATCGTAAACATATAGAGGTGTGCCGTACTGCCTGGCCAACTCGGTTACATCGCAGCCGGCTATCGAAAGGTGTCTGCGGTCGTCTACTGAAGCCGTAATGGGCAGACAGGACATCATCATCTATTCCCCCGGAGAAACGCTGATATGGTATTCGCTCGGGCGTTCAGATTCTTCAAACCCGGCCAGGACCAGGATCGCCCGGGAAACACCCGGCCCGGGGTTGTACCAGCGGTGGGGCAGCTTGGCCGCAAAGATCAGGCTGTCGCCCGTCTCGAGGAGAAAACTTTCCCCGGCCACATCGTACCCCAGTTTCCCTTCCAGGACCATAGCAAATTCATGACCGCTGTGGATCATTCCCTCTTCGCTCCCGCTTACGCCCCCGCTATCAACGGTAATCATGAACGGCTCAACCCGTCCGGAAAAGGCCTCCCCACCCAATCCTTCCCAAATGCCATTTGGGATGGTCAGCCTGGCGCGCTCCGAAGCCTTTCGAAAAACGATCTTGCTGCGCGGCGGTTCCTGACGGAAGAAAGCCGTCACCGGCACCTCGAGGGCGCCGGCAAGTTTGTGCAGTGTGCTTACAGAAGGGGATGTCAGGCCCCGTTCGATCATGCTCAATGCGTTGGCCGACAAACCACTCCTCCGAGCCAGGGCCCGCATGGATGTATTGCGTTCTTCACGCAGGCTTCGCAGCCGCATCCCAACATCGATGGTGATCGCATCCTTTCCAGTTGTTTCCACGGTAACCTCCAATAAGAAAGGCAATTGGTGATTGGTCAATCAAGCTTTATTATACGTGACATTCTACCCATGGATACATGACAGGGCACTATATTTCAGACTATGTTTATGAGATTAGGTTTTAAACTTTGCATCTGTCCGGTCTATTGACTTTCACTTGTTTCGCATATATAGTTTTAGTATCCGATTAGCTATGCTGGCACGATGGAGGTGGTACATTCTAAATCATTGGAAATATCAAGCCCATAATCTTCATGTCAAGGAACCTGTTCAACTTGACCAAATTTATTGGTAAAGTATGGCACTGAAAAGACCGGTATATACATCGGCAAACAATTCCAACATCGAGAACGACAAATTAGCTGCAAGCTTGCCAGACTAAAAGATCGATAAGGATCGATTTAGCGCTTGTTAGACTTCCCTCTTGCGGGAGGGACAGAAGAGTTGGCTTTTACCTCATAAGGGACCAGGTATCGAGTGTGTGTTTGTATGGCAGTTGCTTTTACTTTTTGGGATAACGTGCGGGCGCCTGGACACCCATCTCTTTCAAGCAAGCGAAAAGGAGAAAACTCATGAGTAAAAAGGCATTGAGCATTTTGATCTTGACTGCACTCCTGACAGCGCTGCCTGGACTGGGCGCTGCCCAGGCCAGTCCAACTTCTCCAACTGTGAATTCCTCTTCGGGAGATGTATTCAGGGTCGAGCAAATCATCCATGGTAGTGGGTTCAAGGAAACTATCCGCACCCCAGATGGAAAAATCCGGGTGATCGTACAGCTTTCGGATGCCCCGGTGGCCACCTATGCGGGCACTATCCCCGGGTTCAGGGCGACCAGCCCGCAGGTCACCGGAGCTGGCAAGTTGAATATGCAAAGCGATGCCAGCCTTGCCTATGCCGATTATCTGAAAACCGTCCAGTCGCAGTTTCTCCAGGACACCAGCGCAATCGCCCCCAGTGTGGAAGGTATCAGCCAGTTCCAGGGCGTGATCAACGCCGTCTCCATAGCTCTAGATCCGGCTGAACTGCCCGCCCTTTCCCGGATGAGAGGGGTAGCTAATATCTATCCGGATCAAATCCGCACATCCCGGTTAGATGCCAGCCTGGACCTGATCCATGCCTCCAGCGCGTGGGATCTCCTCAGCGGCAGATCGCAAGCCGGAAACGGGATCATCATCGCGGATATCGACAGCGGGCTCTACGTTAATAACCCTATGTTTTCGGGAGAAGGCTTCAGCATGCCGCCAGGTTACCCCAAAGGTTTCTGTGCGGCGTTCCCCGCTGACCCGGATTTTCAATGCACGAACAAGGTCATCTCTGCCAGGGCCTTTTGGGACCCCGATCTTCACTCTCTGGTGGATGGGGCAGAGCTCCCATACGTGGATGATGCGGATCCATACGGGAAGAGCAAACCGGTCGATGTGGATGGGCATGGGACCCACACCGCCGGCACAGCCGCAGGCAACGAAGTTACCCTTTCAGCTCCAGAGGGCACGGTCCCAGCCGGGACCACCATCTCCGGGGTAGCTCCTGGAGCTTACCTGATGGTCTACAAAGCTTTGTTCGAACGGTTTGACCGACTTACCGCCATCGGCAGCGACTCTTCGCTGGTCGCGGCACTGGAAGCCGCCCTTTCAGATGGAGCGGATATCATCAATAACTCCTGGGGCGGCGGCCCAGGCAGCGATCCCAACGCTTCAATCTACAAACCGGTGGTCGAGTCGCTTACCGCCGCGGGCATCGTCGTAGTCTTTTCCGCCGGCAACGAGGGCCCCGAGGACACAACCATCGATTGCCCGGGTTGTATAGAGGATACTATCGCCGTGGCGGCATCCACGACGAACCGCATCTTTGGCAACCCGTTCAGCATCACCGGACCGGGTGAAGTCCCAGCCGGGCTGACCAATATCCCGGCGTTACAGGGTACCGGTCCTTTGCTGAGTGCGGATATCAACGCACCGATCAAATACGACGCCGGAAACCCGGATGGCTGTTTATCCTTCGCGGATGACTTTTTTAGTGAAAGCATCGCCCTGGTCCAGCGCGGAACCTGTAGTTTTTCTCTAAAAATTACCAATGCCAGCGTCGCGGGGGCTCTGGCGGTGATCGTCTTCAACAACGAAGCGGGGCCGCCTGCCTTGATGGGATTCTTAGAATCGTCCATGGTCCCATCGGCAATGATCTCTATGCTGGAAGGTGAGGCCGTTCGAGATTTCATCGCCGCCAACCCCACCGCCACAGCATCCATCGCCTCATCGATTACCCGAATGACCAACGACGCATTCCAGGATGTGATGGCCAGTTTTAGCTCGCAGGGTCCAAACGGCGATGCCTACATCCTCAAACCGGACATGACTGCTCCGGGCGTCAATATCCTTTCAGCATTTTCACCGATCCTGCCGGATGCGCATGATTTCGGGCTCTTACAAGGCACCAGCATGGCTGCTCCACACGTCACTGGAGCCGCAGCGCTGATGGCCCAACTGCATCCCGAATGGACGCCCAGGCAGATCAAGACCGCCTTGATGAGCACGTCCGTTCAGGCTTTAATGGCCAGCGATGGGGTGACCCCGGCCAATCCGTTCAGTAAAGGCGCCGGCCGCCTGGACCTGGACCGCGCGACCAAAGCCGGGCTGACCTTTGACCAGGCCTCTTTTGCAAATCCCAATTGTATTCTCTCCTGTTCCTGGACGACCACGGTCCAGAACGTCACCGATCAGTCCGTCACCTGGACATCTCTGGTCACGGCCGACCCGGGGCTGGGGATCTCCGTATCACCCCCATCCATTACACTTCCCCCTGGCCTTTCCGGGCAGTTCACCATAAACGTTGATTCGACAAACCTGGAGCAAGGCGCGTGGGGCTTTGGCGCCATAACCTGGACAGACAGCAGCCAAACCTATACCGATGCGACCCTGCCGCTTGCCGTCCAGCCGGGCACGGCCACGAATAGTATGGCCTTTACCAAAACCGTCGACAAAGAGCAGGCAAATATTGGAGATACACTCACCTACACATTCAATGTAACCAACCTGTACCCTGCTGATGGAGAGTTCACTGTCACAGATGTTCTGCCCCAGGGCCTGGAGTTCGTCGAAGGATCACAGACGGAAGGATTATCCTTTGATGCCGCTTCTCGAACGGTATTCGGAACCACAGACCTGGCAGGCGCAGATTTCTCATTGACCCCCACTGCTGAAGAGCCGATCTACAGCCAGCTGCCTGAGCTTGCTCTGGGATTGAACCAGTTTTGTGGAACCGGATGTGACGATGAAGCCATCATCGTGACGGGATTTAATTTCTTCTTCAACGGCGTTCGCTATTCCAAAATGGCGATCACTACCAACGGTTATGTCATTCCAACCAATACAACCATCACTTCGGCGGATGTGACCGCCACCAACCAGCGGCTGCCGAACAGCGCCGTACCCAACAACGTCATTGCGCCGCTCTGGACAGATCTCGATCTACTCAGCGGCGACATTGATGACCCCGGTGCGGGCAGCTTTTCGATCCTGGTAACCAACACTCATACCATTATCGACTATCGAGACGTACAGCAGTTTGGCGATAAGCATACAACCTACAACTTCCAGATCTGGATCGAGGATGGCACCGATCATATTTTCTTCACATACGGCTCGCTGCCGGATACGATCGGTAATTTCAACGTCAGTGTTGGGGCAGAGGACGCGACCGGCTCCCTTGGGGTGACCCATTTCTATGTAAAGAATGGGGTTACAGAGGGGACCGCTCCAGACACCGAAACGGACCTGGCTCTGACCGCCGGGGTCGATTCGGCGGAGATGAGCTTCCAGGCCAATATTACCGGCGCCCCAAGCACTCCAAACCGGATCGATAATGTGGCTACGCTTTACAATAACATCAATGCAGACGTGATGACTGCCACAGCATCCACCCAACTCCTCGAGGGATCCGGCTCGTCGGGAACGATACTTTTCTTTCCCGTCATCAACCGTTAGCCATCTGGCGCACCCGCCTGGCACTATAAAGGAGGAAGGATTCGCAAGGGCAACCTGTCAATAACATCTGTGTAAACGAAACCGGTTGGTTGGGCTGTCAACCGGTGCGGATACAAAGCCGGCCTGCGCCGGCTAAAAATGCATGCTGGAGTCCGTCTGGCCCGGCGCAGTTCTTTCCGGAAGGTACTTGATTGTGGCATTGCGACGACTGCCCAGCCCCGGGGCAAGACCACCGGGATTTCATAGCTTGCCCCGGGGCCGGGGCTGGGAGGGCTTCCTGCCGAAGGCCCTGTAAGGGTAAGGAAGCCATCACTACGCCTGTCTACGATTCAAGCTGCCAGTATTGCAGTCATTCCCGATGCTCGTCATTTAGTCATGCTGGACGATCCTGAGTTCTTCCTCAAGCTGCTCCTTGAATTCCTGGCCAAATGGGCAATTCCAACCTCATATTGACTCTACTCCCCACTTTTGTTATAGTGCTGTTATGGGGACTCCTATAGATTCCCTGCTATCCCATTTATCCATTTGAGCTTTGCCTGCTTTGCCACTGCCGTACAAAGAAAAACATCTTCGCCAAACATCCCAGTCAGCATCAAAATTCAAAAACGTCGCGCGCTATATTATTGCTTGGGACTGAACATATTTTTTGGATCGGCTTCTCGTCAGGTCTGTTCGGAGCCAGCAGTCTTCTGATTGACATCTAAACCATACTGAGGAGTTCAACGTGACCGATACCCATCTTGATCAAACCCACAATGGCCAGAGTCTTGAAGTTCAGCCGGGTGATTCCATCGAGATCCGCCTTCCGGAGAACCCGTCCACCGGTTACCAATGGGAGCTCGATCCTGGTCTTGAGCCCGCTCTGCGCCTCGTTTCCACGGGTTATTCTGCAAATCAACAAACCGGGTTTGGCGGCGGCGGCGAGCGAATATTTTACTTAAAAGCCCTGGAACCCGGGCAGGTGGATATTGAAATAGAGCTCAAGCGTCCCTGGGGTGGTGAAGTAAAAGACCGCTTCAGGATCAGAGTACAAATTGGAAATGATTGAACAGAACCTTTGCAAAGCGGGTGACTCCTCGAAGAACTGCGGGCGCCCGGGTTTTGCTTTGCGGATAAGGAGGTGCATACCAAAGATCCCTGCGTTTCTCGGGTTGGGGAATATTACAACCTCGAATTCTGTCTTGTCCGGATGAGGCCCTGCAATTCAGAACCCTTACTTGTTTGATTGCCTGGAGCGTGATTCTATGAATGTCTTGAAAGATCATGTCGAAATCCCGAGCTTGGGAAGAACGGTTGGCACAGGCTGGCTTCCACCCACACCCGATCTACGTGATTACTCTACGGAACACCCGGAAGTAGCCACTCTCTCCGCAAAATTAGGTATCGCGCCGGGTTTAGCGCTGCCTCCGAAGGTTGACCTCCGCCAGTGGTGCTCGCCGGTGGCGGATCAGGGAAGTTTAGGCTCCTGCACGGCCAACGCTGCCGTTGGGGTTGTCGAGTTCTACCAGTGCCGGCTCACCGGGAAATATACACCCGGGTCGCGCCTCTTTATCTATAAAATTACCCGTAATTTGATGGGCGTCGTGGGTGATACGGGCGCCTGGTTGAGGAACACGATGGGTGCGTTGTCATTGTGTGGAGTTCCCCCGGAAAAATATTGGCCTTACACGGATATGAGAATTCCAACCCAGGGGCAGGAAAGATATTTTGACAGCGAACCCCCGGCCTTTGTCTATGCCGTCGCGGATAACTTCGAATCGCTTAAATATTTCTGCCACGACCCGATCGGCCAGGATAAGCCGGTCGCTGATGTGTTCCGTTCCGTGAAGGCCTATTTATCGAAGGGGATCCCCTCGATGTTCGGGTTCTTCGGATTCCCATCTTTTGGAGCCAGCGATATTCCCGGCGGGATCCCTTATCCCGGCCCCGAGGAGCAGGCAGCCTGGGGACATGCCGTGGTCGCGGTGGGCTATGATGATAATATCAAAATTACCAATATCCAGAACAATCAAACGACCACCGGGGCCTTGCTGATCCGGAATTCATGGTCCACTTTCTGGGGAGATAACGGCTATGGGTGGCTGCCGTTCGATTATGTAACCAACCGGCTGGCGGTCGATTTCTGGTCTCTGCTCACGATGGAAGTGGTTGATCTGGTACAGTTCGATCTCTAAGTGATTTAAGGGGTACGGCAGAAAGGGAAATAACCCTGTCTAGACATACATTCCCCCAAATTTTGTATATTGGAGGAATGTATGTCTATCTTTACTTGCTCGCTATTTTCTCACCAGCGGCAAATATGTCCGATGGGGTAATTGACTGTAGTCGATCTCGGCCTGGATCCGGTAGATAATTCCATTGCCGTAATCCGCTACATACAGGTATCCTGATTCGTCCTCTCCAAAGGTACTGATTGAAAATGGCGCGTCGGTCAGCAGCATGGTCTGCCAGCCACCGTCATTTTTCAACCCGTAGATCTTTCCGGTGCAGAGATCGCCGTAGAAATATATCCCGGTCATCCGGAAAAACAGCGGGCCGCGGTAGACATACCCCCCCGTGACAGAGCATCCGTTTGAATTGTTCGTTCCATGATCGTACCAGGCAACCGGTGCGGAGTACCCGGCAGGGGCGACACACCCGCTGGATGGGTTGAAGCATAAAATACCTTCCAGGATCCGCCAGCCGTAATTCTGCCCACCGGGGCTGTTGGCTGGCTGGAAGTTGACCTCTTCTTGTTTCTCCTGACCAACATCCGCGATATACAGGTCGCCGGTCTGGCGGTCGAAAGTAAATCGCCACGGGTTGCGCACACCCAAAGCCCAGATTTCGGGCTGGTAGCTGGTGTTTGAGAAGAATGGATTGCTTCCTGGGATACAGTAATTCTTGGGAGCGTGCGGTGGCCTGGTCACACAGCCTGCTCCTTCTGTATGGATACGCAGCATTTTCCCCAGCAGCACATTGGTCGTCTGAGCCCGGTTGCCCGGGTCGCCGCCATCTCCTCCATCCCCCATACCGATATAAAGAAACCCATCCGGGCCAAAAGCCAGTTGGCCCCCGTTATGGTTAGAAAAAGGCTGGTCGATGGTCAACAGGATCGTCTCACTGCCGGCATCCGCCAAATCAGGGTTTCCCGAGATAGAATAGCGCGCCACCACGGTATCCCCGCCAGTATTGGTGTAATTGACATAGAAATACCCTTTGCTGGCATAGTTCGGTGGGAAAGCCAACCCCAGGAAACCGCGCTCCCCGCAGCAGCTCACCTTGGTATGGATGTCCAGAAAAGGGGTACCCTGCAAAACATTATCCTTGACAAGGCGGATATACCCTCTCTGTTCCACAATAAAAAGGCGGTTGCTGCCATCTCCAGCATTGGCGATTGTTACCGGGTTGATCAGCCCTCCCACCACCGGCCCCAGGGAAATCCCCGGCCATACGATCGCGGCTGCCGGTCCGGCCTGTACCCGCGAATTCGAGATAACCGTTCCAAACCCCAGACCAGCCAGGGCCACAACCATCCAGAACCATCGCATCCATTTCAATTTCATTAATATTCTCCTGAGCATAACCTATTTTTATCATTTTTTACCAATACGATCTGTTTTATCAATCATACGTCCTGTATTATATGTCGGATTGGAATCAAAAAAGGACTGCCTAGCGGCAGCCCTTTTTTTAATGACTTCGGTCCTAGAACAATCCGTAGATCCTACCGGTCTCGACATCCAGATCCACATCGAAGAACGCCGGTCGAGTGGGCAGTCCCGGCATCGTGCTCATTTTCCCCAGCAGGGGGTAGAGGAACCCCGCGCCTACCGAAGCGCGAATATCCCGGATGGGTATGCGGAAACCGGTGGGTACCCCCTTCAAGTTTGGATCGTGGCTGAGACTCAGGTGGGTCTTGGCCATGCAGATCGGCAGACCGGCGTAGCCCAGGCGGGTGTAATCGGCGATCCGTTCTTCAGCCAGTTCTGAGTAATCCACCCCAGCGGCTCCATACGCCTCCCGGGCGATGATCTCAATTTTTTCCTTGATTGACAGATCCAGCGGGTAGAGGAAGCGGAAATCGGAATGCTGTTCTGCCGCGGCCATGACCGCTTTCCCTAGCTCCACCGCGCCGGCCCCGCCCTCTTCCCAATGATTGCTCACCAGCGCATCTTCTGCGCCAGCTTCAACCGCTGCCTGGCAAATCATTTTCAGCTCTGCCGGCGTATCGGTAGCAAAGCGGTTGATCGCCACGACCACCGGGATGCCAAACTTGCACGCAGTCCGGATATGGTGCTGCAGGTTGGGCAGACCGGCTCTCAGCAGCTCCAGATTTTCATCTGTGTAGGCTGAATCGAGCGGTTTCCCCGCCACCACCTTCGGACCGCCGCCATGCATCTTGAGCGCTCGTACCGTGGCTACCAGTACCACCACATTGGGGATCAACCCCGAATAGCGGCATTTGATGTCAAAGAATTTTTCCATACCGATATCCGCGCCAAAACCGGATTCGGTTATCACGTAATCCGCCAGCTTGAGCGCGATCTGATCGGCCACGATCGAGCTGTTGCCGTGTGCGATGTTAGCAAACGGTCCGGCGTGTACGAAGACCGGGGTGCCTTCCACGGTCTGCATCAGGTTGGGTTTGATCGTATCCTTCATCAGCACCGCCAGGGCGCCGGCCACACCCAGGTCTTCGGCGGTGACTGCATGGCCGGAGCGGCTCAGGCCGATAACGATCTTGCCAAAACGCTCGCGCATATCCTTCAGGCTGGTGGTCAGCGCCAGAATGGCCATGATTTCGCTGGCCACGGCGATATCAAACCCGGTACTGCGCGTAAAGCCCTTTTCATCATCTCCCTGTCCAATCGTGATGCCGCGCAGGAACCGGTCGCTGGTATCCATTACCCGCCGCCAGGTAATCGTATCGGGGTCGATATCCAGGCGGGCAAAACGAGCGCGCTCGTCCGAGGTCAGCTCCTCCGGATCGGTTTTGACGATCCCCAGCTTCTCCAACCGAGATCCCATGATTTTCGCGAAATGGCGTTTTCCTTTTTTATCTTTCGGACACAACCGGTCGAAAAGCTGCTCATCGGTAGCATCCTTTTCATGGAACATACGCGCATCGATCGCCGCAGCCATCAGGTTGTTGGCGGCGGTGATGGCATGGATATCACCGGTCAGGTGCAGGTTGAATTCCTCCATTGGAATTACCTGGCTGTATCCGCCCCCGGCTGCTCCACCCTTGATACCAAAGGTGGGCCCCTGGCTGGGTTGGCGAATACAGGTTACCACACGCTGGCCCAGGTGGGCTCCTAATGCCTGGCTCAACCCCACTGTAGTGGTGGTCTTTCCTTCGCCCAATGGAGTGGGCGTGATGGCGGTTACATCGATGTATTTTCCATTGGGTACATCTTTTAACCGTTCCAGGATTTCGAGGCGGACCTTGGCTTTATGGGGTCCATAAAACTCCAATTCTTCGGCTAAGATACCCATTTCTTCCGCAACCTGTGCGATCGGCTTGATCACAGCCTCTTGGGCAATTTCAATATCTGAGGGGATTGGGATGCGGTGTTTTAATGGGGAGGGGGAAAACGTACGCGCGCCGAAAATCTTAGGAACAGCAGACATAAGGGGCAGCTCCTTTCAGAATCATTGTTAAGACATTAACGAACCTTACGCACTGTCCCTCTATTATAGAATAATATTTCAACAAATACAGGATCTGTCAACCAGCTGCAAAGCCGCTCCCAATTTGTCGACTATTTCTCTCGATTTGATCAACCTTCGGTATAATTCATAGCAAGATGATCCACACCTCTAGCTCCAGAGGCAGTCCACCCACTTCTACGCCAATCTCCCTCCTTCGCCCCTCTACCCGCCTGCTGCGTGGCTTATGGCTGGTCGTGACGATCCTGGCGTTGGGTCTTTTCCTGACCGGTGTTCCCCTCCAGGTGGATTCGCTCAGCCGGGGTTTTCTGGGGGTGATGATCGATCCTTTGGAAGAAGGTTGGAGAATCGTTTCCACCTCCCCGGGACAACCTGCTGAAAAAGCTGGGATTCTGCCCGGCGACCTCCTCCTGGCTATCGATGACCGGCCCCTCAGCCACACGCCTCCGGCCGGTCAGTCCCTCCCCAACCTGCGCGGCTCTCCCGGAAACAAGGTTACCCTCACCGTGCAAAGCTCCGGCGGAACGATCCGCAAAGTACCTCTCATTTATGCCGGGCCGGACCAGCTCCCACTGGGTCTTTCTCAGAGCGCTTTTGCCTGGTTTGCCGCGGCATGGGATATATTTTTTATTCTGGGATATATCCTGGTCGCTGCCCTGCTGATCTTGCGCTCACGCGAAGACCGCTTCGCCATCCTGGTCGCCTTTTCCCTGATCCTGATCGCCGTACGGATACCCCCCGAATATTATCTTTTCGACACGCAATCCGGCCTGTGGGTCTGGCCCATCCGGCTCCTGGCGACGCTGGGATATACCGCCATTCCACTGGTCCTCACCTTATTCCCGGATGGTCGCTGGTACCCGCGCTGGATCTGGGTTTATCCCCTGGTTGGCGCGCTGTATGCCTCCCTGGTCAACCTGGTAAATTGGTACCCCACCTCTGACCTGTACGGCTCGCGCCAGCTGATCGACGCCTTGATCATCGGCCTGGGCGTCATCGTCCAGATCTACCGCTACCGGACGGTATCCACCCCACGCCAGCGTCTGCAAACGAAATGGGTTATGTTTGGGATCGCGGTTGGTTTTCTGGGTTATTATGGATTTAATCTGATCTATACCTTGAATGTCCTGCCCGCCATTTTCCCGGGACTGACCGCCAACACATCTTCGATCTTCCTCTATAACCTGGCCGGCCGGCTGTACTACCTGGCCTTATTCTCCATCCCAATCACCCTGGCAATCTCGATCCTGCGTTACCGGCTGTGGGACATCGATGTGATTATCCGCCGGACGCTGATCTACTCCTTGCTGACCCTGACCCTGGCGGGGATGTACATCGGGATGGTCATCGTTTTTCAAGATGCTTTCCTGATGGTGACCGGCCAGCAGTCCAGCCTGGCCATCGTCGCCTCCACCCTGGCGATCACGATCCTGTTTACGCCACTCCGCCGCGGGCTGCAAAATTTTATCGACCGGCGCTTCTACCGTCTCAAATACGATGCGGCTCAGACACTCGAATCATTTGCCAGTGCGGCGCGCAGCCAGGTCGACCTCGACCGCCTGACCGGCGAGCTGCTCCAGGTGGTCGAACACACCATGCAGCCGCGCAACACCTCGCTTTGGCTGCGACCGTTGCGGCGCACAGAGGGACACCAGTCACCCGAGATTGATCCAAAGGCCCAAACCCTGGTTACAAAATGATCATAATCCAACCGATTGCCCGATCCCAGACAGGATCGGGCAATTTTTTGGCTGGCGCCGTACAGCTAACTCGATGTTATTCCATATCGATCCTTCTTACCGGATCGTCAACGGCAGGAAGACGTAATAATAGGTAGGTTGGGTAGTGGTGATGTTCAATGTGCCGGTTTGTGTTCCCTGGTAATTCGGATCCTCAACCGTTACCACAATGGCGTAGCTTCCCACCTCGGTGGGGGGTGTGGCGCTCCCATTATAGGTGATATGGACGGTCAAACCTGCCGGAGCTGTGGTGACGGTGATGGGTTTTGGGCTCCCATCATATACCTGGCTCAGGTTTTCCAACGTGATTACCGCAGCGGCCTTGGCGATGGTCAGGGTTTCCGTCGCGCTCCCCTGTCCGTTTGGATCGTCAACAGTAGCCGTGACGATATAGCTGCCGGCAGCAGTGGGGGCTGTAGCGGATGATCCATAGATCGTCCCACCGGTTCCCTCGTAGCTGACGATCACATTCAATCCTACCGGCTGAGTGGTCACCGTAACCGGTTTAGGGCTCCCATTGTACGTCTGGCTCAAACCGCCCAGGGTGACGGTGGCATTGGCTTTCGCAATCACCAGGGTCCCATT
>Ga0105104_10001519_pt1 | contig 17365 bp, 12 predicted proteins | sample PPLLaktember2015_3_FD_87034 | JGI IMG/M metagenome (GOLD analysis project Ga0105104, IMG submission 87034) | Freshwater sediment microbial communities from Prairie Pothole Lake near Jamestown, North Dakota, USA - PPLs Lake P7 Core (6) Depth... | ecosystem: Environmental > Aquatic > Freshwater >... | reverse complement strand
ATTTCTGGGGCGTGATTAGAACACGCCCCTACTTTCACCTCGCGCTTCTCTTACCAAATCATCATTCATCATTTCAAAGGCACCGACACGCCCCTATAGCACAAAAATAACCTTAACTTAGTGACATTCTTGACTGTCCCCTTTTTTCCCCACTGCGTGGGGTCCACCGACTAAAAACCGAATAGTTCCGAATAGTTCCCTATACCTCTTGATATTTACAGATAAATGTACTACAATTGAGCTTAATTTACACACTATATATAATATGAGCAAACTAAACTCGATTAAAACAAAACTTCAATTGTGCCTGATGCTGGTTATACTGATAATAATCACGGTTTTCCATATCCAAACCCAGGTCATCGTCAAATCCTCGATAGAACTTCAAATCCAGGACGAAATCGCTCATACCGCAAAAAATATCCACTCTCTCCTGGAACCCCTTTTACTCACTTCAAACCTAACAAGCCTTAACAAACAAGCTTCCCAAATCATACAAGGCCAAACAGACAGCTTTATCTCCATCATCGATGCCGAAAGAAAACCCATCGGCCATTGGGGCATCCCCTTTAAAATCGATAAACTCCCCCAAAACCTATTCCATACTCTCGCCCAAAAGATCGATGATGTACATCTTTCAATTATTCCCATTCGAAACCCCGAAACGAAAACCCCGGCAGGATATATTCTTGTCGGGCGCATTTTCCAGGAAAAATATTCCCTACTGTCATCCCTATTGAGATTCTCCATTTATTCGGCAATCCTGCTCTTTATATTTGCCTTTATGGTGGTCCGGTTCATCATAAAAAAAATCACAGGCCCGATTAAAACCTTGAAAAAAGGCCTGGAAATGGTAAGCCAGGGTAACATGACATACCGGATCACTCCCGAAACGAACGATGAATTCTCTTTCCTGGCTGCCAAATTCAACGAAATGACGGAACGCTTTCAAACCATGATGGCTGAAATCGAGTCCACTCAAAAAAACCTGGAACATCAGGTCCAAGAAAGAACCGCAGATTTGAACACCGCCAACACGAAACTCAAAGCCGCTTTAGATGAACTTAAATATACTCAAAACAGGATTATCCTGAGCGAAACCCAGAAATCCCTCACGTCGATCGTTTCAGGCTTCGCCCATGAAATCAACAACCCGCTGACCGGGATCCTGGGTTATATCGATTTAATCGAATTGAACGACACCCTTTCCCTCCATACCCGCCGGCGCATGGAAGGAATCAAAGACCAGGCCGTACGAATCAAAGACATCATCGACGAACTCATCCTCCTCGACCCGGAAATCGAACAAACCAAAATGGATATCGACCTGGCCAACCTCCTGGAAAAATTGATTAAAATCACCGGCCAACGCGAAGACGCCGCCAAAATCAAGTTCGAAAAACACTTCCCACACGACGAATTAATCGTAGTCGGAAACCATTTCTCCCTGTGGCAGATATTCGAATCCATCGTGGAAAACGCCATCGAAGCAATCACGGATCGAAATATCGAAAATGGAGAAATCCACGTCACACTGACCACAGATACTCTTTCCGATTATGCGGTTGTCGAAATCTCAGATAACGGCGGAGGCTTCGACGATATCGAGAGAGCCTTCAATCCCTTTTATACCACCAAGAAAAGAACTTCCAAAAAAGGCATCGGGCTCTCCTTCGCCTTCAATGTTATCCAGGAACATAAAGGGCATATCTCGATTCGAAACCACCAACAAGGCGCAGCAGTAACCGTTCATTTACCGCTGCAAAATATAACTGCTCATATCGAAGAAAAAAATGAACTACCCAACGATACATTTAATTCAATAGACATAATATAATATATGACTGGAATTAGGAGGACAGAACATGCTTAGACAAATGAGAAACAACTTCCGACATTACTCATGGATGCTGTGGCTGGTAATTATCTCTTTCGGTATAGGATTTATCGCTTACGATGCGTTCAGAGGGGAAAAAAGAGTAAAATCGACTCTCGCTTCTATCGATGGAGACGATGTGATAAGCTATTCGGAGTATTACGACGAACTGGCCCGGACTTTGAAAAACTACAAAGACCAAATGGGCGGAAATTTTAATAAATCCATGATTCTTCAATGGCAAATCCCCGAAAGCGTTTTGAACGGTATGGTTAACCGGTTGATCGTCCAAAAAGAAGCCCAAAAAATGAATATCGACGTTTCCGAAGACGAAATTAAAAGTAGAATCTTGAATTACCCAAACTTCCAGGTCAAGGGAAAATTCATGGGCGTGGAACGCTTCCAGGCTTTTCTACAATACCAGGGCATCGATTCCCGTACCTTTGAAGACCAAATTAAAAACGAAATACTCCAGGAAAAACTCCAACTGCTGGTTACCGCTTCTGTCATCATCGATGAAACCACATTGCAGGAAAAATACCGCAAAGAAAAAGATAAAGTCGAATTGGACTATATCTCCTTTAACCCCGAACGGGTCAAACAAGCCCTCGAAGCCGGAGACCAAGAATTATCCGAATACTATATGGCCAATAAAAACCGATTCAAATCCGAAGAAAAACGATCCGGCACCATCATCGCTTACAACTTCGATAATTTCAAGAAGGAAATCAAGGTAACGGAAAAAGAGATTTACGAGTACTTCCAAAATAACAAAGCCAATTTTATTATCCCTGAAAAATTAAAAGTCTCACGTATCCTTTTGAAATATGACGCCGCTACCCGCGAAGAGGTCTTCAAAAAAGTCGACGCACTCCGGGCTGAATTAAACAAAGACAACTTCGCCGATAAAGCCAAAGAAGTCTCCCAGGACGAAAAAGCCCAATTCGGCGGCGATTACGGCTATAACGAATGGACCAACTTCACCCAACAAGAACGAACCATGATCGAAAGCATGGATGAATTCAGCATCTCTACCCCCATCGACGCACAGCAAGGATTCTCTATCCTCATGATCACTGAAAAAACCCCGGCACAAGACCCGATCCTCAACGACCATCGAAATAATATCCTGGTAAACCTGGAACAAGAAAAACTCAATAATTTGGTGACGGAAAAATTGAATAAAATCTACTCCACCCTGGAAAAAAACGACAACCTGGAAACCAAAACCATCGACATGGGCATTAAAACAGTCAATACCGGTTTCATCCGCAGCGGCGATGTCGTGAAAAACGTGGACGAAATGGGATATATCTCCCGCAGATTATTTTCTATGAAAGAAAACGAGATCGCTTTCCCTGTCTCCTATATGCGCGGGATCGCCATCGTTCAATTAAACAAAATCCAGACCCCGGGAATCGAACCCTTCGACAAAGTTAAAGATAAAGTCAAACTCCAGGTCATTAATAAGAAAAAAGTAGACTTATTGAAAACCGAAGCTTCCCTTTTATCCGCAGAACTAAACAGCCAAACCGACCCCAAAAAAATCGAAGATTTATTGAAAGCAAAAGACCTTAAATCCGAACCCTCCACTTACTCCAGGGGGAACCGGTTCCTCCAATTCTCCAACCAAAAAGGCCTGGACGACACCATGTTTACCCTGGCGGAAAACCGATACTCCTCTCCCATCGCTTTCGATGACCGCGTTATTATCGTGAAAGCAAAGAAAATAACCGTTAAAACTCCCACCGACTTCCAAAACGATAGAACCGAATTCTACAACCAGAAAATCATGGAAAATCGAAACACCTTCTTCCGCACCTATATGTCCAAAAAAATCGATTCCTACAATATTAATTATAATACGGAACTCATGGAAAAAATTAAAAAAGAAGTTTTACCCCGATTTTAAATAAAATAGGAGACGAATAAAATGGAAAAAGAAAAAATCGCCCAGGCTGTGGCTATTTTAAACGAGGGTGACCTGGAACCGGTGGATATCGAGTGCTGGATGGTGATCGATAAAGAATCGGAACTCATCTCGGACCCCATCATGGATTACATCGTGGGAACCGGGGTTACCTGGCTTTCTTTCTTCATGTTCTTTAAAACCGGTGAAAAATACGCCATCGTCGGCAACCTCGACATCGAGAAAATCAAACGCTTGAACTTGTTCGACGAAATCTACACTTATAAAGGATCTCCCAAAGAAGACCTGCTGGAATTACTCCAAAAACACGATCCCAAAAAGATCGCACTGGACTACTCCATCGACTCTCCTTCCGCCGACGGCCTCACTTACGGGAAATACCTCAGCTTACTCCGTTTACTCGAAGAAACCGATTTCCCCAACCGGTTTGTCTCCGCTGAAGGCATTATCTCCCGGCTGCGAGGCAGGAAGTCCCCCGAAGAGATCAACCGCATTAAAAAAGCAGTGGATATCACCCTCGACATCTACGACCAGGTCACCGTAAACGCAAAACCCGGCATGACGGAAAAAGAAGTCGCCCAATTCATCACCAACCAACGCTTGAAACTCGGTTTCGACTCCGCATGGGAAGAAGATCAATGCCCCTCCGTTTTCGCCGGACCCCAGGAAACAGGCGCTCACTCCGGCCCTACCGGCCAAACCCTGGAAAAAGGACAGGTGTTTAATATCGACTTCGGCGTGAAATATAATAAGTATTGTTCCGACCTCCAACGTACATGGTACATCCTCAAAGACGGCGAAAAAGAACCCCCTGCGGAAGTGTTAAAAGGATTTGATACCATCGTCGAATCCATCCGCCTCTCGTTCGAAGCCCTCAAACCCGGTGTCAAAGGGATTGAAATCGACACCATCGCGCGCGATTACATCGTTTCGCAAGGGTATAAAGAGTATCCCCACGCCCTGGGTCACCAGGTCGGACGTTCCGCCCACGACGGCAGCGCCTTATTAGCCCCCTCCTGGGAACGCTACGGGAACCTCCCTTATATCCCACTGGAAGAAGGCCAGGTTTTTACCATCGAACCCCGCCTTTACCTTGAAAAACACGGCGTCGTCACCATCGAAGAAATGGTGGTTATCACTAAAAATGGTGCCGAATGGCTGTCGAAACCCCAAACCGAAATCTACCTGGTCAAATAGGGGCACATCCCGGTGTGCCCCCTATCAACCGGGCAGGTTCGCGTACTAAGATGCCTAAGCCCCAGTGGTTGAAAACCCATATCCCTTACGGCCGCGACTATTTTAAAATTAAAAAAAACCTGGAACAACGGAACCTCTCTACTATCTGCCAGAGCGCCAGGTGCCCCAATATCTCCGAATGCTGGAACCGCCGCTGCGCCACCTTCCTCATCATGGGCGATACCTGCTCCCGGAACTGCCTCTTTTGCTCCGTTAAATCCGGCACACCCCTCCCACTCCGCCCCGATGAACCCCTCCGCATCCTGGAAATGGTGGAAATCATGAACTCCCGCTACGTCGTCATTACTTCCGTCACCCGCGACGACCTCGATGACGGCGGCAGCTCACATTTCGCTTCCATCATCCGCACTCTCAAATCCAACCGCCCCGGGTTGAAAATCGAAGCCCTCATCCCGGATTTCAAAGGAAATACACTTCACATCGACACCGTCCTTCACGCCGAACCCGATGTCCTCAACCATAACCTGGAAACTATCCGACGCCTCTATCCCCTTTTGAACCGGCCCCCCCTCAACTATCCCGTTTCCCTCGACGTCCTCCGTCACAGTTCCGGGAAAGGTTTCATTACTAAATCCGGTATCATGGTGGGACTGGGTGAAACCGAAGAAGAATTGAACGAGTTATTCCGGGATTTAAGGGCGTGCGGTGTGAAATTACTGACTATCGGACAATATTTGCAGCCCACGCCGGATAATGTTCCCGTTGCCCGGTTTTATACCCCGGGGGAATTCGAACTGTTGAAAAATACCGCGCTTCAACTCGGTTTTACCGGTGTCGAATCCGGGCCTTTTGTCCGCAGTTCTTACAATGCGTCGGAAATGTATGAACCGGTTGTTAATCGATAATCGAAATCGATAATTGTTAATCGATAATTGTTAATCGGCAGCCGGGCGATAAAATAATGAAAGAGGTTTTAATGTTTAAAAAATATACCTATACGGTTAAGGCTGTCGGGATAATATTATTAGCCATCATTTTTGGAAGCGCCGGACTGTGGGCGGAAGAAAAAAAACAACCCGCGGACAGCGCATGCAAGAAGCGAATCGTGGCCGCTCCTCTTATCTATTATACACCCGAAACCCGCCTCGCTTTCGGCGCCGCCGGGGGTTTGATCTTTCGCCTGGGGGATTGTAAGAACTCCACGACCCGGCCTTCTTCCATCTCGCCCCTGGTCATCTACACCCAGGAAAAACAGTTTAAAACCCTTTTGAAAACCGAATTGTATTTCAAAAAGAATAAATACCGGCTGGAAACCGAGATCAAATTGGAAAAATACCCCAACCGTTTCTATGGCATCGGGAATAATACCCGGGATGAAGATGAAGAGCAATATACTTCCAAGAGCACTGAATTCTTCGTTTCTTTCTTAAAGAACTTCGGTGAAGGGTTTTATTTCGGTTTGGAGTATCATTTTTCAGATTGGACGATCCGGGAAGTCGAGGCCGGTGGGCTTTTGGATCAAGGCGATATCCCCGGTAGTAAAGGCGGCACGTTGTCCGGGATCGGGGTCGTGGCAAACCGGGATACGCGGGATAATATTTATTCGCCTTTGAAGGGGGATTTTTTCGAATTATCTGCGAAGTTTTATCCGCGTTTTCTCGGCAGTACTTATGAGTACAGTGCCATCACGCTTAATTTGCGAAAGTATGTCAAACTTTTTTCCAGGCATGTATTGGCGTTCCAATATGTGGGGATAGTTCAATCCGGTGAAGTCCCGTTTTGGGAGTTGGCCAAGCTTGGAGGTCAGTATAATATGAGGGGTTTGTATGAGGGGCAGTTCCGGGACAAGAGTTCTGTGGCGATGCAGGTGGAGTACAGGGTGCCGTTGTTTTGGAGGATAGGTTTTGTCGGTTTTGGGAGTTTAGGGAAGGTGGCGCCGTCGATCAGTCAAATTAATTTCAAGGATTTGAAAGCCGGGTATGGGGTGGGGATTCGTTTGATGTTCGACAAGAAGGAGAGAATCCAGGTTCGGTTTGATTATGGTTTTGGAGGGAAAGGCCGGTCCGGTTTTTATGCGTCGATTTTCGAAGCGTTCTAATTTATTACTCGGCAAAAGCGACTTCTTCCAGTTCAACTCTTTCGCGAATAACGCGATTAAGCCATCGGACTACACTCTTCGGTTTAACCTGTAAAATGATCTTAAGCTTGCTATTTAATACCTATGTCGAAAGATTTTTGCGGGCAGGTCCGGATGCAATCGTTACAGGAGAAACAATCGGGCCGGATTGCTGCTTGTTTCAGTATTTCAGGGACTGCTTTGCAGGGCGTTTTTTCCAGGCAAATACCGCAGTCTGTGCAGGTGGGTTTATTGAATCGGATGCGGAAGATGGCGATCTGTTCGATCCAGTGAGTGAAAAGGCCAACCGGGCACACATAGTGACAAAAGGGCCTATATAATTTGAAAGCAAAGATGATGGTCAGCAGCAGCGGACCGTAGTGAATGATATAGCCCGACAGGTTCTCGTCGGCCCCGAATTCAAACCCATGGAAAGGATTGAAATAATCGTACAGCGAAACTGCGTATACGTTTCCTTCGAAGGCTGTATTGATGATGGCTGTCCCGCTCAGGAAAACAAAACCCAAAAATATAATCAATCGAACCGTATGGGCGATCCGGATCGAAGGCTTGCAGGTTTTAATGCCCAGTTTACCTGTCAACATGGTTATCAGTTCCTGGAGTGCGCCTACAGGGCAGACCCAGCCGCAAAATAGTTTGGGACCGATCAAAGTGAGAATGAAAATCACGGCTACCATGATAATTAAGGGCATGCCGAAACCGTAGAGGATGGATTTGGTTGCGGCGCAGATGGGTGATGGGTGCATGGCGAATACGGTGGTGATGTTCCCCAGTATCCCGAACAAGAATGTGGAAATAACCAGTATCGCTAGTTTAACGCCTTGTTTCATGCCTTTTAGTTTTAGTAGGAAGAAAGCCGTCAGGCCGATGAACAGCATCACGTAGAATTTGGTTATAAAGCGGGGGAAGGTGAGAAAGTCCCACAGTGTGGGGGATTTTTCCTGGGCGTGTTCTGCGGTTTTTTGTGCGGTTTCTGAGAAGAGGAGAAAGGAAGTTAAAAACCAGGTTGTTAAGCCGTATATGCATTTTTGTATCGATTTCATTCAAGAACCTCCGTTTTGGATTTTGTTTTATTTTCGTGTTGTTTTAAGTTATATTTTAGCAGATTTTTGATTTTTTAGGAATAGCAAGGTTAATCTGGAGAATGTAGAGACGCAAGATTTTGCACCTCTGCAATATCTAATACTTGCAATTATCTTGGATTTTGGTTACAATGAAACCATGGAAAAACAAACCAACAATACTCTTAGTCACACAGATATCACATCGATCCCTAAAGTGGAACTACACACCCACCTGGACTGCTGTCTCAGCTACCATGTCGTTTCCAGGCTAAAACCCGGCATCACCCCACAGGAATATACAACCGACTTTGTCGGTCCTTCAAAATTCAAAGACCTGGCAAACTTCCTTAAAATAATCGACGCAAGCCTCGAACTGATGCAAACGGAAAACGCACTCCGCCTTGTCACCGAAGACCTCTTTCACCAATTTCAAAAAGATAATATCATCTACGCAGAAATCCGGTTCGCACCATTTCTCCACCTGGAAAAAGGCCTAAAACCCGAAAAAGTCGTAGAAATAGTCGAAAAATCGGTCTCCGACTTTTCCAGTGAAACCGGCATCGAAGCCCGTGTTATTTTGTGCACACTGCGCCATTATTCCGAAGCCCAGAGCATGAGCACGGTTCGATTGGTGGAAAAATTCCGCGGGTCCCGCGTGGCAGCTTTAGACATTGGAGCAGATGAAGCCGGCTTCCCTGTGAATGCCCATATCCCGGCTTTCAGGTATGCCCGGGAACGGGACATCCCCCGAACCGCCCACGCCGGAGAAGCCAAAGGACCGGAAAGCGTGTGGGAAACCCTGGAACACTTCAAACCCACCCGCATCGGCCACGGCGTTCGAAGCATCGAAGACCCCAACCTGATTACCACACTCAGAAACAAGAGAATCCACCTGGAAGTATGCCCCTCGTGCAATATCCAGGTCGATGTTTTCGATACCTTTGACCGGCACCCGGTGGATCGACTGTTTAAAGCCGGCGTCTCACTGGGTATCAATACGGATTCCCGTGCCATTACCAATATTTCCCTGACGGATGAATATGAACGCCTTCAACATGTTTTCGGGTGGAACAAAGAACATTTTTTCCGCTGCAACCGCGATGCCCTGGATGCGGCCTTTTTACCCGATACCGAAAAACAACGGCTAAAACAAAAACTGATGTCTGAATTCCCATCTTAACTCAGACAAACCATAAAACTTTTTTACCGGGTCCCTTTGTACCGGCGAATTCTTTTTACAAAAGAGCAGTGCATTAGGCTTTTAGAATTTAACCGGCAAGTTATGAGGATTTGTCTACGAATCACTTATCACTTATCACGTATCACGTATCATGGGAAACTTGAAACGATTTTGCGAATTAGCAATTAGCAATTAACAATTATCAATTATCAATTTTAAATGAAGATGAAGATGAAGAAAGAAAAAAAACATGTTGTAACCGCCGCAGTGGTTCAAGCAGCCCCTATACTCTTTAACACCGAAGCAACCCTGGAAAAAGCACGGCCTTTAATCCGCGAAGCAGCCCAAAACGGCGCAGGATTGATTGTTTTCCCCGAAGCCTTTATCCCCGCTTACCCCCGCGGTTTATCTTTCGGCGCCGTCATCGGCAGCAGGAGCCCAAAAGGAAGAGAAACATGGAAACGATACTGGGAAGAATCCATCGATGTTCCCGGACCTATCACCCAGCAACTGGGCAAAGCGGCGCAAGAAGCACGGGCCTACCTCGCCATCGGCGTAACCGAAAGGGATGAACGCGGCAGCGGCACGCTGTATTGCACCCTCCTCTATTTTGGGAAAGACGGCCAACTCCTGGGCAAACACCGCAAACTCAAGCCCACGGGTTCCGAGCGACTCATCTGGGGAGAAGGCGACGCCTCAACATTGACGGTCGTGGATACCGAAATCGGGAAACTGGGCGGATTGATTTGCTGGGAAAACTACATGCCCCTGGCCCGGATGGCAATGTACCGACAGGGTATTCAATTTTACCTGGCCCCCACCGCAGACGCCAGGGATACGTGGCAATCCACGTTGATCCATATCGCTTGCGAAGGCCGGTGTTTTGTCTTGGGATGCAATCAATACGTGACGAAAAACATGTACCCGGCAGATTTACCCGGCATCGAAGAACTTGACGGCCAACCCGGAACCATGTGTAGGGGGGGAAGCGTTATTATTTCTCCCCTGGGCGAGATACTGGCCGGCCCGTTGTGGGATAAAGAAGGCATCTTATACGCCAAACTGGATACGGACGACCTGGTAAAGAGCAAATTCGATTTCGATGTGGTTGGGCACTATGCGCGGCCCGATGTGTTTGAATTTTCTGTCAAGCGGCAGTGATTGTCATTTTGGAATCGCGGGGGCTGCAGTCGGTTTCCCCGTAGTTTTACGTTTCAAATGAAAGAATTCCAAATATAAACGGAGTCAGATACTTCGACGAAACATCGCATGATCCGCCCGGTTCTACGATAAAACCACACGTAGTGCGGCCGCGTAGTGGGGCGAAGCAAGCCTTATTTACTCCCGGTTTCAAAATAAAAATACCGGTGGGCTTGCACAAGATGGATATTAATAATATAATGAAACCATGACGATCAAAAATTCTAAAACAATCATTCTTGTTTTTTGTTGTTCTGTTTTGATTTTGCAAGGCTTTACTCCACTCCATGCCGAGGCTCGAATCAAGGTGAACGATACGACCCATATCGTCATCGATTCATTGTTCAGGGCTTATTTATCGAATGACCAGAGAATCCAATGGAGCGGCCAGGAAACCTCGTTTGGAGTTGAATCCGCTTTGACTGCCGATGTTCAAAAAACATTCAAATCCGGTTCCATAAAAGTATTCACCCAATTGTTTATTAACCAACCGTTCGATAAAAACATCCTGACGGATGAAATCCGGGCACGTTATCTCCGGAATTTCAAAACCGATACCATCGAAATCAAACAACTCTACCTCCAGGTTACACGAGGGAAAATCACTTTCGGCCTTGGAAAACATGCCAGCATTTTTGGAAGAGATTACACCGTTTCTTTTTCCAATTCCTTTTTTGATTACCCGTTTATCCGTACAGAAGCTGTTTTAAATTTTGAAACCGGTTTGTTCTTTCGTTACACCCCCGGTATTTTTAATATCGATATCGCGGTTACAAATGGCAGCGAAGACCGTGACACCAACTCCATGAAAGCCGGTATGGTTCGCATCGGTTTGCATGGTAAAAATCAAAAGTGGTCTTTCGGCGTATCGGCAAAAGCCCAAGACGGCATCGGCTCCGAATGGCAAAAACAGTACAAAAATCACCTGGGTCTCGATTTTATGGGAAAGAGCGGTTTTTTCCAGGTATCCGGCGAAATCATTTACGACGAATATGGATTTCACCGGGATTTTCCCATCGACGAGATATTTTGGAAAAGAAGTTATTATTACCGGGATATTTTTTACAAATACAAAACCCCGGTTACCGGAGTCGGCGGCTATATTGACTTTCAATACAGCAAAACCGGTTCTAAATGGTTCCTGGAAATCAATTACGGGGAATATCACCCGAAAAAAATCGGCCATCCCTATCATGACGACCCCATCCGGCGTGCCATTTTAAAAATCAACGTTCACGCGGCACCCCAATTGAATTTTTTTGGAGTCGGCCTTTTGGAGAATAAACGAAAAAAAGAGCCTTTATTTAAAGGAGCTTCCGATTATGGAATCCTGTTGGGACTTCAATACCGTTTATAGCTCCACGAAACCTTCCCCCTGTGAGGAGGGCCCACGAATTTTTACGAATTTTAAAGAAAGGGGCCCACTGATTACCCTGATTTTGTCCAGTTTTGTTCAGGGTGGTATATTGTCTTTTTGAAGTTTTCATAATATAATAAACTTCAATGTACAAACGGTGGAATAAAGTTGATTTGCTTATTGGCCTCCTGGCTGTGCTAACAGCTATAGCATATTTCTTGTTTTCCCCCGACCTTTTCAAATTCATCTTTTGGATCACCATCATTTCAGCATTGGGCCGTGTGCTTATCCTTTTGAGACGGAAATTTTTCTGGAAAATCCAAAACCGTTTGATCTTTTCCGGTATCTTCCTGGTTGTCACCCCGATTTTTTTTATTTCCCTGTTTTTTATCCTCATTCTCAACGTTGTAATCATCCAATATGGTACCGTCTTCCTGGAGAATATCATTAACGACCAAACCAAATGGTATGAAGAAATGGCGGATAATTTTTTGACTTACGATGATCCCCAGATGATCCCTATTTTTGTGATGGGCTACCTCAAGCACGATCCCCAATTTAACGCGATATTTTGGAGTAAACCCGAAACTGAGAAAAAATATAAATTTAGCCTCCAATATTCCGGTGGAATAAACGACAAAAAGCTAATAGTCCTTGATTTTAAAGGATTTTTTCTTTTAGATAATAAACTGTACCTGGGGATATTGAAGAGTAACCGGAAATTGGCTGTTTTAATCGCTAATGAAATCGACCAGTTCTTCCTGGACAAGCTGTGCAGTGCCAGCGATCTTAAAGTGCAATTCCGAATCCCGGGGACAAACCCTGCCTTGAAAATAGCCGGGAACCCGGGCAACCAGGCTTCCATTATTCCCTATATGTATGAATATAACTACCTGGATTTCGACATACACCAGGGTTTTAAACCCACCCAAAGGCACAGCGATTTCCTGCTGTCCAGCAACTACAAATCGTTTTATAAACGCTTTAATGCCATGATATCTCATTCCACGCAGGGGACCGTTAAAAAAGTCATTATCATCCTGATCGTCTTATTCAGCACCTTTATTATTATATCGCTTTTTATCGGGTTTCGGATGATTCGAGTGATTACACGGTCCATCAACCAAATGACCTACGGTACTCAACGAATACGAAACGGGGATTTTTCGTTTCGAATCAAAACCCGTACCGGCGATCAATTGCAATACCTGGCGGAGTGCTTCAATGAAATGGCAGCAGGAATCGATCGACTGCTGGTCGATGTCCAGGAACGGCACCGCCTGGAAGAAGAACTCCGGATTGCCCGGAGTATCCAATTAAAACTACTTCCCCCTGAAATTTTCAACCCCGATGAATTTGAAATCGCAGCCGTAAATATCCCGGCTACAGAAATTGCCGGCGACTATTTCGATTATTTTTACAGTAAAAACGAATATTTGTCCATCCTGGTAGCGGATGTCGCAGGGAAAGGCTCATCTGCCGCTTTTTATATGGCAGAATTGAAAGGAGTCATCAATCACCTCCACCGCAAACTCATCCCCCCCGCTGTCCTCATCTCCGAATGCCACTACAGTTTAAAAGAATCCTTCGACCGTGTTACATTTATTACGATTAATATCGCCCAATTCCGCATACCTGAAAAAAAATTTGTCGTGGCCAGGGCCGGACATACCCCGGCACTCTTCTACAACTCCCAAAACAACACGTGTATTGAAATCCACCCCCAGGGCGTTGCCATCGGCCTGATTAATTTCTCTTGCGAAAAAATCCATGAAATGGAATTTTCATACCATCCAGGGGATATCCTGGTCCTCTTTTCCGACGGTTTAACGGAAATCCAAAACGAAAACGACGATATGTTGGGCATCCACCGGCTGAAAACTATTATCTGCCAAAATTCTCATCTCTCTGCCCTGGAGATTAAAAAAATCATCCTGGATTTCAGTATCGAATTCTCCGGGGATTCTATCTCCCGCGACGACCTGACCTTTATCGTCTTAAAAGTGAAATAACAGCAAATAAAAATATATGATACGAAAACAATAATCCCATGATCGAAGAACTTGAAAAAAAACTGGAATACACTTTCAAAAACAAAGAATTGCTTCGAAACGCCCTGATTCATAAATCCTATAATGAAGGTTTGAAAAAAGGGCTGCCCGATAACGAAAAACTCGAATTTCTCGGAGATTCTGTTGTCAACCTCGTGATTACCGATTATCTCTGCCGGAATTTCTCTCAATTGAATGAAGGCGAGTTGTCAAAATTAAAAGCTCACCTGGTTTCCACCAATTCCCTGGCAAAAATTTCTCACTCCATCAATCTCAGCGATTACGCCTTCATGGGCAAAGGGGAAGAAAAAACCGGGGGAAGAAAAAATAAAAAAATCAGCGCTTCCTTATTCGAAGCAGTGATGGGGGCCATTTATATGGATTCCAGCTTTAAAGTGGCTTCATCCATCGTTATTTCCTTCTTTAAACTATCCCTTGAAAAATTTTCCGAAAAAGAAGTTAAAATCAATGATTATAAATCGGAACTCCAGGAATTGATTCAAAAGAAACGAAATTTTCTCCCCATTTACAAAATCATCGATGAATCCGGGAAACCTCCCGATCTAATTTTTACTGCGGCAGTATACATCGATAATACCGAAATTGGCCGCGGGTTCGGTCAAAACAAACGAAAAGCCGAACAAGATGCCGCTTTAAATGCTCTTCAAAAAATCGACGAATTCATCAATAATTACGAAAAACTCTCTGAAGTATTTTTCCTCAAAAACGATTAGCCCCACTACGCGGGGTCTATCGGCTAATTTTTTTTGACTGTCCCCTTTTTCCTACCTTCCTTTTTTTATCCGTGAAAATTCGTGTAATTCGTGGGCTTCTTTTCTTCCGTTTTCGGGCGAACCCCGGGGTCAAAATTTTTTTTTGACTGTCCCCTTTTTCCAATTTTTTTTGACTGTCCCCTTTTTCCTACCTTCTTTTTTTTATCCGTGAAAATTCGTGTAATTCGTGGGCTTCTTTTCTTCCGTGTTTTCGGGCGAACTCCGGGGTCAAAACATTTCCAAAAGCAGGTTTTTCAACTCGATGACCCGGTCCCTTAACACCGCCGCTGCTTTAAAATCCAGGTTCGATGCTTTTTCTTTCATTTTCTTTGTCATGATCTCGATCTCTTTTTCCACTTTCTCCCGGTCCGTCGTGTCAACCGTAATCTCTTCCTCGCTCTTCTTTATCCAGTAATCATCGCTGTAAAAATCCTTGATGGCTTTTTTAATCGGAGACGGGGTAATGTTGTTAAGACGGTTATATTCTTCCTGGTATTTGCGCCGTCGGTTGGACTCGTCCATGGCCCGGCGAATGGAATCCGTGACTTCCTTAATATAAAGGATCACCCTGCCGTCGATATTCCGGGAAGCACGACCGAAAGTCTGGATCAATGAAGTCTCGGAACGGAGAAAACCCTCGCGGTCGGCATCCAGTATCACCACCAACGAAACCTCGGGTAAATCGAGACCTTCCCTGAGGAGGTTAATCCCCACCAACACATCCACTTCCCCGGTACGTAACCGTTTGATGACTTTGATGCGATCCAGGGTTTGAATTTCCGAGTGCATATACGTACATCGAATGCCTTTGACCGCCAGGTAATCCGCCAACTTCTCCGCCATTTTTTTCGTCAGCGTCGTGACCAACACGCGACAGTGGCGGTCGATCTCTTTCTTGATCTCCCCCATCATATCCTCGATCGGTGAATCCGATGTCCGCAGCTCGATCACCGGGTCCAGCAACCCCGTCGGTCTCACCAGCAAATCCGTCACGTTTCGTTCCGCATCGTTGAGTTCATAAAGAGTCGGCGTAGCCGAGACATACACCAGCCGGTCGAACCTCGAGTCCGCTTCCTCGAAATTGAGAGGCCGGTTCTCCAATGCAGAAGGCAAACGGAATCCATATTTAACCAGTGTCTCTTTTCTCGAACGGTCGCCGCGGTACATACCCCTGAGCTGCGGTACGGAAATATGGGACTCATCGATGATGGTTAAGAAATGATCTTTAAAAAAATCGATCAGGGTAAAAGGCGGTTCTCCTTTTTGCCTTCCCGTCAAATAATAGGAATAATTTTCGATACCCGCGCAGTATCCGTATTGACCCAGCATTTCCATATCGAAGAGCGTGCGTTCTTTCAACCGTTCCCCGTATTCCGGTTGACCTGCCTCCATGAAATACCCCATCCGTTCTTCCAATTCTCCTTTGATGCGCTTAATCACGTCATTCAACCGGTCTTTCTTGAAGTAAAAATAACTGATCGGGTAGATATCCATCTTCCCCATCGATGACAAGACTTCGCCCGTGATGGAGTCGAAGAATTCGATCGCTTCCAGCCGCTTCCCGTCCAGTATAAAGCGCACCGGGTTATCTTCCCCCGTCGGATAAATTTCCAGGATTTCCCCCCGCACCCTGAACTTACCCGTCTCGATCCACTCTTCCGTTCGCAAATAACCCAGGGACACGAAATCTTTCATCATGTGTTCCCGGTCTGCCATGGACTCGATGGAATAAGTGATCTTCTGGCTGAAGAACTCATCGGGCGACCCGATGTTGTAAATAGAAGAAATGGAAGCCACAATAATGGTGTAAGGCGAATCCACCAGGCTTCGAACCCCCTGGAGCCGCAGCCGTTCCAATTCCGGGTTAATGGAGACTTCTTTGGCGATATAAAGGTTCCGCTGCGGGATATAGGCTTCCGGTTGGTAATAATCGTAATAACTGATGAAGTACCCCACGTGGTTCTCCGGGAAAAAGCCTTTGAATTCCTGGTACAATTGGGCAGCCAGGGTTTTATTGGGGGATAAGACCAGGGTGGGGAGGTTGAGACGGCTGATAATGTTGGCCATAGTAAAGGTCTTCCCGGAACCGGTCACCCCCAAAAGTACCTGGCGGCGAAACCCATTTTCGAAACGGGTAATAATAGAATCCACGACGCGGTTTTGTTCCCGTGTTATTTCGTATTGCGAGGTTAATTTAAACATGTAGAAATTATATCACATCGGCGTTGAGAAAAAAGGGTGCGGCCCCACTACGTGCCACTACGTGGGGGATTTATTATGTCACGTTGTGCCATCCGGCGGCTTCCTTAGCGGTCAGCCGCTGCGGGATAATCTTTGTAATCTGTTGATTCTCTTCTCCTTGTGCCAGCCGTGAAAAAAAGGGGACAGTCAAAAAGAACCTGTGCCAGCCGTGAAAAACAAAAAAGGGGACAGTCAAGAATTTCTCAAATATAAACGGCAAAAAAGGGGACAGTCAAGAATGCCGCTAAGTTAAGACTAATATTCGAGTTAAATTCAAATTCAGGGGGCTGTAGTCGGTTTCCCCTTCCACTTCACCCCTTCGCCGGTCATCGGCTCCGGGGACCCGTCTCGCCAATTTT
>Ga0105104_10001518_pt1 | contig 17369 bp, 18 predicted proteins | sample PPLLaktember2015_3_FD_87034 | JGI IMG/M metagenome (GOLD analysis project Ga0105104, IMG submission 87034) | Freshwater sediment microbial communities from Prairie Pothole Lake near Jamestown, North Dakota, USA - PPLs Lake P7 Core (6) Depth... | ecosystem: Environmental > Aquatic > Freshwater >... | reverse complement strand
TCGTTCACGATGACGACCTCGTACCGGATTGTGTCGCCGGGGCTCACCGTACCCTCGTTCACGTCGATGTACTGCTTCGTGGCCTCGAGCATCGGCGCGTTCGGGCGGACGAGGACGTCAAACGTGTACTCGTTGTTCGCCTCGTTGAGCTCGGCCACAGTCGACCCGGTGTCGGCCCGGACGAGAATCGTATGCGGACCCGCCGGAATCTCGTCCGTGTCCCACGTGAACGTGAGCTTCACGAACTCGCAACCGAGAAGCCCGTTCACGTGCTTCGTCTGGATCGGGTGTGAGGTGCTGTCCCAGTACGCCGTTACGTCGAACGGACCTGCATCCCCACAGCTCAGGTTGTCGATCGTGACCGTAATGGTCACCGTTCCGCCCTTGCAGACGTCGCCCGAAATTTCCTGGACCGATGTGACGCCGCCCGAGAGGACCACGCCCGGTGCCGGGAACCAGAGATCCGGCTGCTTCAGACACGGATCCTCGGCGACAGCACCCAGCCCGGCGAGCAGCACGACGGCGACCGCAAGTCCCCCCAGAAGCGCTCCCCTGTCTCGTCTCGAACGTCTCGTTCGATCGTTCATCGCACCACTTCCTTCGTGCACCCAGAGCCCCTTCCGCCGACGCGGTGCGCCGGCGGCCATCCATCTCAAGAGTAGTTGGGAAAGGAAGAACGAGGGGTGATCCCCGGCGAGCGGGGGTGTGATCTTCATCACACCTAGAGCAGCGCGCGCGCGACATTGGAATGTAACCAATGTCACACTCGAGGGACGGATGTCCGGAAGTCCTCTGCGGCGATTGGGTGGCCTACCCAGCCAGCCAGGTGGCGGCCTCGGCCGCCACCCGCTCGCACAGAACCGTGGCAAGGCCGGCGTACGCGGAAGGACGGAGCGCCTTCATCCGGGCCTTGAGCTTGGCGTCGACAGGCAGGTCCTCGACCCACTCGTGAAGCTCCGCCAGCGTGAGCGTCTTCCCGCGCGTGAGCCCCCGAAGGGCTTCGTACGGGTCCCCCATTCCCTCGGCTCGGAGCAGGGTCTGATACGCCTCGGCGAGCACTTCCGGAGCGGCGTCGACGCGCGCTTGCAGCTCCGCCGGGGCCAGGTCGACGCGGTCGAGTCCGCCGAGCGTCTCTTCAAGCGCGAGGTAGGCGTGAGCCAAGGCGACCCCGATGTTCCGCTTCGCCGTCGAGTCGGAGAGGTCGCGCTGCATTCGGGAATGGGTCAACTTGTCCGCGAGCGTGTGCAGAAGGGCCGTCGACACGGCAAGGTTTCCCTCGCTGTTCTCGAACCGGATCGGGTTCACCTTGTGGGGCATCGTCGACGATCCGACCTCGCCGGAGGCGGCCCGATGCACGACGTCGCCGCGCGAGATGTACTCCCACAGGTCGATGTCGAGGTCAAGGACGACGTTGTTGATTCGCGCCGTGACCGCGAAGTACTCGGCCAGCCCGTCGCCGTCGTCGATCTGGGTCGTGCACGCCGTCGGTTCCAGGCCGAGCGCCGCTACGAATCGCTCCGAAAATCCAATCCAGTCGACGTCGGGGCGCACTACGACCGCCGCAGCGTAGGTCCCCGTCGCCCCGGACAGCTTCCCCCGAAACCGGACCGCCTCGAGCTGGCGCCCCTGCCGAACGAGGCGGTGAAGGAAGACGGCCAACTCCTTCCCGAACGTCGTCGGAGACGCCGCCTGTCCGTGCGTTCGCGCGGGGAATGGGACCGACTTCCACCGCTCCACACGCTCGGCGAGCGCGGCGACAAGGCGCCGCAGCTGAGGCAGCTGCTCCCTGTCTCGGTACCGCGACAGGAGCAGCGCGTAGGCGAGGTTGTTGACGTCCTCGGACGTCAGCGCGAAGTGGATCCGATTCGGATGCGCCAGATCGAGTCTCTCGCGGAGGAAGAGCTCGCACGACTTGACGTCATGGCGGATCGTCGCCTCGATCTCCTTGATCCGCGCAAAGCCCCCGTCCGCAAGCACGCGGGCCGCCTCAATGCGCGCCTTCTCGGCGCGCGTCAGTTTTGGGAAGACGCCGATCTCGTCCAGAGCGATGAGGTACCGCAGCTCCACCTCGCACCGAGCCGCCATCAGCGCGAACTCCGAGAAGTACGCGGAGAGGTGGCCGACGGAGTCGGCGTAGCGCCCATCCAGGGGCGAGATCTCGCGCATGGTGCCTCCTACGTGCTCCAACTCGACAGGGAGTCGACCTCGCCGCCGAGCTGCAGAATGTCGTGGACCTTCCCCTCTCGAATCGCCAGCGCCGACACCAGTTCGAGCTCGGCGTTCGCGTGCAGCTCGGCGATCGTGCGGCAGCCGCACGACGACATTGCCGACTTCACCTTGCTGATCATGAGGGGGAGATTGTCGCGCAGCTTCCCCGCGTACTCGACGAACCCTTCGACTCCCTCCACAAAGGCGGCCTGCCGATATCGAGCGGGGCTCCACTCCCGCGCCCGCGCCGACCCCTCGCCCCAGTACGGTTTCATCACGCGGTCGTTGATGCGAACCGTCTCCGTCGGCGACTCCTCCATGCGCGCGAAGAAGCGCCCCATCATGATCGCGTCCGCCCCGAGGGTGAGGCCGATGATGACGTCCTTGGAGTTCACGACGCCGCCGTCCGCGATCACCGGGACGTGGACGCCCGTCTTCGCCTCGTGGCGGTCGCGGGCCGCGACGACCTCCATCACGGCCGTCGCGAGTCCTCGGCCGGTGCCCTTCTGCTCCTGCGTGATGCACATGGAGCCGCCGCCCATGCCCACCTTCACCGCCCCCGCGCCCGCGGCGACGAGGTAGTCGAACCCCTCGCCGGTGATGACATTCCCGCCGATCACCGGGAGGTTGGGAGCGCAACGGCGAATCCACTGGAGGGTGTCCCGCTGGAACGTCGTGTGCCCGTCCGACGAGTCGATGACGAGGACGTCCACCCCCGCCTCAACGAGGGCCGGAACGCGGCTCTCGAAGTCGTGCGTGTTGACCGCGGCAAAGGCCAGGAGCCGTTTCCTCTCGTCGACCACCTGGTCGGGGTTGTCCAGGTGGTCCTCGATGTCCTTGCGGAAGACCAGCGAGAGCAGTCGATCGTCTCGATCGACGATGGGGAGAACGGCGCGATGCCCCTCGATGAGGAGCGCGTTGGCCGCTTCGAGGTCGGTGATCCCGACACCGACGTCGAGCTGGGCGCGTGGAACCATCCGTTCCTTGGCCGAAACGTCGGCGTGAATGCGCGCGTCGTAGTCGCGGCGCGTGATCAGTCCGAGCAACCGGCCGTCCGGCGACACGACGGGGAATGTCGAGAACCCGTACTGCCGTCGGAGCGCCTCGACGTCTCGCAGGCGGACGTCCGGCCCGATCGTTCGAGGCTCGACGAATCCGGCCTTGTGCGCCTTGATCGCCGCAACCATCGCTGCCTCGTCGGCGATCGACTGCGAGCAGTAGATCACGGCCGCCCCGCCAAGCCTCGCGAGCTCGATCCCCATTCGCGGGCCTGACACGGATTGCATCGCCGCCGCGAGAAGCGGCGTCTTGAGGGCAATCCCTCCTCCGTCCGGCCGCAGAACGAGCGGACTCTCGAGCGAGATGCGGTCGATCGACGTCTCTCGCGTCGTGAGGCCGGGAAGGAGCCGGAACTCGGTCAACGTTCTCGAGGGTTCCATGCGTATGCGGCGTGCCATCGAACCTCCCAGATTGTCCATGTCCTTTTGTACTCAGATAGGGACCGCACTGCAAGAAACGCGCCCCCGCCTGTCGCAGCACCGACGAAAGCGGCGCGGCCGGCCGTCAGGGCCGACCGCGCCTTCGGGTCTGCGAACTCCGAGCCCGCCCTATGCCGAGGCCGTCCGGAACTCCGATCGGAAGCGCTCGACAGCGCTCTTCACCGGCAGAATCAGCGACTGTCCAAGCGGGCACAGCGACGTCGCCTGCATCGTGCGCGCGATGTCGACCAGGCGATCCACGTCGCCCGGGCCGGCTTTCCCCGTGCGGATGGCGTCCGAGAGCTGGACGAGCGCGGCCGTCCCCGTGCGGCACGGAGCGCACTGTCCGCACGACTCGTGCCGGAAGAACCGCAGGATCCCGTGCAAGAGCTCGACGATCGACGCGTCCTCGTCGACCACCAGGATCGCCCCTGATCCCAGCACGCCCGCGTACTCCTTGAGGCCGTCGAAGTCCATCGCCACGTCGAGCTGCGATTCGTCGACGAATCCTCCCGCGGCGCCGCCGATCAACGCTGCCTTGAACCTCTTCCCGCCGCGCACTCCGCCCCCGTACTCCCAGATGATCCTGCGCAGCGGCGTTCCCATTTCCACTTCGACGAGCCCCGGGACTTCGACGTGGCCGAGGATCGTGTAGACCTTGGTGCCGGGGCACGAGGCCGTGCCGAACGATCGGAACCATTCGGCGCCGCGCACGACAATCGGAGGGACGTTGGCCAGCGTCTCGACGTTGTTCACGACCGTCGGGCGGGCCCAAAGCCCCACCGCGCCGGGGTAGGGCGGCTTCAGCCGCGGGTAGCCGCGCTTCCCCTCGATCGACTCGATGAGCGCGGTCTCCTCGCCGCACACGTAGGCGCCCGCCCCCTTCTTGACCTCGACGTCAAACGAGAACGACGAGCCGAGGATCGCGTCGCCGAGGAGGCCCGCGGCACGGGCGTCGTCGATCGCCTTCTGCATGCGGTGGATCGAGAGCGCGTACTCGCCGCGGATGTAAACGTAGCCTTTCGTGGCGCCCACGGCGAAGCCGGCCAACAGGATCCCTTCAAGGAGTCGATGCGGGTCCCCTTCAAGGATCAGCCGATCCTTGAACGTCCCCGGCTCCCCTTCGTCGGCGTTGCAGATGATGTACTTGACCTCGCCCGGCGCCGTGAATCCCCACTTCATCCCTGTGGGGAAGCCTGCGCCGCCTCGTCCCCGCAGCCCCGACTGCTTCACGAGCGCGATGAGATTCGCGGGACTCATCCCGGTCTCGATCACGTGGGCGATTCCCTCGTACGCCCCGGCGGCAATCGCCTCGTCGAGGCTCTCCGGGTCGATGACCCCGCAGTTGCGCAGAACGATTCGGGGCCGCTCGGCCAGGGCGGTCGTCGTCGCCGATCGCCCGGCGATCCGCAGGCGACGCACCGGCCGTCCCTTGACCATATGCTCGTCGACATTCTCCCTCACGTCGGAGACCGCAACGCGCCCGTACACGACGCCGTCCGAGTGGACGACGAGAACGACGCCGTGCCCTGCGATGCCGGGATCCCCCGTTTCGATCACCTGGACTTCCTCGCCGAGTCCGCGCTCGGCGAGCGCAGCGCGCAGAGCCCGTTCTACGTCTCGCACGCCCGCGAGAAGCGCCTCGTCGTTCACGGACACGAGCACGTGGGTTCTAGCGAGTCGCATCGTCCCTCCTGAGTCGGTCGATGATCGCGGTGACGCGCTCCGCCGTGAGGTTCCCGTAGAGCTCCTCGTCGATCATCATCGCCGGCGCGACCCCACACACGCCTAGGCAGCTCGTGCTCTCCAGCGTGAACGCGCCGTCCGACGTGGTCCCGCCGGCCTCCACGCCGAGGTGCCGACGGAGCACGTCCAGCAGCGTCTCCGCTCCCATCAGCAGGCACGGAGGCGACTCGCACACCCGGATGATCCGCCGCCCGCGCGGCTTCAGACTGAACATCGAGTAGAACGTCGCCGTGCCGACGACGTCGGACAGCGGCGCACCGACGTGCTCCGCCGCCGCTCGAAGCGCCTCGGGGGTCAAGTAGCGCTTCGGCTGCGCATCCTGCAGGTCATGAAGGATGTCGAGCAGGTACTCGGCCGATCGAGGGTACTTCTCCAATAGGGTTCTCACGCATCCTCCTCGCTTGATTCCGCCGCCGCCGCGGATCTCAACCAGGCCTGTACTGCCTCGATCGCCTCGGGCAACGCCTTCTCCCCCTCCGGGCTGAGCCGCTCGGCCACATCGAACAACCGACCGGGCACGGCAAGAAGCCACGCGTCGGGAGCGCGCTCGAAGACGCGCTCGGTCCAGTCGAGCAGGGCCTCGGGGGACACGGCGTGTCCCAGACCATGCCCGCACGCCGGCCGTATCCGCCGAACGAACGCCCCCGTTTCCCCGACGGCGGCGTCGACAAACAGCACGCGATCGGCGGTCTTCAGTCGAAGGGCAAGTTCCGGCGTCAGTTGAAGGACGGCGATGGCCTCCGCGGTCGGCGTTGGACCAAGCTCCGCAACCACGCGGGGTCCGATCCCGTCGTCGCCCCGCAGCGGATTCCCGATCCCAATCACCAGGTCCACGTCCACCTCCGCGGCGTTCGAGCTACTCCTGGCAGAGCGTCGTGCGGCGGCCGTCCGCCTCGATGATGTCGAGTCGAAGCGGCATGTGTCCGACGGCGTGCACCGAACAGGAAAGGCACGGATCGTACGCCCGGATGCCCCCTTCGATCCGGTTCAGGATCCCCTCGGTCACCTTACCCTTCTTGATGTAGGCCTTGGCGATCTCGCGCACCGCCCGGTTCATGGCCAGGTTGTTGTGCCCCGTCGAGACGATGAAGTTCGCCTTCTCGATCACGCCGTTCTTGTCGACGTGATAGTGGTGGATCAGCGTCCCGCGCGGAGCCTCGTGAACGCCCACGCCCTCAAGCTCGTTGATCCCCGCTTCGGCTCGCACGTGCGGCGACAGGATCGACTCGTCCGCGAGCACGACCTCCATCTGCTCGATCGCCCCCAGCATCTCCAGCAGGCGGGCGTAGTGGTAGTCAAACACGCGTCCCGAACGTTTCTTCTCGCCGGCGCGGAACTCCTCGAGCTCCTGGTCGGCGATCGGCGTCCCGAACCGGTCGCAGACGTTGACGCGCCCCAAGGGGCCGACCCGGTACATGCCGTTCGGGTATCCCATCGGCTCGTAGTGCGGGAACTTCAGGTAGGTCCACGGCTCCGACGCTTCCTTGATGATCGTCGCGTACTGCGACGGGTCGAGCGCCGGAACGATCGCCTTCCCCTTCGCGTCGACGAGACGAAGGACTCCGGCGTAGTGCTCCCAGAGTCCACCCGGGGTGACGAGTCCCATGTACATGCTGTCGAAGGCGCCGAGCACGTTGCGCAGCTCGGCCGACGCGAACGCCTTCTTGTACAGCGCCAGGGTCTCGAGGATGGTCGCCTTCGCCTCGGGGAGGTGCGAGACAATCCACGCATGGTGCTCTGCCGCAAGCGGCTGGTGGACGCCGCCCGGGACGGCCCATGCGGGGTGAATCCTCTTCCCGCCGAGTCGGTCGATGACCTCCTGCCCGAACGCGCGCAGGCGGATCCCCTTCCGAGCTAAGTCGGGGTTCGCCGCCACCAGCCCGACGACGTTGCGTGTGGCCGGATCGGTGTCCCATCCGAGGAGAAAGTCGGGGGCCGAGAGGTAGAAAAAGCTCAGCGCGTGCGATTGCACGAACTGCCCTAGGTTCATCAGGCGGCGGAGGAGTTCGGCGGTTCTCGGGATCCGCACGGCGAGGATGGCGTCGCCCGCCTTGGCAGAGGCCAAGATGTGGCTCACGGGGCAGATCCCGCAGATCCGCGCCGTCAGTCCCGGCATCTCCCAGAGCGTCCGACCCTCACAGAACTTCTCGAACCCGCGCAGCTCGGTGACGTGGAATTGAGCGTCGCGCACGTCGCCCTTCTCGTCGAGGAACACGCTGATCTTGCCGTGCCCTTCGATCCGGGTCACCGGCTCGATATGGATTTCGCGTTGCATGCCTCTCCTCCTACCCGAACTTGAGATCCGCACCGGTGAGTTCCGGCGTCTTCCCATCGAGAAGCGCCAGCACCGCCTTGGCGATCAACCCCGCCGGCGGCGGACAGCCGTGCAGGAAGTAGTCCACGGGGATCACTTCGTGCAGCGGGCGGACCCGCTCGAGCAGCCTCGGGACCACTTCGTACGGAAGCGCCCCGTTCGTCGTCCGCGATGTTCCGTAGATCTCCTCAATCAATTCCCTCGGCGGGATCCCGTTCCGCAGAGCCGGGACATTCCCCGTCACGGCGCAGTCCCCGAGCGAGATCACGATCTTCGACTTCGCGCGGACCGTGTGGGCGAGCTCGAGCTGCTCCTCGTTCCCGATCGCGCCTTCGACGAGCGTCACGTCGACTCCGCCCTCCGGGAAGACCTTGAGGTCCGTGATCGGGCTGTTGCAGAACTCGATGCGGCCCACGAGGTCGATCAGCACCTCGTCGATGTCGAGGAACGACATGTGACAGCCGGCGCAGCCGCTGAACCAGACGGTGGCCACTTTCACCTTACCCACGGGCCCTCCTTTCCGTCAGCTCAGCCACGAGTTCCGGGTGCTTGCGCATCTCGGCGTTGCTCGCGCCCTTGCGGGCAATCGCCCCGGTCGGGCACACCTCGACGCACTTGCCGCAGCTCGTGCACGACTCGGCGGTCCCCCACGGCACGGCGAGGTCGGTGATGACGCGCGCCGTCACCCCTCGCTCGGCGAAGCCCCACGTGTGCGCACCTTCTACTTCCTGGCACACTCGCACGCAGCGGCCGCACAGCACGCACCGATCTCGATCGATGAGAAAGCGCGGGTGCGTCGCGTCGACGCGCTCGCGGCGGTACGTGTACGGGACGCGCACCGAGTGCATCCCAAGCTCGCACGCGAGGTCCTGCAGCTCGCACCCACCGTTGGAGACACAGAACGAGCAGACATGGTTGCCCTCGGCAAACAGAAGTTCAAGGATCGTGCGACGGTACGCGCGCACGGTCTCCGTCTGCGTACCGATCTCCATCCCGTCCGCGACCTTCGTCGTACAAGACGTCACGAGCTGCCCGTACAGGTCGACGATGCACAGCCGGCACGCCCCGACGTCCCTCAGACCGTCGAGGTGGCAGAGGGTTGGAATGTGAATCCCGTTCTCCTCCGCGACCTCCAGGATCGTCTTGCCCGGGGCGGCCAGGATCGTCCGTCCGTCGATCTTCACCCTCAGTTTGTCCACCAGATCGCCTCCATCGGCGAGGTCCCGGACCACCGGGCACTCGCCAAGACCTACCGCGTCTTCGCCTCCGCGGCCAGAGACGCAGACGACTCGCAGCACGCGCCGTCCTCCGTCTGCTGCCGATCGCAGTGCAGGCATCGGCGCGCTTCCTCGATCGCCTGCTCCTTCGCAAACCGTCCCCGAACCTCGGCGAACGAGCGGATGCGCGTTCGTACCTCCGCCATCGGCGGTACGGCGCGAGCCTGCTCTTGGGTGTAGGCGTCCTCGTCGTAGTCCGTGGCGACCTCGGCCCGCTCCTCGGGCTCGAAGGCCCCGGGCCCGCCGAGGAACCGATCGATGGCGATCGCCGCTCGGCGTCCGGCGCCGATCGCTTCTACAACCGTCGCGGGTCCGCTCGTCGCATCTCCGCCGGCGAAGATCCCAGGACGGCTGGTCCCCATGGTCACAGGATCGACGGCCACCAAACCGCCCTTCGCGACCTCGATTCCCGCGCCCCGGAGGAGTTCTCCGGTCGCCTCCTGCCCCGCGGCGACGATCACCATGGACGCAGGGAGCACGATCTCCGGCCGGTCCGACGGCACCGGGCGTCGTCGTCCCGACGCGTCGAACGGGCCGGCCGCCATCGAAGCGCACCGCAGTCCCTCGACGCGTTCGCCGCCCACCACTCCGACCGGCGAGGTCATGTCGAGGATCTCGACGCCCTCCTCCATCGCCTCGGCGACTTCCTCGGGGGACGCGGGCATGTCGGCCTTCGCCCGGCGATAGGCGATGGTCACGCGTTTCGCTCCGAGCCGGAGCGCCGCACGCGCCGAATCGATGGCCGAGTTGCCGCCTCCGATGACGACAACCTCGTCTCCGACCTCTGAAGCGCCGTCCACGTGGATGCCCTTAAGGAACTCGACGCCGGTCACGACGCCGCGCGGGAGGGTCTCGCCCAGCGCGACCGTTTGACCCTTCATCGCTCCCGTCGCGACGAACACCGCCTCGTACCCGTCCGCGAAAAGCCGCCCGAGGTCTTCGACCGGAGACAAGAGCTCGATCCGCACGCCGGTCTTCACGATGCGATCGATATCCGCCTCCAGGATGTCGCGCGGTAGGCGATAGGCGGGGATTCCCGTCGCCATCGTCCCCCCCGCGATCGGCAGCGCCTCGAACAGGACCGCCTCGTACCCCCGCTGCGCCAGGAAGTACCCGCAGGAGAGCCCGGCGGGACCCGATCCGACAACCGCCACGCGCTTCCCATTCCGTGCGCCGGGCTTCGGGCCGGCGAGTTGGTGCTCCATCGCGTAGTCCGCCATGAACCGCTTCAGGTCGCGAATCGCCACCGACTCCTCGATCTGCGCCCGCTGGCACTTCGTCTCGCAGAATGCGTAGCAGACGCGGCCGCAGATCCCCGGAAGCGGGTTTGTCTTCATGTGCACGTCGAACGCCTTCGCGAAGTCCCCGTTCGAGAGGTGGGTCACGTACGCCGGGACATCCACGTGCGCCGGGCAGCTCGCCTCGCACGGAGCGACGAACAGCGCCGCGCACACCGCGGCGGGACACGTCTTGTGCCGGATGTGCGCCTCGTACTCGCCGCGGAAGTACTTGAGCGTGCTCAGTACGGGATTGGGCGCCGTCTGACCGAGGCCGCACAGGGACGACCGCTTGATCGTGTGTGCCAGCTCCTCCAGAAGGGCCAAGTCCTCCATCGACCCTTCCCCGCGCGTGATCCGATCGAGGATGTCAAGCATCCGAACGAGCCCGCTCCGGCATGGGACGCACTGTCCACACGACTCCGAGGCCGTGAACTCCACGAAGTACCGCGCGAGGTTCACCATACAGGTGTCCTCGTCAAGCACGATGACTCCGCCCGACCCCACGATCGCGCCCAGCTCCTTCAGCGTCTCGTAGCTGATCGGCGTGTTCAGGTACTGCACGGGGATGCAGCCGCCGGACGGCCCGCCCGTCTGGATGGCCTTCAACGTCTTCCCGTTCGGCACGCCGCCGCCGATGTCGTAGACCAGCTCGCCGAGCGTCGTTCCCATCGGAACCTCGACGAGGCCCGTGTTGCGAACGTTGCCGGACAACGCGAAGACCTTCGTGCCCTTGCTCTCTCCCGTTCCGATCGACGCGAACCACGCCGAGCCGCGAGCGATGATGTGCCGGACGTTCGCATAGGTTTCGACGTTGTTCAGGAGCGTCGGCAGCTGCCACATCCCGGACGTCGAGGGATACGGCGGCCGCGGATGCGGAACGCCGCGCCGACCCTCCAGGGACGCGAGGAGCGCCGTTTCCTCGCCGCAGACGAACGCTCCAGCCCCGACGCGGATCTCGATGTCGAACGAGAAGGCCGTGTCGAAGATCCGGTCGCCGAGGAGGCCCAGTTTTCGCGCCGCCTCCAGCGCCGAGCGCAGCCGTTTGATGGCGAGCGGGTACTCGGCGCGCACGTATACGTATCCGCGCTGCGCCCCCACCGCGTAGGCGGCGATCGCCATCCCTTCGATCACGGTGTGCGGATCGCCCTCGAGAACGGCGCGATCCATGAACGCGCCGGGATCGCCCTCGTCTGCGTTGCACACAACGACCTTCTTCGGCGACGCCTCGCGGCGGACGAAGTCCCACTTCGTCCCGGTCGGGAAGCCGGCGCCGCCGCGTCCTCGCAGCCCGGACGCCTTCATCTCGGCCACAACCCCCTCGGGGGTCATGGTCGTCACGGCCTTGCCCAGCGCCTCGTACCCGCCGGCCCCGATGTACTCCTCGACGCTTTCGGGATTGATGGCGCCGCAGTTCGCGAGGACGATCTTCATCTGCTTCTCGAAGAACGGGATCGATCGATGCTCGCGGACGATCTGATCCGCCGTCTCCGAACGGAACAAGAGCCGCTCGACCACCCGTCCCTTGAGGAAGTGCTCAGCGACCATCTCCGCAACGTCCGACACCGCGACGTTCTTGTAGAGAACCCCCTCGGGATACACGAGAACGAGAGGACCGTACTGGCACGGCCCCATGCAGCCTGTCTCCACGATCCGAACCTCGTCCGCAAGGCGCTGGGCCTCGAGCTGCCGGACCAGTTCCTCTTTCACTTCGAGGCTGTGGGACGACATGCACGCGCCGCCCGAACAGACCAGAACGTCCAAACGACCGGCCACGCCTACTCCTTCTCGGCGTCGACGATGGCGAGCACGTCGCCCTCGACGACCGTCCCGTGGATCACGTGCTCGACGACGACCCGACGCGCCTTCTCGGCCGTCATCCCCCCGTACACGACCTTCGGACGGTCGCGCTCGATGACTTCAACGATCGGCTCCTTCGAGGCGAGGCCCTTCTCCCCGGACTGGGTCACGATGACGTCCGTCAGCTTCCGCTTCTCGATTTCGTCCAGGAACGCGCTCAGGACCTCCCGCGCCCCCGCGGCGATCCCCGACGTGCCCATTCCTACGACAATCTTCACCCGTGTCGCCCCTCCCCGGAGCCGCAGGTCGTTCTGCACCCGCTCACGGATCTTCCGGAGTTCTTCGAGCTTCATCGCGCGTCCTCCCGTTCGGTTTGTTGTCGCATTCCCGATCCGGCCGGTCCTCACCCTGCGGACGGCTGGGTCCCCTCTCGATACGAGTTCAGGATCCGCAACGCCTTCGTCGGGCTGAGGCGTCCGTAGACCTCTTCGTCCACCATCATCACGGGCGCCAGTCCGCACGCCCCGAAGCACCGGGCAGTGTCGAGGGTGAACAGGCCGTCGGCCGTCGTATGCCCCTCCTCGACGCCGAGCTCCCGCTGGATCCTCTTCAAGATTTCCGCGCCGCCCTTGACGTAGCACGCCGTCCCCAGGCACACGGATACGGTGTGTTTTCCGACCGGATCGAGGCGGAAGAAGTTGTAGAAGGTCGCCACGCCCCGCACGTCGCAGAGCGGGAGTTCGAGTTCGGAGGCCACGAACCGAAGGACGTCAGACGGCAAGTACCCGTACACGCCCTGCACCTTGTGGAGAACCTGGATCAGCGGTCCCGGCAGCCCTCGGTACTCCTCGAGGATTCTCTCGAGCTGCTTGCGCTGTGCCGCGCTGCCCGACGCTACATCGATCAATCCCGTCACCTTTCCTCCGTTCCGCATTCCCATTCCTGAGTCTTCACCGGGCGCGGCGACCGAGGTCTCGACGGGGTCGGTCGGCGGCTCACGATCCGCCGGGTCCCGGGCGGCGATGGTACCGAGTTTGGGGCGATTCCTCATCCCGGAATCTGAGACGCCGCCCCCGGCGGGGCGGACGTCGGCGTCAGGCGTTCGCTTAGGTAGGCCCTCAGGAATCCAATCACGTCGGGGTGACCGAGGGGAACGTCCCCGAGCGCGTCCGCCAGTTCCGCTGTGTCGACGTCGACGTCCTTTCCACCGACGCGGGCGCGGATTCGGACCCGCGGCCCCGCGCTCGCGACGAGCATCGCAAGGAACGTCTCGCCGAGGTCGTCGAACGGGGGCAGGTCGATGTGATCCGATCGAAACGACGCGGAAACCGTGGTCCCGCGCCCAGGCGCGCTCTCGATGCGGAAGCTCCCCTCACAGTGCTCGGCGACCGCGCGCAGGAGCGGTATCCCCAATCCGACCCGCTTCGCGCTCTTGGACGAGTAGAACCCTCGGTCCACGGCGACCAGGGTCTCTTCGTCCATGCCGGCCCCGTCGTCTCGCACGCTCACACAGAGATGGCCGTCCGCCCGTTCCTCGACGGACACGTCGATCTCGGACGCGCCCGAGGCGAGCGCATTCTGGAACAGGTCGAGAAGGTGCATGTCCAGGTACTCGATCATCCCGCCGTCCCCACCCGCTTTGCACCCCGTCGAATCTCGATCGACCGTCCGCCCTCGCCGAGGGCGGCGCGTCGGATCTCGTCCACCGTCGGACCCTTCATTCGGAACACGGAGACCCGCGAGCCGATGTCCTCTGGCACGTGGGCGTCCGAACTCCACAACACCGCGCCGGGTCCGCACTCCTCCGGCCGGAACGAGCCGTCGACCTCCACGAGCGGGAAGCGGAGACCCTCCGGACCGAACCCAAGTTGGGTCACGAGCCCGTACGGCGTCCGATCCACGTGGGCCGGAACGACCAGTCCGCCGCGACCTGCGCCGCGGGCCACCACCTCCTCGAGGGAGAGCCCGAGGGCATTCAAGAGGAGTCTCGCCTCCGTGTGGACAATCGTCTCGTCCGCGTCGACGACCACCTGGTCGCCGAACAGCTCCGGATCGTTCGCGCGATCGGGCAAGAACGAATAGACCTCCGCGGCGAAGTCCCGGCAGGACGAGAGGTCGTCGAAGTACACGAGAAGATGCACCTCCTCCTGCGTCTCCACCTCGATCCCAGGCAGAACGTGGAGCCCCGTTGCGCGGGCCGCCCGTGCCACCTCCTCGACCATCCCCGCCGCGTTGTGGTCGGTGACGGCGATCAGGTCGAGGCCGTTGGCCCGCGCTGCGGCGACCATTGCGCGGGGAGACATCCGGAGGCTGCCGCACGGCGACAGGCACGTGTGGATGTGAAGGTCGGCGACGAAGGTTCTCAACGCACGTCGGGGACGAGGATTCGGTGGAGCCGTCCCGCGAGCACAAACGCGCCGTCCCGCGAGAGGAGGATCGGGATCGCCATCTCCTCGGCCTTGGCGAGGACGACGGCTGCGGGCGGCTCGCCTCCCGCAAGGAGGACTCCGGACAGCCCGGCCACTTGGGCCACGCCGACGACGTTCACGTGGCGTTGGATGGTGATCCAGAGGTTCCCAGGTCGCGCCGCAGCGAGGACGTTCGACAGAAGATCCCCGCTGAACCCTCCGGAGACGTCCCGATCGAGCCAACCGGCGCCGGCGACCACCTCAAGTCCGAGTTGTCGGACGATGTCCCGAAGCGTCATGCCGCCTCCTTTCGATTCGACACAGGATGCGCGTCCCCGATCCGATGTGGGAGTGAATCTCGAACCAGTCTGCGTTTGCCTGGATGTTGCCTAACCCCATTCCGGCGCCGAATCCCAGTTCCCTGGCCCACGGAGGAGCCGTCGAGAACCCGGGGGTCAGCGCCAGATCGATGTCCTCGATTCCAGGACCCTCGTCCGCTACCTCGATGTCGACGAGCTTCTCGCTCACCGTCACCGTGATCGTACCGCCGTTCGTGGAGTAGACAACGAGGTTCATCTCCGCCTCGAACGCGATGATCCCGGCGCGACGGGCGTCCTGCGGTGCAACCCCGAAGCCGGACAACTGCCGCTTGATCTGGGCTGAAGCGAGGCCCCCGTGTTCGATGTCGCCAGCCCGGACGTGGTGGACTAGCCTTCGGGGGCCGCCATGGGTCGGTTCTTGCACGGCCTCACCCCGTTGGCATACATCAAGCCACACGTTTCGAACATCGTCTTCTCCGTCCAGATGATCGGAATCCCGAGGGTCTCTGCGTACGAAATCGCCGACTCGTTCGGCCGCTTCCCGCGGACGAAGATGATGGCGATCACGTTCAGTATGTCGGCAACCCGCACAACCTGCGGGCTGATATTGCCGGTGATCAGCGTCGTGCGCTCGTCCGTCAGAGCCAGCACGTCCGAGAGGAGGTCGACGGCGTACGCTCGGTCGATCTCGATGTCCTCCCGCCGACTCCCCGTGAGGATGCTCCCGTCGAGCAGCCTCGATACCTCGTGCAGGTTCATGCGTCTTCCTTCTCCAGTCTCGGCGCGAGGCTCAGCAGAACGCCGGGAAGCGCACCCGCGTGCGCGAAGTCCGGGCCTCGCACTGCCGAGATGGACAACCCCTCCGTCTCTTCACGTTCCCCGGATGGCGGGAACGGTACTCAAGACGGCGATCCGCCGCAACGTTGAACCACGACCCCATCGCCCATTTCGATCTCCTCCACACTCCTCACCGCGAGCTCCCTCGCGGAAAGGAGCGAACCAGCCCGCATCGGCCTTTGCACGCCGCCGCGCCAGGCGGTACGCTGCCGTCGAACGGCACGACAGGAGCGCAAGTTCATGACCCGACAGTCGATCGAGGCGGCACTCGCCAACGCACTTCGCCAGGCCGTCACTCACCTTCCGACAGACGTCTCGCGAGCGCTCGAACGTGCCAGGGCGGAGGAGACATCGTCGCTCGCCGCCGGCCAGCTTGACATCCTGCTTGAGAACGTCGCCACCGCGCGGCGGGCGGGTGTCCCGCTCTGCCAAGACACGGGGCTTCTCCTCTTCTACGTCGACGCGGGAGCGCGAAGCCCTTGGCTCGGTACGCTGCGGTCGTGTATCGGATCGGCTGTTGCGCAGGCCACGACCGACGTCCCTCTCCGGCCGAACACCGTCGATCCCCTCACCGGCGTGAGCGCCGTCGACAACCTCGGCCGAGGCATGCCCTGGATTCGATGGGACCTCGTCGACGGGGACGATGTCGTCATCTCCATCCTGCCGAAGGGGGGCGGCAGCGACGCGGCGTCCCGCCTTGTCATCCTCCCTTGCGATGCGGGGCCCGCTCTGATCGCGGGCGCTGTCATCGACCATGTCGCCGCCTGCGAGGGCAAGGCTTGTCCCCCGATGGTCATCGGCCTCGGGATCGGCGGACCCGCAGAGGGCGCTCTGTCTCTCGCCGCGCGGGCACTCCTGCGCGATCTGGGAAGCCGGCACCCCGACCCGAACACCGCGGCGCTCGAAGACGAGATCCTCGATCTTGCCAACCGCACCGGCGTCGGCGCCGCAGGACTCGGCGGGGCAGCGACCTGCCTCGACGTCCACGTCGAGGCCGCCTGCCGTCACCCGGCGTGTTTCCCGCTCGGCATCGTCATCTCCTGCTGGGCGGAGCGGCGAGCGAGGGTGGTCGTTCACGCCGACGGCTCAGCAGAGGTTGTCGCACCGTGACCCACGACCTCCGCCTTCCGATCGACGAGTCCACGGCCCGCAGCCTGCGAGTCGGAGACGTCGCCTACGTTTCGGGCACGGTCTTCACCGCCCGCGACCTCGCCCATCGCCGCCTGCTCGAGGCGCACGCCCAAGGGCAGCGCTTGCCGTTCGACGCCACCGGCCTCGCCCTCTACCACTGCGGCCCCGTCGTGCGACCCGTGGACGGCGGCTGGCACGTTCTGTCCGCAGGCCCCACGACGAGCGCGCGCATGGAGCCTTTCGAACCTCGGTTTCTCAGGGCCTTCCACCCTCGGCTCGTGATCGGAAAGGGAGGCATGGGCCACGGGACGCAGGCCGCTCTCGCACAGGAGGGCGCAGCCTACGCGCACTTCCCGGGCGGTGCGGGAGCGGTCGCTGCGCGGCACATCGTCCGCGTTCGAGCCGTGCACGGCCTCGAGGAGTGGGGGATGACGGAGGCCGTCTGGATCCTCGACGTCGACCGGTTCGGCCCGCTCCTCATTACGATGGACAGCGCGGGCGGGGACCTGTACAGCGACCGACGGGCGGACGTCGCCCGCAACCTCGAGGTCGTGCGGGGCAGGATCCGATGAC
>Ga0105104_10001517_pt1 | contig 17374 bp, 10 predicted proteins | sample PPLLaktember2015_3_FD_87034 | JGI IMG/M metagenome (GOLD analysis project Ga0105104, IMG submission 87034) | Freshwater sediment microbial communities from Prairie Pothole Lake near Jamestown, North Dakota, USA - PPLs Lake P7 Core (6) Depth... | ecosystem: Environmental > Aquatic > Freshwater >... | reverse complement strand
TGGCGGGACTTCGCAGCCACCGGGGACCGATTCTGACGGCGGCGAACTGGTCCGGTCAGTGGCCCGGTCTGGTCGGAATGTTGAACATCAATGGATGTCTCACCAAGGCGGGAGTCCCCTACAGCCCGATCTGGAGCGAGAATTTCGACGACGCGTATTTCAAGGAAGGGATCCGCGCCTGGATTCGCGGGGGAAGCCTGCGTCACGATGACAGTCATGTTCGCGATTTGGTCGTCTCTTCCCTTCTTCCCTTGGAGGCCCAACTGGGCGCGGCTCTCGCGCGGCAATTGCGTCACGAGAAGGCAATCCTGGGCATCTTCGACGAGGGATGCATGGGGATGTACAACGGCATCATCGAAGATGAGCTGCTCAACCCGCCCGGTATTTTCAAGGAACGGCTGAGCCAGTCCGCCCTGTTTGCCGAAATGAGGACGGTCACTGACCAGGAAGCGCAGCGCGTTCGCGGCTGGCTGGACGCCAAGGGCATGAGATTCGTGACCGGACCGGATCCCACCATGGACCTGACCGACGAGCAGGTTTTAGGCCAGTGCAAGATGTACATTGCGGCCGTTCGCATCGCCAATGATTTTGGCTGTGACGCGATCGGGATTCAGTACCAGCAGGGGCTCAAGGACCTGGCCCCCGCGTCCGACCTCGCCGAAGGTTTGCTGAATAACCCCGAGCGGCCGCCGGTGTTCGACCGCCAGGGAAACGAGCTGTATGCCGGTCTCGCTCTGCCACACTTCAACGAGGTAGACGAGGGCGCCGGGGTCGATGCTCTAGTGACTAACCGTGTATGGCGCGCGATGGGCCTGGACCCATCGACGACACTCCACGACGTCCGCTGGGGAGAGTGGTACAAGGGTGAAGGAATCGACGCATTCGTCTGGGTGTTCCTGATCTCTGGGGCGGTGCCCGCCTCACATTTCGAGGGCGGATATCGGGGGGCTACCAGCGAACGCCAGCCGGGAATGTACTTCCGCATGGGTGGCGGCACGCTCAAAGGGATCAGCAAACCGGGCGACATTGTCTGGAGCCGCGTCTATGTCGACGCCGGGAAGCTGCATGCGGACATCGGGCGTGGGAAAGCTGTTCGGCTTCCCGATGCAGAAACCCAGCGACGGTGGCAACTCACCACCCCGCAGTGGCCAATCATGCACGCCGTTCTCTATGGTGTGAGCCGCGACCAAATGATGGGCAGGCATAAGGCGAACCACATCAACGTCGCTTACGCCGATTCATACGAATCCGCAAATCGGGCGTTGGCTGCCAAGGCGGCCATGTTCCACGAAATGGGGATCGTCGTTCACCTTTGTGGGAAGTGGTAGCTGCAGGCGGGGAAGAGTCGCCGACCCCACGGACCCCAGGCACAGCAAGGACGGCAAGGACAAAGGAACAGGCAGCTGCCTTTCCCGTCCTTGATGTCCCTGGGGTCGACAGCACTGAGGAGGAAGAAAGCAGGCACCGGCCGTCCGAGTGCCTGCTTTTGCCGGACTATTCGGCGCGAGCAGGAGCCTGCGAGGTGACGGCGTCGACGAACGGCTGCAGCGTGCTGCTTGCCTGCACCTGCGACTGTGACGAGTCGCTGCTCAGCAGGTCGCGCGCGCTTACCTGTCGTCCGTACGCGCTCTGGTTGGAGCTCTCATCGATCGCAATGGTTCCCGAGGTAATAGTCGTTCCGGAGTAAGACCCGGCGCTGCGCGAGTATGCATACACGACACCCCGACCGCTCTGGGTCGCGGTTCCGGTCGTGTCCTGAGTTCCGGCGGTCCCGGTACTCCCCATGGAGCCCGTTGTCCCGGTGCTGCCTGTCGTTCCGGTCGACCCGGTGGTTCCGGTGGTATCAGTCGTGCCCATGGTCCCCATCGATCCGGTCGTACCGGTGGATCCAGTGGCACCCATGGAAGCGGACGGTCCTGGCTGAACTGTCACTTCCGTCGCGAGGTCCAGGGATCCGTCCATCAGAGCGTTGATCGAGTTTTCGTCGCTGAAGACGAGAACCAGGTCACCGCCGGATGTTGAGGTCTGCAACTCGGTGCTGCCCCCGGACATCCGAATGAAAGCGGGTGTCCGACTCCAGGTTCCATCGGCGTTTTTCCGGATAATCAACCCCCTGCCCGACTGCGCGGACATTCCCATGCTGCCTTGTTGGGTGCTCGTGCTGCCCTGAGTGCCCATGCTGCCTGTGCTACCGGTGCTGCCCTGGGTGCCCATGCTGCTCTGGCTCCCCGTGCTGCCGGTGGTTCCCATGCTGCTGGACCCGGTGGGGATGATCGCGATCGCCTTTGCATCTCGAACGGTGCTCGATGAGGCGTGCGCCTGGCTAAACTGCCGGAAGGCTTCCGTGGCTGACCAAACAATCTCGGAATGGCCTCCGGACGACTGATCGGCGGACGAACCCGGCTGCCCGACCATTCCGGTCTGACTGCCCTGGCTCTGGGAGCCGGTGCTCGGCTGAGAGGTGGTGTCCTGACCGGTCTGTCCAGTCGTGTCCGACTGGGTCGTTGAGGAGTCAGGAGCGGCGGAATCGCTTCCGGGCTGGGTGCTGGTGGTGTCCTGACCCGGCTGCCCCGTGGTATCCGGCTGTGTCGTCGTGGAGTCCGGAGCCGTTGTCGTATCCGGCGGGGTGGCCGTGGTGTCCGGGGCCGGCGTCGTGTCCGGAGCAGTCGTAGTGTCAGTGCCGGGCTGGCTGGACGTGCTGTCCTCTGACCTGGTCTGGCCGGTCGACGGGTCTATCGTCCCGGTGTCCGACGTGCTGCTTGACTGGGAACTGGAAGTCTGACTTCCTTCGGTTGACGTTCCAGTGCTGGCCTGGCCGGTAGCCCGCGAGCCGGACAAAGGCCCGTCCCACACGCCAAGGGCGCGCAACGTATCGTTGTTAATGTCCCCAACGACGGTCAAGTTGTTCTGTTTCTGGAACTCCCTGAGCGCTTCTTTGGTCTGTTTCCCCTTTATGCCGTCGACTGGTCCAGGGTCCATGCCGCGGTTTTTCAACGCCTCCTGGACCAAACGGACCTCGTCCTCGCTGTAACGGGCGTCGGTCCAGTCAACGTTGCCCTGCCCGGACATCGAGCTTTGAGACTGGCTGTCCTGCCCGGTTGTCGAGCTCTGAGACTGGCTGCTCCCGACCGTACCCTGTTGGCTGGCGGGATCACTGCTGGTTCCTGACTGCCCGGACTGCGCGAAGGCGACCGGGGTAATGGCCAATAAGATGGCCAACCCTAGTCCGAGCAGAAGCTTACGATCAAACATAAAACAACTCCTTTCGATCGAAGCGTTCTGGAGGAGGCAAACAAAGAGATGGGTTTAGCAGATTGCCTTTTAATCGAGTTTACATCAGCAGATAAGCACAGACAACCGCACCGGGAGCCAAACCAGCAGCACCGACCCCATCCACTACCGTTCCTCGGACCACCGGCCGAAGTTCGCGGTCGTGCGATCCGCGATGTCGCCGACTCCGACTGTCAGGTGTATGATCTGCATTGCGAATACACGATGACAAGGCGTCCGGAGATGCTGATCGGTCGACTGTTTGCCCTTGCTTTCCCGCTGGTGATCCTGTCGGCGCCGGCAAACGGCCAGGCTGCGGAGTTGCAGGGACAAGTGCTGCAGGCCTCGTTCGAGGGCCCTTTCACTCATGTGCCAGTGCACTACAGCATTTACCTGCCTCCGGGCTATGAGGAAGGGAGCGAGCGGTACCCCGTCGTCTACCACCTCCACGGGCTGAACGGCTCGTACGCCGGGATGGACATACAAAGAGTCCCTGCGGCATACGAAGCCGCAGCCGCCACGGGCAGGGCAGGCCGGTACATCATCGTGTTCCCCGACGGTTACACCAACAGCTGGTGGGCGGACAGCTGGGACGGGACGAAGCCCGCTGAGACGAACCTGGTCTACGAACTGATCCCTTATATTGACGAAACATACCGGACCCGCGCCGGCCGCCCGCACCGGGTAATCCAGGGGATGTCGATGGGAGGCTGGGGGGCGATCAAGTTCATGGCTAAGTTCCCCTACCTCTTCCGGGCCTGTATCACCTATGACGCTGCCATCCACAACTGGTACACCTTCTCTTCGATGCGGTCTGAGGCGGCCGAGATCTTCAACAACGATCAACGATACTTCGATCTTTATTCACCCTGGCCGTACCTCGAACCAAATGCATCGTTCTTGAGACAAAACGGGGCGATTCGCGTCCTGGTGGGGTCAATTAAAGAGGGGAACGAAGCTCTTCGTGACGTGCTGAACTCGTGGGGGATCCGCCACGATTACATCCAGACCACGTGCGCGCATAGCTTGGTCTGCCTGCTCGACGAGGAAGGCTTCTGGTCCGCCGTTTTCATCGAAAGATGCACCCGGCCCGGGCGCCGCCGGCGAAGCGAGCGGTGAAACGGGAAAGACGTTATCCACGAAGAACACGAACGGACACTCAGCCGGTAAGTGTTCGGGCCCGCGCGCTTCGCTTGCGGTTCTGATGTCTTTCAGCGCGTGAGTTTCGCCGTCCCCACCAACGCTCCTTCGGAATCCGCTGTCTTTTGGTTGCGGCTATGCCGCGCTGTGTCCTTCGCGGATAACGTCTTTCCTTTTCCGAAATCCGCAATCTCTAGAACCGGTGCAGGTAGGACACCTTGAAAAAGAACCCGCGGCGGGTTGTCAGATATTCCCCTTCTCCCTGGTACCAGCGGTCATTCCGCCAACTCTGCTTGTGGTACAACGACCCGTAGCCCAGGTAGGCAACCGTGCCCGGCCGCAGTTCATACGCGCCCAGGAAATCACTCAGCAACCGATGCTGGGAGCTGTCGTACTGGACGATTGCGCGGACGTTAAACCGCCTGTCGAACTGGTAAATACTCTTGGTGTTGATCAACTTGACGCTGTAGATCCCCTCTCCAGTTGAAGACCGACGGAAACCGACGTAGTTGACGCCAAGCTCCTGGGTCATTCGCGTCGTGGGCTGAACTGTAAAGTTGACATTGACCTGTTTCTTCTTACCTTGGAAAGGATTCACCGCGTCGTAATACACGCCGTCTCCGAAACGCATGAAACCACCGGCATTCAACCAGCGAAAGAGCTGTACTTGCCCGTGGCCACCGATTCCACCGGTCTTAAAGACCTTTCCGACCCACGGTTCGCGGCCGTCCGAGTAATCTACGCGCAGAAAACCCTGGCGAGTAAACCGAAAATTGAGTCCGGTGAGCGTAAAACGCTCATTCCCGCGCTGTTCCCGGTCTCGACCTTGCACGCTCCAGATCATTGGCGCGATCCGGCGCAGCCAGGAGTGCTTCTTCTTGTCCGGGTAAAAGGCGTATTCGCCGAAGATCCAGCCGTTCGTGAAACCCGTTCGATTGTAGAACGCGGTGTCCATGGCAAAACCAGGGTCGAAGTGCTCGGCCTGGGTAAAGATATTGATACGATCGGTGGTATAGCCGTAGGTAGCCTGGGCAGCCACGCCCTGCTCGGGTCCGTCCATCCCTTCCCGCAGGCTGCTCGACCGGAGGACGGTGGTCGTAATCTCCTGATGCTCGGCGAACCGGTAGGAGAAGTCCGAGCCGATGACGCGGTTGTATTCTCCACCGAGCTCGGTGTCAGCGATGATTCCGCCCAGGTAACGCCCTTTGCCCAGGCTGTACATGGCCCGGCCGACATTAAACAGCTGCCGCTCCCCTAGAAACGGGTTGATTTCGCCGTCGTCCAGCTCCCGCCCGGGAGCTTCGTCTGAAGCGGTCAGGGTGCCGAAGGTCAGCTTTCCCGTCGTTCCGGTCATTTTCAGGCCCCACAGAGGGTCGACAATTCGTCGGGTGTGGACGGTGCTCAGCATGTTGCTGTCGCCAGTTGCTCCGGCCATCGTAAAGATGTTCATACCCTCCATGAAAAACGGCCGCTTCTCCGAAAAGAAGTTCGGGTAGCGCTGGTTGACTGTCACCTGGAACGCGTCGCTCTCCACCTGGCTGAAATCAGGGTTGACCGTCAGGTCTGCGACGATGGATGAGGTCAGACCATACTTGATGGACACACCTGCGTCGGGCTTGGAATTATCCGTTTCCCAGCCTCCGGGGGATGTGAGGTCCTGGTTGAAGGCGTAGGTGAAGCTCGGAATAACCTCGAGGGTCCTCGGCCGTTGGAGCTCCTCAAACTGCATGGCGGCGTGGCATTCAAAGACCGATTTTCCGGCAGGCAAAGCGGGCCAGGAGGCAGAAGAACCAAGCCGGCTCACCCGCCTCCAGAACAGCATGCCCATCTGGACGGCCGAGCCGCTGCTGAACCGGATGCTCTGGAGCGGCAGCCGGACTTCGACGTTGTATCCGTACTCTGTGAGCTGACCGGCGCTGTCCCACACCCAGTCGGGAGACACGTCTTCGCCGGATGAACTGCTCGTCAGGATATCCGCCTGAACCCCGTTCGGATTGACGAACATGTCATAGGACAGCTGCCCGTTGTTCATCGAATCGAGGCTGAAACCCACCCAGTCATCCCGAAACAACTGATCGCGCCGGCTGATTGACGACTTGATCTTGGACGGCTCGGGATCGATGCAGCGAAAGGCGAAGTAAAGGTGCTTCTTGTCATAGGTGAGAAACACCTCTGTCCGTTGATCGAGTCGATCGCCTCTGACGGGATTGTAGGTGAGCCAATCACCCGTCTGGACCCGGGTTCCTTCCCACGCGGCGTCATTCAGCACACCGTCGATCACCGGCGCGACGGAAGCTGCGGGTATTGAGAGGTGAATCTTCTCAGAGCTGCCGAAAAGGAACGAGTGCGATGCGACAAGGAGAATCACGCAGGATAGCGCCTTCATGTAAATGCTCCTCCACCAAAAACAAAAAACCGCCGTTCCGGGGATACCCAGTCAGACTCCCCCGTTTAGACTCCGGGGAGCAGCAAAAGGTTGGGGTAATCAGGGTCTGTCAGGGAGGGTCGTCTAGAAGAATAAAGTGCGCCAACCGGGCCGACAAGCGGCGGATTCTGAAACGAATCCGCCCTACGACTAATTGCTTACGCATGTTGGGCGGTCGTAGGGCGGATTCGCTTTTCAGAATCCGCCGCTTGTCGGCCCGGTTGGAGCAGTCTACTTGCGGGCCATGTAGCCCTTCTTGGCGCGGACACGCAGTCCCTTTTCCTTGGCGCCGGCCACTTGCACATCGAGCCGACGCCAACTTCCGTCGCGGTTGGGATTCGATGAGACATAGCCGAGCCGGTACTGGCTGCGCAGGTCATGGGCGATCGAGGTAAACGCGGTCTTCAGGTCATCCATTTTCTCGGGAAAAAGTGCTTTGCCACCGGAGTTTTCGGCTATATCGGTGATCCCTTTGGTGATCTTCTCCCGTTCGGACTTAAAGATCCCGAAAAACCCGCCGTCACTGGAGAGGTCGGAGTCCAGGAAGGCGACGACATGCACCTGCACCTCGCTCTCCTGAACTTTCTGGATGAGCTCTTCGAGCTTGTAATAGCTGTCCTTATCTTCACCGTCCGTGAAGACGAGGACAGCCTTGCGAGGCTCAGTACCTTCGCGTACCTCGTCGAGGGCAAGGAAAATGGCGTCGTAGAGGGCGGTTCCACCCGACACAACCACGTTATCCAGGGCATCCCGAATGTCTTCCGGGTCCTTCGTAAAGGGCTCCTCGAGCTCCGCCTGATCGTTGAACACGACGAGGAAAAGCTCGTTCTCGGCGTTCATCTCGTTGAGGAAAAGCTGCACCGCCTCCGTCACCTGTTCCATCTTGTTCCGCATGCTCCCGCTGCGGTCGATGACGATTCCGATCGACGAGGGAAGATCCTCCAGGCCGAAGTAGCTGATGTTCTGCGGCTTCTTGTCCTCCATGACACTGAAATCATCTTTGGCCAGATCGGTGACCAACTGGCCCGCTTTGTCATAAACGGCTGCATACACGACCACCTGGTCAACGTCCGCGCGGAACTGGGGACCGCGGTTCCGTGACCCGGGCTTGGTCTGCGGTTCCTTCCCGGCCGGTTTATCTTTGGAATCGGGCTCCTGCGCCGGAGGGGCCTGTTCGGAGCTTTGGGGCGGTTTATCTTGCGGCTGCTGGCCGGCCCCCGCATCCTGAAGGCCGAAAAGCGGGCATGGAACGAGCAGAATGACTAAACAGACGAAGAGATATTTCTTCTGCATATGTCTCACTTCGGCAGTCGACCATTCGGGAGGGCTGTCGCCTGCCGCTTTGATCGCGGGCATCCGATTGATAACGGGCGGAGGTTCATCCGAGGCTATCGCTTTGGTGCGAAATATCCTTCCTTGGCCCGAATGCTGAGCTTGGGTAAACCTTCAGGCGGTTCAAGCCGGACCTTGATTTTGCGCCACTTTCCGTCGTTGCTCTTGTCGCTGGAGCTGTAACCGAGTACGTACTGGTTCCGAAGCTCGGTGTGGATCAAATCGCAGTAGTAGTCCAACTGCTTGAAGCTGTTCGGGAAAAATGCCCTGCCGCCACTCAGGCGGACAATCTCCGTTATGATTCCACGTCCGTAACCGATGTCTCCCTTTTCGCCGATGACGTAAATCTGCGCATCGGATTCTTTGGCGAACTCTTTTACTTCGCTGAAGGTATAGCGGCTGCTGTTATCCTCGCCGTCGGTAATGATAATCAGCGCTTTCTTGTCGTGCTTGGCGTCCCGCATCTTCTCAAGGCCGAGGTACAAGGCGTCGTAAAGAGCGGTTCGCCCCGAGGCCCCGGTCACGGAGATCTCGTTTTGTATGTTCTCGCTTCGAGCGGTAAAGTCGGCCAACAGCTCGGTCTGGTGATTGAACCCGATCAGGAAATACTCATCCTGGGTATCTCCTTGCTCGAGAAATCGCACCACCGAGTTGCGGGCGCTCAGCATGTTGTCACCCATGGAACCGCTGATATCGAGAATGATCCCGACGCTGAGCGATGATTTGTCGTTCGAGAAATGGGTCAGGGACTGTTCGACCTTATTCTCGAAAAGTTTGAAGTGATCTTTCTCTAACCCGACCACATACCGGTTCAGGGGATCGGTGACCGTCACACGGACAACAACTGTCTCAACAATCGTCTTGAAGCGGGGGGGTATTTTGGGTCGCTGCTGGTCTGCCTGTGAAGCCCAAACCGGGGACAAGAGGAGAAAGGCAAGAGCCGGGAGCCTTTTCATAGGCCTATTTTACCAAGTCTCGTCAATTTTCGAAAAGAACCAAGCGCTGCGCACACTTCAAAAGAATTAGACGGGGAAAGCGAGGGAACGTTTCAATGCGAGGCAAAAATCGCAGAGGAAGTCATGTGACCTGTTCGGTTCCTCAGACCGATTATGCTTTTTCGTCAACCTCGTCGAAATAATCTGGCGCAACAAGAACCTCGCGCGGCTTGCTGCCATCCGGCGGGCCGACAATCCCCTCGTGCTGCATGATGTCGAGCAGCCGGGCGGCTCGACCGTAACCCACGCGGAAGCGCCGCTGAAGCAAAGACGTGGAAGCCTTGCGCACTTCAACCACATACCGAGCCGCTTCGCCATACAGGTCGTCTTCGAGCTGTTCGATATCGCCAAAATCAGTTTCGTCTTCTTCCAGGTTTTCCAGAATCTCTTCCCGGTACTGCGGCTCCGCCTGCTGCTTCAGGCAGCTCGTGACCTGACCTATTTCCTTCTCGGAGATATAGGCGCCATGGACCCGCACGAGGCGAGAAGTGGCCGGTGATTTATACAGCATGTCCCCCTGCCCCAACAGCTGTTCGGCGCCATTCACGTCCAGGATGGTGCGCGAATCGACCTTTGAAGCGACCCGAAAAGAGATTCTGCAGGGGAAGTTCGCCTTGATCAGCCCGGTCAGAACATCCACAGAGGGCCGCTGGGTGGCAAGGATCAGGTGAATACCGATCGCGCGGGCCATCTGAGCCAGGCGCGCAAGGGACGCCTCGACTTCCTTTCCGGCGGTCATCATCAGGTCGGCCAGCTCATCGACGATAACCACGATATACGGTAATGGGTTCAGCCCCTCGTCCTGAGCCTTCTTGGAGCTCTTCAGCTGCTCGTTGTACTGCTCGATGTTCCGGACTCCAGCTTCCGCCAGCAACTTGTAGCGTTCCTCCATCTCAATGACGGCCCAGTTCAAAGCGTTGGCCGCCTGGCGCGGATCCGTGACGATTGGCGTGAGAAGGTGGGGAATTCCCTCGTAAAGTCCGAGCTCGAGCCGCTTCGGGTCAATCATGATGAAGCGAACCTCTTCCGGAACGGCCTTGTAGAGGATCGAGCAAACGATGCAGTTGAGCCCGACGCTTTTTCCTGATCCCGTTGCCCCCGCAATCAGCAGGTGAGGCATCTTCGTCAGATTGGCCACAAAAGTGTTTCCGTCGATCAGCTTCCCGAGACCGAGAGTCAGAAGCGACGAGGAATCGACGAAGTGGGCGCTGTCCAGGATTTCGCGCAGCAGGATGGTCTGTCGCTTGATGTTCGGAACCTCGACGCCGACCGTGTTCTTTCCCGGGATGCGGTCGATCCGAATCGCTTCGGCCTTTAGGGCCAGGCACAGATCGTCCGACATGCTGATCATCCGGCTGTAACGCACCCCGGGGTCCGGCTTGAACTCGAAAGTGGTCACTACAGGCCCCGGGTTGATCTGGAGCACCCGTCCGGTCACGTCGAACTCCGCATACTTCTCGACGAGCTTGGTCGAGCGTTCCTGCAACTCGGCCTGGTCAACCTGCGCCTGACTCCCGGGAAGCTGGAGGAAATCCAGCGGCGGCAGGCGGAATGCCTCGGGTCCCGGCGCATCAGCGGACTCGGCACGTGATGGCGGCCTGGGCTGCGGTTTCCTGGGTGCCTGGGGTGGTTCGGGTGAAGTTGGAATGATCACCACGCCAGATCCACCGCCCGACTCAGGCAATTCGTCGACATCCTCGAACTCCGCCTCCACGGTGCTGCTGGACTTCGCGGTCGAAGCCGCAATCTCCCTGGGCAGGGACCGGGTTATTACGGGACTCTTTTCGCTGCGGATCCTGGCGGCCGCCCGTCGATCCCCCCGATTTCCCCTCCAGTTCCGGTAAGACTCGGCCAGTGGCGCGAGCGGATTCAATCGGCGTCCGCTGAACCAGGTTACCGTGCGATCGACGGAGAACCTAGTTATGAATACGAGCGACAGGACAATGACTGTCGAAAGCAGAATCAAGGAGCCGGGGCGGTTCAAGTGCATCACCAGGTAGTCGCTGATGACGAGCCCGAGCAGACCCCCGGGCGGGAAATTGAAGCGATCGGGCCAAGGGGGATGAATAACCGAGAGAACGGCGCAGATGGCGGCGATCAGACAAGAGAAAACGAAGAGTTTGAAGAATGGATACTCGACAATTTGCTTTCGGACCTTGCGAAAGCCGATCAGCAGAAACGGCACGGGCAGAAGAAACGCCGAGATACCCACGGCCTGGAAGATCGCATCCCCTGTCCAGGCGCCCACCCTGCCGAAGTAATTCTGGTACGGGCGGTCGGCAGATGACACGCTGATCGAAGGATCTAGAGGGCTATGGCTGAGCAGCGTAACGATCAGAAAAACCGAAACAGCCAGGCAAAGAAGACCTACCGCCTCGCTGGCTTTGTCCCTTGGGTGCGCTGACATCGTCCCTCCCCTCCTCCCACTCCGGCGCCCGCGGAGGCCGGTTGGGAGCCTGGGCTAAATCTCCAACGTGACCGGCAGGATCACCGGTCGCTTGCCGACCGCCTTGCGAAGGAACCGTTTGAGCGCCTTCCGGAGGATCTCGTTAAACAGCTGCTCGTCGCTCTTTTGCTCCAGGCTCGCGTCGTTGATGATTCGGGTCACTTCGTCACGAATGGAAGCCATCAGGACCTCCGAAGTCTCCTCGCGCACAAAGCCACGCGAGATCAACTCAGGCTCCCCGATTAACTCGCCTGCGAGCCGGTCCATCCGCAGGACCACGACGAGCAGACCATCCTCGGAAAGGAACCGCCGGTCACGCAAGACCAGATCGTGAACCTCTTCGAAGATCCCTTCCTCAATGAAACGACGTCCCGCCGTGACCTTACCCGTGATCTCGGCCCGGTCGGCCGTCAGCGACAGGATATCTCCATTTTCGATGATCCGTGTATTGTTAATCGGAATCCCCTGGTCGAGCGCCAGCAGCTGATGGGTCTTCAACTGCTTGTATTCCCCGTGTATCGGGACGAAGAATCGGGGACGGACCAGGTTCATCATCAGCTTCAGATCCTCCCGGTAGCCGTGGCCGGAAGCGTGGATCGGCGAGTGACCGGAATCGAAGACCTGGGCGCCTCGTCGGTAAAAGTGATTGATGAGGTTGGCGATCAATCTCTCGTTTCCCGGTATGTTTCGCGAGGACAGGATCACCAGGTCTCCCTCACCGACTTCGATGTTCTTTACCTCGTTGACCGCCAGCCGGCTGAGCGCAGACATCGGCTCGCCCTGGCTTCCGCTTGCCAGTATAACGACCTCGTTCGGCGGATAGTTCTTCACGTCGTTGATCGAGATCAACAGATCCGGCGGCATCTTGAGATACCCGAGTTCGTACGCCACCCGGACGTTGTTAACCATGCTTCGACCAACTGGGGCGAGGCGTCGGTGGAACTGAGCAGCGAGTTCGGCCACGATTTGTACGCGATGGATGCTACTGGCAAAACAGGAGACGATTACCTTCTTCTCGGCTCGCCTGAACAGATTTCGCATCGGCTCATAAACCGAGAATTCGGCCGGCGACAGGCCTTTGATGTCGCTGTTCGTGCTGTCTGAGAACAAGGCCAGCACGCCCTTCTCGCCGTAATCGGTGAACCGGGACAGGTCACTCAACTTGCGGTCTATCGGTGTCTGATCGAACTTGAAGTCGCCGGTCCAGATGATTGTCCCGACAGGGGTGGTGAGGGCGAAACTAAAGGCGTGTGGGAAGGAATGGGTCACGTGCAGAGGCTCGACCCGAAAATTCCCGAGCTCGAGCATCTGGCGAGCTTCGATAGGCCGAAGCTCGACGACATCCTGTAGATCCCGTTCCTTCAGTCGCTCCAAGACCAGCCCGAGGGTCAGGCTGCTTCCGTAGACCGGGACTCGCAACTCCCCGGCGATGTATGAAACCCCGCCCGCATGATCTTCGTGGCCATGGGTCAACAGGATCGCCCGGACCTGAGTGCGGTTTTCCTTCAAGAACGAGATGTCGGGAATAATGACGTCCACCCCGAGGTCGTTCCCCGGAAAACCGACGCCGCTATCGATCACGATGATGTCTTCACCACATCGGAGCGCGGCGCAGTTCATTCCGAACTCGCCAAATCCTCCAAGTGGAACGATTTCAAGTACCTCAGGCATTTGGTGGATTATAGCACGCGTGCCAGACACGAAAACTGGGAGAGCGACACCTGTTCAGGCCGCGTCGTACGCGGGATCCCGGCCTTCTGAAAGCCTTCGGCCAGGCGATCCGGTTCCACCCAGCCGGCCAGGTTGTTCCAAAGGGTTTTGCGACGCTGGCCGAACGAACGCGCGAGCAGTCGCACAAAGTCGGGGTAGTCGCCCACCTCGTCCCTCGGCCCGCTGCGCGGAACCAGTTTCATGACGTGGGAAGTCACTTTGGGCACGGGCCGAAAAGCACCGGGTGGGACGTCGAACCCGGGCGTGCGGACGAAGTGATACTCGGCCAGCAGACTGAGAAAGCCGTACTCCTTCCCGCCGGGTCCGGCAAGGATGCGCCGTGCGACCTCCTTCTGGACCATGAAACTGAACGACTCGAAGAGCGACGTGAATGAAGTGAGGTCCCGAACTATGCGGGTGGCGATGTTGTAAGGGAGGTTTCCGACGATCTTGAAAGGACTCCAAGGCGACAGGTCCGTCCAGTTGAAGCGCAAGATGTCCGAAACACGGACCGAGAGCCGGTCAGCCGCGTCCGGAACGAGATCCCGGTTCAGATAGTCGACCATCTCCCGGTCCAACTCAATCGCCACGACGGTTGCACCGGCACGGAGCAGCGAACGGGTTAAAGCGCCTGTGCCCGGGCCGATTTCGAGGACATGGTCTCCAGCCTGCACGTTGGCGAACCGGGTGATGCGGTCACAGTAGGAAGAGTCGACCAGGAAGTTCTGACCGAGCGACTTCTTGGCAGCCGGCCGGGTGTCATCTTTTTTCAATCGATGTCAGGGTATGTTAGCATAATCTTCGCACTTCAGCCGATTCGTCAAACTACTGGAATCATGGAGGAATCATGAGTGAAAAAGTGCACCATGTGACCGACAGCACGTTCGAACAGGAAGTTCTGAAGGCAGACAAACCGGTGCTCGTCGATTTTTGGGCCGCCTGGTGCGCGCCATGCCGCATGATAGCGCCGACGGTCGAGCAGATCGCTACGGACTACGATGGGCGCGCTAAAGTCGTGAAGCTTAATGTTGATGAGAATGGTGAGACGTCTGCTCGATATAACATCCGCGGTATTCCCACGCTTCTCCTCTTCAAAGACGGGATGATCAAAGACCAGATCGTGGGGGCCACCTCCAAGGACAACATCACCCGTATGATCGAAGCCAATCTCGGATAATGCGGAATGCGGAATGCGGATTGCGGAATCCGCAGACACAGGATTCTATTCCGTATTCCAGATTCCACATTCGCATTCGGATGTCCCGAAAGACGGTATCCGCTGCAGAGAAATCGGTTTGAATTATGGCAAATGTCGTCATCGTCGGCTCCCAGTGGGGAGATGAGGGAAAGGGCAAGATCGTCGACCTGATCACCGAGCGATTCGACATCGTCGCCCGGTATCAGGGTGGACACAACGCCGGCCACACCGTCGGAATCGAAGGGAAGAAGTATGTCTTGCACCTTATCCCGTCGGGAATCCTGCACGCGGACAAGATTTGCGTGATTGGCAACGGGGTCGTCATAGACCCGGTCGCCCTGATCGAAGAACTGGAAATGTTGAAGGCCGCGGGCATCGAGGTCGAAGGGCGCCTGTTCATCAGCAACCGCGCCCACCTGATCATGCCCTACCACCGTGCTGTCGAGGCGGCAGAAGAGGGCCGTCTCAAGGAAAAGATCGGGACGACGAGCCGAGGCATTGGTCCCTGCTATGAGGACAAGATGGCGCGCCGGGGCGTGCGGGTAGGCGATCTGCTGTACCCGGAGCTCTTTCGGGAAAAAGTCAGGGCGAACACCGAGTTCAAGAATCGGGCGTTGTGCGCTCTTTACGGCGGTGAGCCGCTCGAAGCCGACCAGATGGTCTCGGAGTACCTGGACTTGGCGCCAAGGATCATCCCCTTCGTGACCGACAGCGCCGAGTACCTGAACCAGGCGGTTCGCTCGGGAAAGACGGTGCTTTTCGAGGGAGCGCAGGGAACACTGCTTGACGTGGATCACGGCACCTACCCCTTCGTTACTTCATCGAGCGCCACGGCGGGTGGCGCCTGTACCGGCACTGGAGTCGGACCGAGCTTGATCCACGGCGTGATTGGGATTGCCAAGGCCTATACGACCCGTGTCGGAGGCGGCCCGTTCCCCACCGAGTTGAACGATGAGATCGGAGAGAAGATAAGGCGGATTGGCGCGGAATACGGGGCGTCGACCGGGCGGCCTCGCCGCTGCGGCTGGTTCGACGCCGTGGTTGTTCGCTATGCGTCCCTGATTAATGACCTCCAGACGCTGGTGATCACCAAACTGGACGTGCTGGATCAGCTGGAAGAGATCCAGGTTTGCGTCGGCTACGAATATGAGCGGAAGCCCCTGCACTTCTTTCCCACCGACATCAGCGTGCTCTCACGGGTCAAGCCCATCTACGAAAGCCACCCCGGCTGGCAGGCCGACACATCCCACACGCGGCGCTACGATGACCTGCCCGAGCGGGCGAAAAATTACCTCGACCGGCTGTCGCAATTAATCGAGACGGACATTTCGATCATATCAACCGGCCCCAACCGGTCAGAGACAATCATCCTCGAAGAGAGTCCCCGCCTGCAGAAGCTGTTCGCCTGAGGCGGTGAAAGATCCGGCGACCCCAAGGACGACAAGGACATCAGGGACTTCAAGGACTAAGGCGGGTGCGCGTTTGTCCTCGAGGTCCTTGTCGTCCTTGGGGTCGCTGGGCTCGTCCCGTTACTTCGCCCGGTCGGGCAGGATGTTTCGCCGGTACTCCCGGTAGTGCTGACGCAATTGCTGGATGGCGGCGGCCATCTGCAACTGCAGTTGCGACGTGGCGGCGAAATCCTTCCGGTCAATTGCTTCCCGGATGCTGGTAAAAACGCTCTTCCGGTCGCGCTCATCGCGCAGCAACTGCATCCTGGCCTGCTGGATGACGGTCCAGCGATCCGCGTCCAGACCATCGCCGTCCTGGTGCAGTTGGCCGCACGCCCGCACGAGGTCAGCATTGTCCGGGATGATTCGATTGTAGACCTCCATCGTCCAGCGGGTCAGACAAGCTTTTCGATAGGCCTCGATGATCGCCGGACTGAACACATCGTCGCAACTGAGCACCGCCGTCTTTTCGGTGTAGCGAGTGAGGTTTTCCATCGCCTCCCAAACCGTGGCCGGAGGAACTCCGAAGAGCCTGGCTCTCTCCTCATCGGAGAAGTGTTCAAAGACGTCCTCTTCGCTCCGGTAGGCACGTTCGGCTTCGAGGTAAGGATGCGGCTGACCGGGCGCCTTGCCGAGATCCCGTTCAAGCTCCTTGGCAGTCTTTCCGGATCGTGCGGCGTACTCCATACCGTCGGTCATCGCCTGGTAAAAGGCAGAAAGCGCGAGATAAGTATTGGTGTGGGGGTTAGGCGCACGGACTTCAAAGCGTGTCGCCATCGGGTTCTGCTGGTCCCGGATCAGGCCGACGAGCACCGTGCGATTTCGCGAAGGTTGGGTCACGTCGTGCCCGACCGACGCGACGATGCAAACAGGCGCCTCGAAACCCGGCTTCAGTCGATTGAAGCCGTCGTTGCTCGCGGTCACAAACGAGCCAACCACCTCGTAGTTGCGGAGAAGCCCCATCAGGGCGCCCCAGCCAAGCGGGCTCAGGAAATCGGTGCGTGGATCACGGGCGGCGAAGAGGTTGCGCACTGAACCGTCCTTCATCACCGCAACCACGCTGACGTGCGTGTGCTCCCCACTGCCTGCTATTCCATCGATCGGCTTGGCGAGGAAGGTAACTTCGAGGCCGTACTGGCGGAAGACCTCCTTGATCAAGATCCTGGCCAGCAGTTCGTTATCCGCCGCCTGGAGCGCCGGCGCATATTTCCAGTCGACCTCCAACTGCTCCATGATGTCGCCGAATCGCCCCTGCCCGGCAACGGTTGCCTTCACGCCGCCGACTTCCTTGTGGCCCATTTCCGGCGAAAGGCCATAGCGATCGAGAAGCAGCAGCGACCGTTCGAGAGCCGACCGCACCGGGCCCTTCGTCCGCTTCCAGTAAGACTCCTGTAATACCTGGGAAACGGC
>Ga0105104_10001515_pt1 | contig 17395 bp, 30 predicted proteins | sample PPLLaktember2015_3_FD_87034 | JGI IMG/M metagenome (GOLD analysis project Ga0105104, IMG submission 87034) | Freshwater sediment microbial communities from Prairie Pothole Lake near Jamestown, North Dakota, USA - PPLs Lake P7 Core (6) Depth... | ecosystem: Environmental > Aquatic > Freshwater >... | reverse complement strand
GAGCGGAGGCCCACCAGGCCCCTCGGTGACGCCCTGCTGGAGGACGCCCCAGAGGTAGGTCTCGACGGCCCGCTCCTCACCCAGCGCCAGGATCGCCTCGGCGTCACTCTGCGTGTCGGCCGTGTCACCCGAGCGGGTGGCGGCGGCGTAGACCGTGAGCGGCTTGACGTCGATGGACCCCAGGCAGGTGGCGTGCGCCTTCGGAGGAGGCACCGCGTCCCCGGTGATGCAGGGGTCCGTGGTGACGCCCACGGTCTCGCAGCCCCGGGACTTCCAGCGCGCCCCCATCTGCCAGTGGGGGTCGGCGGGGGAGGCCGGAGGGGCGACCGAGAACAGCCCGTAGGGGTGCGGGACCACGGGCGGTGCTTCCACCCGGGTCCACACGTCCCCCGTGACGATGCTCATGCCTCAGCCCCCGAGCCGGTCAGGCCGCAGCGGTGTCGCAGCAGCCGGTGACCCCATCGACGTTGATCGGCACGACGTACTTCCGGGCGTTCGGCCCCACCTGGGTGACGCAGAAGAACTGCTCCGACCAGGCCGCCGTGAAGTCGTTGGTGGCGTTGAGGGTGGAGTCCCGGACCACGCCGAGGTCGATGGACCCGCCGTCCGCCACGACGTAGGCGCCGGTGACGAAGGCGGTGACCTCGATGGAGGCGGGCCAGCGGGTGGCCGGAGCCGTGCCGTAGAGGGGCTGGTAGTCCGAGAGGAACTGCGGGCGCACGTTGCGGGACGTGAGCCACCCGACCACCTGGGCGTCGGTGACGCTCAGCAGATCGACCCCGGCCCGCTTCGCCACGTCGGCCCGCAGCATCTCGATCGTCCAGTCAGGCAGGAGGACGTCCACCGAGCGGCCGGTGCCCGCCCGGTACTGCGAGCGCACGTCGGCCGCCGCCAGGGCGATGACCCCGAGGAGGTCGCCAGCGGCGTCCGAGGTGAGCATGGAGGCGTCGGGCACGACCGCCGTGGCGTCGGACACGATCTTGCTCATCTTGGAGGCGGAGACCCGGTGGGCGTGGGCGTTCATGACCACGTTGAGGAAGTGGCGGGTCAACTCGGGGAAGGCCCGGTCGGCCAGGTTGCCGTGGGTGACGCAAAGGCCCTCGGCCTCCAGGCGGCACTCCGTCCAGGTGGGGCACGGGATCTTCAGGCAGGGCTTGGTGACGGAGCCGTCAGCGGCGTCGATGTCCATCGCCTCGGTCCAGTTCCAGAGGGCGCCATCGACGTCCCCGAACCCGTACCACGAGGGCACCAGGACGCCTCCTCGCACCGCTCGCAGCGTGGGGAGGTCGATGAGGCCCGAGGCGTCACCGATGTCGAAGAACGTGAAGATGGGCGTGCTCGGCGCGCACCACCCGCCGGAGGCCACCAGGGCCGCGGCGTTGGGCTGGCCGATGAGGTCCTGGGTGACCTGGAGGTTGTGGCTCGGGTCGTCGGTGAGGACGTGCGTGAGGCCCTGGTCCACCCGGGCGACGGACACCCGGGGCGAGCCGTCGTTCAGGCCCCGAGCACGGTCGTGCATGCCCTGGCTGAGTTGGAGGCCGTCCACGCGCTGGCCGGTCGAGAGGCCGGGCACGTCGGCCGCTGCCGTGATGACCACGACGGCGGGCGGCTCGGCCTTCGGGCGGGGAGCACGGCGGGCGACGGCGGCGGTGGAGGGGCGCCGGGCGGAGGCAGCGACGGCCTGCGGCTCGTCCTGGGTCTCCGGCTCCTGGTCCTCGTCCTCGTCCGGCCCAGGGGCGGCGTCGGGGTCCTCGACCTCCGGATCGGTGGTCGAGTCCTCCTCGGCGCCGTGCACCCGGGCGTCCAGGGCGGACACCTCCTGGGAGCGGCGCTCGGCGGCCTCGGCCCGAGCAGCGGCCTCGGCCCGCACGGCGTCGATGCCCTCGGCCAGTTCGGCCAGGACGGCGAGGTCGGCGCCCTCGTCACGGAGGCGGTCGAACTCGGAGACCTGCTCGGCCTCCAGGGCCTCCAGGTCCTCATCGGACAGGGCACTCAGGTCATCGGTCACAGGCGGCATGCGGACGCTCCCTACGCGGTACGAACAGCGGGTGTGCGACCGAGCGTGGCCCGGGCCTCGCCCCCCAGCGGCGTCGGCCTGCTGGGAGTTGCGGAGCACCCTAGCACGGCCCCTGACGCGACGGAGGGAGGGACCGTCGTCCCTCCCTCCCGACCACCTCCCCCGCCCGAGGGCGGCTCCGGGTCAACCCGGGGGCGTTGGGGACCCCGGCGCTCGGCAACGCGGTGGCTTACGGCTCACTCCGGGCGGACCCGGGCGAGCAGCGAGGGGTGCCCGGGGCCATGTTGCGAGCATGAGCCTCTGGCCAGGGGGTCTAGGCCCCGGGCACCGCCTTGCAATGACCACCCTAACCCGACCCGAGTCGGCACTCAACCCGTTTCGATGTGACAGTGGTCACCCTCACCAGGAGAGGATGAACACCCGCGCCTGGCTCTGGCCGCTGGCCTGGTGGACGACCACGGTGAGGTCTTCCGGCTGGGTCCCGGCGGGGAGCACCCAGGAGAGCGACGTGGACGAGGTGAACGTGGTGGCCGCCACGGCCTCCGGGTTGGTGGCCCCGCCGAAGTGGACCTTGGCGTCAGCGGTGAACCCCGACCCGACCACTCCGATGGTGGCGGGCAGGGAGCCAACGGTGAGCGCACCCGGCTGGAGGTTCGTGACGGCGGGCGGCCCAGCAGGCTCGGAGCCGCCGCCGCCCCCGCCCTGCAAGATGTTGCTCATGTCGCCAGCGATGCCCACGAGAGGCCCCCTCAGCGGATGGTGCGGATGATGCCGCCCGAGCGCCGGGCGTAGTCCTGGGCCGCGCTCATGGAGGAGAAGCGCTTGCCCCGGGTCGCCGTCTGCGAGGGGACGACCTCGTAGCCGACCCGGGCGGCGGCGGTCACCGCACGGGTGGGGTCGATGTGGGTACGAGGGGTCTTACCCCGGCAGCCGCAGGCCACGACTACCTCCTCCGCTGACGGCGCCACTCCCGCTCGAGTGCGCAGGCCCGGCAGCCCCGGCGGCGGCCCTGGGAGTCCCAGCGGACGTTGGCCGGGATGCTGAGGTCATGGCGGCCCGAGCGGCAGACGGCGAGGCGGGCACGACGGCTGTTCTCCGCTGGGGTGACCGGCTCCAGGTGCTCCGGGCGCACGCAGAGGCGGTGCCCGCAGGTGTGGTCGATCTCCATGCCGGGCGGGATGGGGCCGACGAAGGCCATGTAGGCCCAGCGGTGGGCGTACACCTTGGCACCGCCACCCGGGCGGAACGTGGGGTACCTGGTCTTGGACCCGGCCGTGGACCCGGCCCAGATCCAGCACTCGCCCGTGACCCGGACGAGGCGGGCGAACCGGACAGCAGGGGACTCGGGGATGACGCCACCTAGACCTGGACCGCCTCAGGGTGGACCCGGGCCACCAGTTCGTGCAGGCGCGAACGCCGATCACGGCCGATGCTGAAGGCGATGCGCTCGGCCAGCCGCTCCCGGAGCAGGGAGTCGTCGTTGTCGAGGGGCGCCACGAGGGCGGCCACCATGCCGTGGTCCTGGCGGACGTAGGCCCGCTTGTGGAAGCCCGGGACGTTGACGCTGGTGACGTGGATGAGTTCCAGGGCGCCGCCGATCCAGCGCCAGTCGCCGCTCACGTCGGAGGCCATCGTGACCCGGACCTCGGCGGGGGAGCAACCGGGACGGAGGGCGCCAGCGACCCAGATGCCGAACCGGTCCTCCCCCACCCGGACGTCCGCGACCACCGAGTCGGTGTCGTCGTAGAACGCCTGGGCCTCGGGCGCAGACAGGGCGGTCGAGGCGTGACCGCCGCGGCACGAGATGTGCCCGACCGCCACGCGCTCGCCACCCAGGCACCGGACCTCGCCCGTGTGAAAGTGGGCGTAGCCGGACTTGGTGCGGGGAGGGGCGGTGCAGCCCGCCTCCAGCATCCCGATGTGGCAGGAGTCCCAGGCCGCCAGGTGGCCGGACACCCGCCCTCGGTCGGAGACCCGGACCGGGGAGAGCCGGTCGTGGTGCGGCTCATCGAACCAGGAGCGGGGTGGTTCGTCGGGGATGACGATGGCGGCCACCAGCACCGAGGCGGAGGACTCGCTCGTCGCCTCAGCCCCCTCCTCGCCCCCCTCGCCTGACTCGTCGCCGCCCGGGAGCGAGGGCGCATCGAGGTCGTTGTCGGTGTAGTGCTGGGCGATGTGGGCGTAGACCGCCTCGACCTCACCCGCGTCCAGGCCCGAGTCACCACCCAGGGTCTCGATGGCGGCGGCGCAGGCTTCCATCGAGGCGTCACCCGGCACGCCGTCATCGCTGACGACGTGGTGCGGGAGGAGACCGGCGGAGGCCGGGACGGCACCGTCCACGACGGCCTCCTCATCGATCCAGCCGTAGAACGAGCGGGCCACGTCGAGCGGCATGGGGTCGGGGAGCCGACCCTCCTCGGCGGAGGCGTCCCAGGAGCCGCTGTCGTCCATGCCGGTCTTGTGCGGCGGGACGGCGGCAGCCACCAGAGAGGCGCCCTCACCGTCCGGCTCGATGAACGCCTCCATGAAGGCGGGGAAGGGCACGACGGTGCCACCCATGATGCGGCCCTGGGTGACCCGCATCCGAGGCATCTCGATGGGGATGCCCTCCGGCTCGGCGGCGTCGTCGGCGGAGCCGTCCGCCAGGAGGAGCGCCTCCTCGTCGCCGTCACCCTCGGGGAGCAGCAACTCGAACTCCACGGCGTCCACGTCCACCGAGAAGCCCCGCAGTTCGCCCCGCTGGATCAGGCCGATGAGGACGGCGGCCTCCTCGTCCGGTTCGGAGAGGAAGGCGCCCCAGCCGTGGACCTCGGTGCCCCGGCGCTCGATCCGGTCGAAGTTGCCGACGAGGACGGCCTCCATGTGGGCGGGCAGGTTGACGTCCTGGGCCATCGCGGGGAGCGGGAGGTCGCGCCAGGAGAGGGAGTCCGCGGTGAACTGCCGACCGTCGCCGGACCAGACACCCTCGGGGACCATGAGCGCGTGGAAGCGGCCCGTGCCCGGCGAGGGCGACTCAGCGGAGTCCGGCACCCCCATCGGCTCGTCCTCCGACAGGGACACGGTCCAGCGCATGGCGGGATGGTAACCCGCCATCAGCCCTTGGGGGAGGGACCAGGGCTACGCTCCCCTCGTGCTCGGACGCAGGCCACCGCCGCCCAGGACCAGATCACTCCTGGCGAGCGCAGCCGTGATGACCCAGCACCCGACCTCGATGCGGGTGGGCACGAACGAGACCTGGCAGGACGAGGCGTGGGCCTTCTACGACAACGTGGGCGAGTTGCGGTTCGCCGTGAACTGGCTCGCCAACGGCATGAGCCGGGTCAACCTGATCGCCGCCCGGCAGCCGACCAACCTCGGGGATGAGCCGACCCCGCTGGTGCCGACCCAGCCCGGCGAGGAGGAGGAGGAGATTCCCCTCACCGGAGCCGAGGCCCTGGCCGTCGAACTGGTGCAGGGCATCGCCGGAGGGGTGGGGAACCAGGGCCAACTGCTCAGCGACGTGGCCCGCCACCTGAGCGTGCCCGGCGTGGGGTGGATCCTGCTCCGCGCCGCCGAGCCGCCCGGCCCGGGGGAGACCGTTCTGGACACGGTGCCCGTCTTGACGCCCTCTGAGCGTGAGGAACTGCCGCCGACCCCGGACGAGACCTGGACGTGGACCGTGCTGGCCTACGACTCCGTGCGCGCCCAGGGCGAGCACTACGAGGTGCAGTACAGCACCACCGGCTGGGTGCCCCTCACCGGGGACTTCGTGCTGGTCAAGGTGTGGCGCCCCCACCCGCGCCGCATCTGGGAGGCGGACAGCCCGGTGCGCGCCGTGCGCACGGTGCTCCAGCGCATCCAACTCCTGGACGAGCACGTCACCGCCACCGCCCAGAGCCGCCTGGCCGGAGCAGGGCTGCTCATCATGCCGAACGAGGCCGAGTTCAGCCCGGTGCCCGGGATGCCCGGCGAGGCCGCCGAGCCGCTGGTGGACCCGCTGGAGGAGGACGACTTCGTAGAGGTGCTGGTCGAGACCATGACCCTGCCCATCAAGGACCGGGGGAGCGCAGCCGCCGTGGTCCCGCTGGTGGCCCGGATGCCGGGCGACCTGTGCGACAAGCCCCGGCACCTGACCTTCTGGACGGAGTTCAGCGAGTCCGTCCAGGAGTTGCAGGAGGCCGCCGTGCGCAGGCTGGCCCTGGGCCTGGACATTCCGCCCGAGGTGCTGGAGGGCAAGGGCGGCATGAACCACTGGGGCGCCTGGCAGGTGGCCGAGGAGGCGGTGACCCTCCACATCGAGCCGATGAGCGAGACCACCGTGCAGGCCCTCACGATCGGGTACCTCCGACCTCACTTGCAGGCGGCAGGTTACGAGGCGGAGGCCGACGACCTCCTGGTCTGGTACGACGCCACCGACCTGACCACCAGGCCCGACCGGAGCGACGACGCCATCGCTGCCTACGACCGGCTGGAACTCAGCGGGGAGGCGCTGCGCCGGGAGTCCGGGCTGAGCGAGTCCGATGCGCCCGACCCCGAGGAGCGCCACCGCCGGGCGCTCGCCATCCTCGCCAGCACCGACCCGATCATCGCCACCGAGTACCTGGACACCCTGGAGGCCGGGATGCCCGCGGGCGCTCCTGCGCCGCCTGCTGACGGCGAGGCCACCGGACCCCCCAGCGGACCACCCTCCCCCGAGGAGGCGCCTGCTGCGGCCGTGATGGAGGCGTGCGACGGCCTGGTGTTCCGGGCGCTGGAGCGGGCGGGCCAGCGGTTGAAGGGCGCCGCCGGTCGGAAGCACAACGGCGGAGCGGCGGCCATCACCTGCCCCGACCCCACCCGGCTCCACGTCGAACTCCACGGAGCCACGCAGTACGAGGACCTGGACCGGCTGATGGACGGCGCGTGGGTGCGGGTGCCCCCCGTGGCCCAGCGCCTCGGCCTCGACCCCGAGATGCTGACCAGCGCGTTGGACTCCTACGTCCGCGCCCTGCTGGCCACCGGCCATGAGCACGACCAGCACCGACTCGCCTCCGTCCTCGGACTTCCTGCCCCCGCCTGACGCCTCCCCCGAGGAGGTGCTCGAGTGGCTGGAGCGGGAGGAGGCGCGGGTGGCGGCGGCCATCACCGCCCACCTGCTGCCCGTCGTGCAGGCGGCGGCCCGGGAGGCGCTGGCGATGGTGGCGGCGGCGAAGCAGCCGGTCCAGGCGTGGGCCACCTGGGTCGAGGAGGACCTGGCGCCGCACTTCGGCGGGGTCTACCGGGGAGGGGCGCTGCGCGCCGTCGAGTCGGCCAAGCGGCTGCCGCCCGTGCCGTCCAAGGTCTGGGAGACCATGGCCGACCAGCAGGCCATCGAGTACGTGCTCCAGGCCCAGAGCAGGCTGGTCGGGCTGGGGAGCGAGGCGTGGGGCGCCACCCAGGTCTCCGTGTTCAACGGGCTGGTGAAGGGCGAGGGGACCAGGGAGGTGGCCGCCCGGCTGAAGTCCGAACTGCCGGACCTGACCCAGCACCGAGCCGACACGATCGCCCGGACGGAACTCGTCGGCGCCTTCAACAACGGCGAGCACGCCGGGCTGAGCAGCCTCGGGGAGTACGGCCCGACCATGAAGACGTGGCTGGCGACCGGCGGCAGCCGCACCCGTCCGAGCCACCGGGCCGCTGACGGCCAGACGGTGCCCTTCCGGGAGACCTTCTCGGTGGGCCACTACCAGATGAAGCACCCGCACGATCCGATGGGGCCAGCCGAGGAGGTCGTCAACTGCCGGTGCACCACCCTGCACTACTACCCGGGCGACACGCTGCCGGACGGCACGACGGCGGGCGAGGCGGAGGCGCTGACCCCGAGGATGGACCCGGCCTCGGGCAGCACCTACCGACAGGCCAAGCCGCTCTCGGTCCACGAGGCGGGCGAGGGCTTCGACGTGGACACGATGATGCGCTCGGGCGACCCGAAGGGCGACCTGGCGCTGCGGCACCTGTACGACAAGCAGGGCTTCAACGCCAAGCCTCGGGTGGTCAGCGATGCGGAACTGGACGAACTGCTCCGGGACGGCGAGCACCAGACCCTCTACCGGGGCGTCCAGCGGCACCCGATGGCGCCGAGGCCGGGCGACGTCGGCTCGGGCATGCACTCGTATGCGGACGAGTTCCGGTACGACGACCACTTCGCCGGGTGGGGCATCTACGGCAACGGCACCTACACCGCCTACGGGCAGAACGCGCTCGACACGGCCACGTCCTACGCGGGCCGCCAGGGCGAGGTGCTCCGCATGGCGGTGAACCCGTCGAAGATGCGGATCATCAGCGAGGCCGACGCCCAGGACCTCGTCTACAAGTTGAGGGGTGAGGTGGAGCAGGCGTCGGCACCGCTGAAGCGGAAGATGCGGGAGTTCGAGGACCAGCCCCGGTGGGAGGGGCTGGGGTGGCGGCCCTACGCGGACGACCCCGAGTTCCAGGCGCTAGAGCAGGAGTACATGGCCGTGGCGCGGCTGGAGAACCTGTACGCAGACCCCGGCCGAGCGGCGGCGAGCCAGGGCTACGACGCCATAAAGGTGAACCAGTCCGGCCCGGGCTGGAAGGACGGCTACCTGGTGATCCTGAACCGGAGCGCCGTCACGGTCTCAGATACCAACTTCGTCCGGTAGCGGGAGCACGACGCCACGGTTCGCCTCGGACGCCTCGATGAGCGCCTGGTCGGACGCTGAGAGGTCCGCCCAGGAGGAGGCCCGCTCGATGCGCGAGGCCAGGGCGGAGCGCTCAGCGGGCGGGAGGTCCACGATGGGCGGCCAGCGGAATGCCTGCGCCGCACGGCGGGAGAGGGCGGGGTCCATCAGTCCTCCTCGGGGTGGGGCGGGTGGTCCTCGTCCCAGGGACCGTAGTGCCGGAAGCGGAGCATGAGGCGAGCCGCCTCGGTGGCCGTGTAGCGACGGACGTCCTCCTCCTCGATCTGGCCCAGCCTGTAGTACAGGGCCACCGGGAGGGTGACGTCCTTGCCGTTGGCCCGGTCGATGGCGTTGGCGATGGGGAACGTCCCGCTGGGGAAGGCGTGCAGGGTCTCGCTCTCGACCCAGGCGTGCCAGTGGTACCGACCCGGGGTGGCGTCCCCACCGGCCTGCCCGACCACGAGGCCGTGGCAGACGGTCAGGGTTGGGTCCTCCAGGGCCGCCTGAGCGGCCACGAGGAAGCAGTCCCCCTCACCGGACACGCTTGGCCTCCACGTTGAGGAGGAGCGCCAGGGCGTCCAGGTCGATCTGGTCGGTGGAGGAGGGGAGACCGCCGACGACCTCAGCGATGGCCGCCAGCCCGGGCGCAGCGACCCAGCCCATGACGTCGCCTCGGAGCAGGCCGCCACCCGGGACGAGCACGCCGACCTCGACGGTCTCCGGCTCCTCGGTGAACGTGTCCTCCGCCGGGCGGAGCAGGGTGGGGCCGTTGCCCGAGTAGGTGCCGCTCCCCCAGACGACCGAGATGAGCCACCCGTTCTCGCAGGCGATGACCGCCCGGCGGGTCCGCATCCGGCCGCCGTCGAAGGGCCAGTCCTCGCTCTCGGTCTCAACGACCGGCAGCCGCACGCTCCCGGCGAGGAGGGTGCGGCCCGAGGGGTCGATGGAGATGGTCACCGGGCGTCCAGCACGGCGCGGTGGGCACGGTCGATCCGGGCGCCCGTGGCCGACACATGGACCAGTTCGATCCGGGTGGTGAAGCGCAGGGCGGCGAGGCCAGGCCCAGCCCGGCGGGTGACCGGCTGGTCATCGACGTACTCGCCGCAGACGAGGCAGGTGCGCTCGGGGCGGCTCATGTCCAGGCCGCCGCGGCGCGCTCGGCGTCCTCCTCGGGGGTGGCATCTACGAAGATCCACCAGGGCAGCCCGGCCTTCTGGGTGCTGTTGGCCTGCATCCAGAACGCGGCGTGGCCGACGTCGGTGGGGAGGGGCGCCGGGGCCGGGCGGTGATCGACCACCCGGAGGCAGTACGGGCACTTGACCCAGGCGGTGCGGTTGGGCAGCCCGCAGTGCGGGCAGGGGGCGAAGGTGTTGGGGGTGGGCATGATGCCACCCTAACCCGACCCGAGTCGGCACGCAACGCCCTTGGGTGTGACGTGTGGCACCCAGCCCGAGGTGGGGTTCCAGGCCCGGTCCTCCCGGCGGACGGCGGCGGAGCACGAGGGGCAGGTTGCCCCGTAGCGCCCCTCAGTGAGCGCCTGGCCTGACTCGTTGCAGAGGGAGCAGGAGCAGGTCACGATGCCGCCTCCTGAGCGTGGAGGCGAACGTGGAGGGCGTGCAGTTGGGCCAGGGTCCGGGGCGGCCCGCTGAGCATGCGGACCCCGTGCCCCGTCCCGAGGTGCTGGCGGAGCAGGGCGGCGGCATCGCCACCGGCCCGGCGCTTGTCCCGGGCCTGCCGGGCCTTCTCGACCCGGGCGGCGATGGAGGCGTGGTGCCGGGCGTGGACCTCGGGGGTGAGGCTCACGAGGCCACCCGGACGCAGAACCAGCACGCTTGGACCTCGATGCAGCCGTCGAAGGGGTTGACCTCCTGGGCGTGGGGCGAGGCGCCACGACGGCGCTTGCCGCAGAGGTCGCAGTAGTGGGTGACCGTCGAGCACCGGCCGCGGTGGCCGGTGTCGAGGGAGCAGGCGCCGTCGCGCATGGGGCGGGAGCAGGCGCTCATCGTGCGCACTCTCCGCAGAGGCGGGCGGCGAGCAGGAGGTTCTCCTCGTGTCGCCACGGCTGCGGCCCGGCGTCGAGGGCGGTCACCCGACCGTGCCGGGCGGCGAGGTGCTCGGCCAGGCGGGCGGCCTCGGCGTTGTGATCCGGGAGGAGGAGGAGCAGGGCCTCGATCAGGGCAGCCCGGGCGGGGTGGCTCTGCGGGAGGCCCTCGTCCATGAGGGCGACGTCGGCGGCCCGGAGCAGATCGACCACGGCGGCGCTCATGAGAACCGCCGGACCAGGGCGCGGATCGCCACGTCGCCAACGGCGTCGTAGGTCTCCTGGCCGACCATGCCGAACACGGCGTCGAGGAGGTCGTCCGGGTGGGCACCCTCACCGACCTCGTGGAGGACGGTGTGCAGGGCGGTCTCGACCTGCTCCTGCGGGGAGGGGGTGCGGCGGGAGCCGCGGGGGCGGGGGCTGTTGGGTGTGGGCATGTAGGTACCGTACCCGACCCGAGTCGGGACAGCAACCCGGGTGAGGGTGACGTTTGGCACACACGTCCCCTGACGCGGGAGCGGGGCCGGTCCGGGCCTCCAAGCCCTCGCCGGTCCCCATGCCCTGGGGACAGGTCGCACCCTGCCCCGCTCCCTCTGTGCGAGCGCTAGGCGGCCACCACCGCCCGGTTGACCACGGCCGCCTCGACCTGGGCCATCTCGCAGGCCTCAGGGGACTTGTCCGGGCGGAGCCGGAGCAGACGGGGCTGGTAGAGCCGGAGGCCCGTCGTGGCGTAGAGGCAGACGACCTCGACCACCGAGCCGACCTGAGCATCCGGCTTGCCGATCATCGAGCACGCACCGACCTCGACCAGCACGCCGTCACGGTAGACCGCCAGGGTGGCGTTCTTGCCGCCCGTGTCCCGGGCGACCACCACGCAGTCGATGGTCTTGGTGACCTTGACCTTGAGGATCTCGGAGGAGCGGCGGCCCACGGGGTAGGGGGCGTCCTCTCGCTTGACCACGATGCCCTCCTGGTTGCCGCTGACCACGGCGGCCCAGAGGGCGGCCTTGGCCGGGCGACCCTGCGCCTGGGCCACCAGGCCGAGACCGAGGTGCTTCGCCAGGGTGCGGAGCGCCGCACGGCGCTGCCAGAGGGGGTCGGACGGCTCCACCACGTTGCGGCAGTAGGGGAGGTCGAAGGCGTGGAACTCGCCGGTCTCGATGAGGAGTTCGCCGTCGATGACGGCCACCGGGCAGCCGACGAGGAGGGCACGCAGCCGGTCGAAGTGCTGAGCGGCGGCGGCGAAGGTGACGGCGTTGCCGTTGGCACCGAGGAAGCGCACGCCGTCCTCATCGACGTGGACCAGGAGCCGCACGCCGTCCATCTTCTGCTCGGCCACCCAGGCGTCGTCGGCCAGGTAGCGCTCGACGTCGGCCGGTTCGACCGACTGGTAGGAGGCACCCTTCATCGTGCGACCTCCTGGGCGCCGAGGACCAGGCCAACGGCCCAGCCGATGGTCCGGCCGGAGCCGGGACGGATGGTGATGGTCTCGCCGGTACGGAAGTCCCGGACGTGGACCGTGGGGGTGAGGGTGTTGGGAGTGGGCATGTAGGGAGCGTACCCGACCCCGGTCGGGATCGCAACCGGGATGGGTGTGGCGCTTGTCACGCGGAGGGCGCCGGTCACCGCGGCACGCCCTGGAGGGCGGCCAGCGCCCGCTGGGCGGCCTTGGCCTGGAGACCGGCACGGTGCGCACGGGCGAACTGTGCGGGGTCCTGGCGGTAGTCCTCCCGGACCATGACGGCCAGGTCGTTCACCAGGCCCAGCGCCATGATGGCGGCGTCGAGGGCGGTGGACGCAGCGACCTCGGTGGACGTGCGGTCGGTGGAGGGGTTGGAGCCGGTCATGCCGGACCGCCGCAGCAGGCCGGGCGACGGGTGCGCACGGGCGAGTCGTGGTCGGCGCCGCAGAAGGGGCAGCGTGCGCAGAGGCAGTGGGCGGCGGGGAGGCCGCAGTCGGGGCAGTTGGTGTTGGGCATGGGTGCAACCGTACCCGACCCGAGTCGGGAGCGCAACACGGGTGGAGGTGACAGAGGTCACGCCTCGTCCTGCTGCGCCCTCCACTGCTTCGCCTGCCCTCGGGCCAGGGCGCCCCGAGCACGGGCCAGGTGCATGCGGACCTCCTCGTCGCTCAGGCGGGGGCGAGGGGCTGGGCGGGGTGGCGTGGAGCGGAGCAGCCGCAGGGCCAGGGCGACCCGCTCGATGTGATGGCCCCGGACCCCGACGCCCTCGCAGGGCGCCCCTCCCTCCGCGCCGCAGTGCGGGCAGACCTGGGCGCGCACCCGGTCCCAGGGCGGGACCTCACCGGGGTCGTGGAGGTCACTCACACGAGCGCCGGAAGGTCGCCAACTCGGGGTCCCACTGCTGCCAGCAGACGTAGTCCGCCAGGAGGGCGGGCGCCACCAGGTCGATGTCCTCAGCGAACCCGGCCATCCGGTTGCAGTGGTGGCACCGACCCCCGGAGATGGCCTCGTCGCAGAGGCGGAACACGGCCTGCGTGGGGTTGAACCCGGAGCCGACCTCGTAGAGCGTCCCGGCCTCGGTGTCCCACCGGCCCACGGCGAGCCACACGAGCGGACCGCCCTCGTCGTCCTCGTCGTAGCGCAGCACGAACCCGGACAGGCCGGTGCGTCCGAGGAGGTCCAGCGCCGGGAGGAAGCGCACGTCCGTGATCTCCGCCAGTTCCCTCCGGTCCGGGATGCTCATCGCTCGCCTCGACCCCCTAGGTGCCCGCCTGCGGGTCCTCGAGTGGGGCCGGGGGCGAGCACCGCCGGGAGCATCAGTCCTCCGGCTCGCGCATCTGGGTGTTGCCCGCCACCCAGGAGGCGGTCAGCGCCACCAACCCGGCCAGCACGAGGCGGTTCGTCGGGTACCAGACGGCCACGAGGGCGACCGGCACGCTCAACCAGATGGAGGTGCACCACGGGCAGGTGAGGAGGTCGTCCAGCCAGTGCCAGAGGCCCTGCGAGCGGGTCTCCCGGAACGACCGCTCGTGGATGCGGTCCCGGATCGGGTGGGTGATGGTGTCGCCGGTCACCAGGCGGGTGAGCCGGGCGATGGCGCCGATGGTCAGCACGACGAGGAGCCAGGCCGGGACGCTCATGGTCCGCAGCCTGGCTCACCGGGGGAGGGGGCGCCAGCGTCAGCGGGCGCCTTGGTGGTCGCGCATCGCCTGGGCCAGCGGGCTGGTGAGGCGGTCGAGGCCGCACCCGATGGCCTCGTAGACCGCATCGGAGGGGCGCACGCCGGGCACGCAGTTGGTGATGTAGTGCGACTCAGCGACGTAGATGGCCCGGTGCTCCGCCGGGACCGAGCGCAGGAGTTCCGACCGCCGCGGGGCGTAGTCGGTGAGGATGGCCGCGTCGAGGGCGGCGTCGGTGAGGTGGTCGGGGACGGAGCGCATCAGAGGGTTCCTTGCTGGTTGAGGAGGACGTCGGCGTCGGCCAGGACGGCACGCAGCCCGGCCACGTCGGTGGCCCGAGCCGAGCCGGTGATCTGGTGGAGGCTGTAGGCCGCGTCGTAGGCGCGGTACTTGAACGCCTTGGAGGGACCGGCGCCGGGCCAGGGCACGGTCTCCGGGTTGGCCGTGTGGGCGCGGTAGGCGTCCTCCCAGCGGCGGACCGCCCGGAGGAAGCGGCGCACCTGGTCGGCGTCACGCCGGACGAAGTAGAGGTCGGCCTCGTGCGTGCTCATCGGGCGAACCGGGCACGACGGCGAGCGTCCTGCTGTGCTTCCCAGAACCGGTCGAAGTCGCCGGTCGAGGGGGGGAACGCCAGGCCGTTGGCCTTGGCGTACTGGTTGGCCCGATCCACCATCTCGGGATCGAAGTCCCGGACGGAGAGGGTGACGCCGACGTCGTTCAGTTCGTCGGCCAGCGACGCGTAGGCGTCGAGGAGCGGGTCGTACTCGGGTTGGGGTTGGGGTGTGGGCATGTGGTCACCGTAACCGACCCCGGTCGGGATCGCAACACTGGAGGACGTGACGTTTGGCACGCTCACCGCCCTGCCCGCCGGGCGGCGATGAGAGCAGCGACGGCGGCCTTGGCCGCATCGGAGGTGGGGCCGGAGGCGATGGTGCGGCCGTGCTCGTGGGTGCCGCCGTGCCACGCCAGGCGGGAGGCGCCCTCGTCCCAGACCTTGGCCCGCCACTCGAACCGGTAGCGGCGGCGGTCGCCCTTGGGGCGGGAGCGGTCAGCGACCAGCCGGGCGCAGTGGAGGTAGAGGTACTGGCCGGAGGGGAGCACGGTGTCGTAGACCTCGCCCTGGCCGTAGGCCCCGCGGTGATGCCGCCACTCGGGCCAGGCGGGGGCGCTCACCGCCGACCCCGGCAGTCCGGGCCGATGCCCAGCGCACGGCTGGTCTCGTCGGTGAGGGAGCGGTTGCACACGAAGCACCGACCCAACTCCAGGCCGTAGGCCAGGGCCGCCTTGTCGGGGTCCTGGGCGATGGCGGCGAGGGCGGCACGGGCGGTGGCGCCCCGGACGGCGGTGTCGGGGCGACCGCCGATGACCCGCTTGACGAAGGTGTACCCGGCCCAGCGGCCCTCGTCCGGGCGGTCCACCCGGAAGAAGTCGAGGTCGTTGTTGCCGGTGAGGGAGCGCACGGCGTAGTGGCCAGCGGGCACCGAGGGCGCCTCGGGGCGGGGAGCCTCAGCGAGCACCCGGGGAGGCGGGCAGGCCGCCAGGTGGCGGACGACCCAGCGGTCACCCTCCCTGGTGAGCGAGCCGGTGCCCTCGGGCACGACGTTGTTGCAGCGGGCGCAGGGAGCGGCGAACCGGTTGGTGCGCGCCGGACGGGCGGAGCGTTGGAGTGTGGGCATGGTGCCACCCTACCCGACCCCGGTCGGGATCGCACCATGACAGATGTCACACGGTCAGCCGGAGGCGAGGAAGGCGGCTCGGGCGGCCAGGAGCGCGGGCGGTGCGTGGCGGGGTGGGACCAGCCGCTCCAGCAGCATCTCGATGGCCTCGGGGCGGGAGGCCCGCTGCGACCGCCCGTCCTCCACGCGCCAGGCGGCGAGGGCGTCGAGGTAGGCCAGGGTCTCGGGTCGGAGGCGGAGCGAGGTGGGGGTGAGCGGCATGGCCGGAAACGTAGCGCACCGCCGCGCTACGTAGCGCGTGGCTCAGGGGCCGCGCCTCGCAGGTGGGCGACCTCGGGCACGAGGGGACAGGCCATGGCCCGGAGCGCGGCCTGGGCCAACTCCTGGGCGCTCAGCGGACCCTGCGTCGGTTCAGCACGAGAGGGTGTCGGCACGGGTCGGCGTCCTTGTCCTGCGGCATGATCCAGTAGTCGTACCCCGCCAGGCGGAGGTAGCGGTAGGTGCGACCGGCGAACTCCCGGGGTCGGCCGTGCTGCGAGCAGACGGCGGCGAAGGTGGACCAGTCGGTCGCCCGGATGCCGGGCTGGGTCACCGGGTCCTTCAGCGTGTGGACGTACTGGTGGGAGCCGTCCCGGGAGGTGCGCCAGTTGAGCGAGGAGGCCAGGGCCACCAGCCGGTCGGTCGTGTTCACCGGACCCTCCCTCCCAGCCCCGGCACCCGCGCCCCCATCGGGCGGTGGGCGACGGAGGACAGGGTGGCCCGCTGCGGTCCCATCGGCTTCAGGAGGGCCACGACCAGGTGGACCAGGGCGTCCATCCGGTCCGGGGACTTGGAGTCGGAGGGCGCCCAGGTGACGATCTGGTCCTCCAACTTGGGGAGGAAGCCTGCGTGGTGGACCCAGCCCCGGGCGTAGAGGGCGGACACCGGCTCGGCTCGGTCGTACTTCGACTGCTTCGCCACCACCTTGGTGACGGGCACCGAGGGGTCGATGTTGTGGATGGTGGACCGCACCATGTCACCGCCCTGGTTCTGCTCCACGATGACCTCGTGGCAGCCCCAGCGCCGGAAGGCCGCCACCACCTGGCTGCCCCAGTGCTCGGGGGTGCCCACCGTGGTCCAGTCGTCCAGGATGACGGCGTGGTCACGGCCCGCCGCCGCGTTGCGAGGAGCGGTGCCGACGACGATGCCGCACTCCGCCGTGGTGCCGGGCGGGTCCACGCCGACCAGGCGCCGCCACGGCCTCCCGTCGTTGGCCGGGATGGGGGCCTCGTTGAGCGCCTCATCGACTGCCGGGTGGTCCGAGGGCGAGGGCGCCCGGGCGGCCAGTTCGGCCAGCAGGGAGGCCCAGGGGTGATCGACGTCGAAGGCGTGCAGGCGGTGGCGCTCGAGTGAGGCCACCGACCAGAGGGCGCCCTCCACGTCGAGGACCAGTTCGCCGTGCAACTCCTGGCGCCCGATGAGCGTGCCCTCGTACCGCTCCCGCAGTTCGGCCAGGGCCACCGCCGAGAGGTTCGCTGCGTTCTCGTAGGTGGAGCCACGGGTGATGTGGACGGTCCCGTCGTCCCGGGCGGCCCACAACTGCAACTGCTTCACCGTGGGCTTGGGCGTGGTGGTCACCACGGCCCGGGGGCGAGGACCGATGCGGAGGGCGGGGGCCAGGCTCTCGACCCAGATGCGGTCGGCGTAGCGCCACTTGGCGAACTCGTCCAGCCACGCCCCGGCCAGGTTGTAGCCCCGGCCCACGTCGGGGTCCATGGCGCCGGAGAGGTGGATCTTCTGGCCCTGGGCGAACACGACCTGCCAGGTCTGGCGGTTGACCTCGTAGTCCGTGTCCTCCACCAGGCCCCGGTGGGCGAGCGCCACCCGCAGCCCCGAGGGGCCG
>Ga0105104_10001514_pt1 | contig 17396 bp, 15 predicted proteins | sample PPLLaktember2015_3_FD_87034 | JGI IMG/M metagenome (GOLD analysis project Ga0105104, IMG submission 87034) | Freshwater sediment microbial communities from Prairie Pothole Lake near Jamestown, North Dakota, USA - PPLs Lake P7 Core (6) Depth... | ecosystem: Environmental > Aquatic > Freshwater >... | reverse complement strand
GAAAAAGATGTTGCCGATCGCGTCAAATTCCATAAAAGCAAAAGTACCATTCCATACAATGGTTTTTCTTATTATAGAATTGTTTACAAAGGTGATCTTCCCGAAAACCTTCTCAAGGCTTACAATGAGATGAATGACCTGAACAACGTACATCCCAGAAAGCGATTCAGGAATGAGCGGGAAAAAGGCAGAAGCGTCCTTGGCCTGTTTGGAAGGAAAAGAACGCAGGAAAGCAGCGAATGACCAGATCATTGCGAATCGCTTCGCCGGATTAACAGGGTAATATCTTCTGAAAAGACGGGAGTAACGAGGTCAGTGCCTCCGCCAGGATGCTGCCGAATGTTTATTCCTGTTTTTTCTCCGGTTTTGGTATCGATCCAGTCTCCATCATAATTTCCGTTCGGAAGTTCTATCGAAATAGTGCATGATGCCGTTTCCTTTCCTTTACGATTCAGATAGACCAGGTATTGTTTCCCAGTGGCCGACAATGTACGTACCTTTGTTGAATCCGAAATACCCGTAATACAGACCGTATCCGGCCCCATATGTATAAAATCAATTTCATCAAAAATTTCTTTAATTATACCGAATTGCTTACGCAATGCCTGACCGCCTCCTCCCGGCTGTTTTGATGGTATCCTAAAAGTACCTCGTTCATGGTCGGTTGTAAAGGAATAATCCAGATTATTGAATAAAGCACCTCCGGCAACCATGAAATTCCAGGCTTCAGTTCTGTAGTGCACATCTTCTATACCATCAAAACCGGTTTCATTGTCCCCTATAGGTTTGTTCAGGCCATAGTTCATTTCAACTGTCACAGGGGGCCTTGCATAATGAAAATTAAAAATTGAAACAAGAGGATTGGCATTTGTGATCAGTTGTGAGCCATTTGCGATATTTTGTGATATCATCTGTTTCAAAGCGAAATCCTTCTGGGCATCCGCAATCACTCCTGTCATATGTTGTTCCCATGCCTCGAGCGCCTCAAGGTCCCCAAAGTAAGGTTCATTGCATACCTCGTAGTACAAATTATCAAATTCACTCAGCTCAGATACGATTTTTCTAACCGCTCTTTCCTGTATTTCAAGCACCTCGGGATGTCTTAATGAAAGTATTTCTTTATGGTCGTCTATATCACCAATGCCGTTAATATTATTTGCCATATACATTGGGCACAACTTCCACTGGAGGGTATCATAGAAATTGGAAAAAAGATCAAGCTCCACAACGATATTTCGCTTTCCTGCTTCTGCAATAAATTCTTTTAATCTGGTAAAGTAAGCTTCATCCCATTGATTAAGATCAAATTTGTTACCACCGTTGGCATAGCCAGGCTGATTACTACGCGCCCACGGACAGATCAGTTTATCCGGTGCAGGTGCAAGAGTGTTCTTCTCAATTCCGAACGCACCCTGTGGTTCAAGATAAATTCCGGAGAATGTGCGGGTAAGATTTAAACCGTGGGCCGCAAGTTCATCAAGGTAAACAAGATAGTCGAAGTCAAGATTCAGAACTGCACCGTAATGCTCCGTTGATCCGATCAGAATGGTTGGTTTACCCCGGAAAAGAAAATAATGCGGATTATCAGGATGAAGGCTCAGGGGATTGTTGCTTTTGGTACATGTGATAAAAAAAGCGGTAATACACGTCAAAAGAAGTCCTGTAGAAAATTTCATATGCTTAATTGTTTTTAGATTTTATTATGCCAAAGCCACCATTTGACTTTGACAATAATTCAAAAATAGCATTTATTCCGCTAACCCGATAATTTGTGTATGAATCTACCTTTTATCAGGGATGCAAAATAAATGGTTATCTGCTATATTTGCACCATAATTCCTCCAATCCTGGCCTAAAAGAATCCTGATCATTTTAACAGTATCTATTGTAAGACTTTGTACTAAAAAACACTAATTAATCTATGCGATTAATTCCCGGATTTTTGGTATCGATTGTAATATTAACCGGTTTATCGGCATTGGCGGGATGGATTTTTCAAGTGCCATTTCTGGCCGGTTTCGGGGCGCCTGTTCCAATGGCCCCCAGTACTGCTCTCCTTTTTCTGTTATTCGGAATTCTCATTATATCCCGTAAACAAATTGCCGGTTCTCCGTTTCTTAACCGGGTGCAGATATACCTTGGATACATAGGTGTGCTGCTCGCGATGATATTGTTAGTCCTTTCATACATGGGAATCCATCCTTCCATTGAGCATCTGGGCCTGCCGATTGCCAATCAGAACGAAATAGTGCCTCTTGGACATATTTCTCCCTATTCAGCTTTTTTATTTGTGCTGTCCGGATCGGCATTTTTGCTGATCATTTCTGCAAAAAACGGATTGATCCAAAAGGCTATGGCAGCCTTCATCCTGGCGAGCATTATCGTATTATCAGGTTTTGTACTTCTGATTGCTTATCACATGGGTTCACCCTTGCTATACGGAAGCGCTTTTATACCACCTGCTTTGTCCACTTCCGTTTCCTTCACGTCATTGGGGATTGTTTTGTTGATTGATGCCTCCAGGATCCTGTGGACTTTTTCATTACCTGTTGAAAGAGCGGACAAAAGGACCTTATATTACCTGATCGGTACCTTTATCTTCCTTTCCGGAGGGATTGTCATGGCAGGCTATTACTACTACAGGAACTACGAACAAAGATACGAAACCCAGATAGAACGGCAGTTATCTGCTATCGCTGATTTGAAAGTAGGACAAATAATCAAATGGAAGAATGAACGCCATGCCGATGCGTTTGATCTTTTTAACAACATAGCTTTCAGCGCATTGGTAGAAGAATTCATTCAGAAAGGCAAGGTGGCTCCTTACCAGACACTTTCGCAGTGGCTAAGGCATATTCAATTGGCAAATAATTACGACAGGATTCGTTTACTTGATATTACAGGCAAAACCCTGATTAAAGTGCCGGAAATCGCCGACCCGTCCCAGTATATTCGGAAACAATGGATTTCGGAAGCAGTTACGGGCAAAAAAATATTCTTTCATGATTTATATCGTGATACAGTTGATGGCCGTATTTATATGAATGTCTTTATACCTATCCTCGGGGATCAGGGGCCAATAGGTGTTTTGGGAATTATTGAACTCCGAATCGATCCATGGGAGTATTTATATCCAATGATCGACAACTGGCCTTTTCCGACCATAACGGCAGAGAACCTGATTGTCCGCCGGGAAGGAGATGATGTCCTATTTCTGAGTGAAATGCGGTTTATGAAGAATACGGCTTTGCTACTAAGAAATCCGCTTTCCGATACGACAATATTTTCCGTAAAAGCAATCAAAGGAGAAGGAGGAATTTTTGAAGGCATTGATTATCAAGGTGAACATGTTATTGGTTATTCCAGTCCGGTAAAAGGTACCCCCTGGCATCTTATTTCCAAAATTAATAAGGCAGAAGTATATTCCCAGGTCAGAAACCGGTTTTGGGGCACTGTGATATTCATCGGTGCATTGTTAATCTGCTTTGGAACCATAATTGCCTATGCCTGGAGTAAACAGCAAAACAAAAACTACAAGGAAAAGTATGAAACGCAAAGGGCTTTAAATGCAAGTATTGAAAAATTCATCAAGGCATTTCATACAAAATCAGTATTCATGTCGATCATGCAAACCAATGGAATTTTCCTCGAGGTAAATGATTTTGTATTGCCTTTCCTGGGATTCAGGCCAGAGGAAATTATAGGTAAAAATCCCGAAATACTGGGTTTGTTTGCTGACGCGGACACAATGCTGAGAATTGGGGAAAACATGCATCAGCACGGATTTATTCATAATATGGAAGTCCGGCTTAAAAGCAGGGATGGACAGATCCGTTTCGGAAATATGTCTGTAGAAATTCTTGAATCACAGAAAGATATATACTGGCTCGCAGTGATGACGGATGTTACATCTTTCAAGGAAGCGCAGGCGAAGGTCCAGAAATTAAACCGGGTTTACGCTGTTTTAAGCGATATTAACGAGTCAATTGTTCGTATCCGTGACCCAAAGGAGCTTTATTTCAAGGCATGCCGTATAGCCGTTGAAAAAGGAAAGCTGCCGCTTACATGGATTGGTCTCCTGGATGACAATTCCGGAAAACTTATTCCTGTAGCGTATGCCGGAAGATCATTAGGATATCTGGATAAAATAAGTTTTTCCATTCACGATAAGCCATGTGAAGCCTGTCCGATTGATTCTGCTATTCGCGACGGAAATTATCATGGATGCAACATTTCAAACCGGGGTTCCGAAATCCAACCATGCAGAATGATTGCGGCATCCTATGATTTCAAGTCCGTGATTTCCTTTCCTTTAAAAGTGTCAGGGAAAATCAAAGGCACGGTGAATTTTTATGCAAACGAACAGGATTTTTTCAATGACGAAGAAATCCGTCTTCTGCAGGAACTTTCCGGAGACATCTCCTTTTTCATGGAATTTAATGAAAAGGAGATTGAACGCGTGAAAATGGGGGAGGAAATGCAGAAAATGAACATACTCCTTGAAGAGCGGGTAAAAGAGCGCACGGCCGAACTGAATTTTATCAACAAGGAACTTGAATCTTTCTCATATTCCGTTTCCCATGATCTGAGAACGCCATTGAGGGCCATCAGCGGATTTGCAGCCATCCTTCAGGAAGATTTTGTTTCCGGGCTTGACCCTGAAGGATTGCATTTATTGACCGGAATAAGAAACAATGCGAAAAGAATGGATCAGCTGATCAATGATATACTTGCTATTTCTAAAATCAGCAGAAAAGAAATCAATATCCAGCAGATCGATATGAAAGCGCAGGTATTTTCTGTTTTTCAGGAATTAACGGATAAAGTGCCTGTGCAAAAGATACGTTTCTCTGTTGATGAGCTCCCGGATATTTATGCCGATCCGGTTCTGACCAAGCAAATCTGGACTAATCTGATCTCTAATGCGATAAAATATACATCAAAAAAGGAAAGCCCGCAGATTGAAATTAGCGGGAAATCAGAAAACGGTAAAATTGTATATATGATCCGGGATAATGGGGCAGGCTTCAACCAGGAATATTCAGGGAAATTGTTCAATCTGTTCCAGAGATTACACCATCAGGAAGAATTTGAAGGAACAGGGGTTGGGCTTGCAATAGTTAAACGAATCGTTCACCGTTTTGGTGGAGAAGTATTTGCAAAAGGTAATCCGGGCAAAGGCGCAGTTTTTTGTTTTTCGCTGCCTGCTCTCAATAATATCAGCTGATAAAAATCAAAGGAATAATTTTCCCAGGCCCAGAAATACGGCCAGCCATATCAATCCCTTGATAAGAAAGAAAAGAAAGCCCAAAATACCGATTCTTCTTAGCCAGGTCCTGAACGTTTTCATTACTCTGCAATTACCTTAAATGTCGTAAATACACTGTGTATAGGAGGTTTGATTATTCAAAATTAAGCCCCGGATAAGCCTGCGACAATCCCAATTCGTTGGTATTTTGTTCAACTTCCGGTATTAGGGATATATAATGGTTAAGTTGTTGAACAAAAAATCAGGGCATCTGTTTAAAACATTCACTTATCCTAGAGTGCCAAAGTTGTTGTTATCATTTCATTTTCTTAAACTTATAAAAGGAACCATTATGAAATACATTATGAAAATCTCGATGCCGACTGAGAAAAGTAATGAAAGGATCAAGGATCCGCAATTCGGAAAGGTTTTGAACGAAATTCTATCAGAAATTAAGGCAGAAGCCGCGTATTTCACAACTGTTTGCGGTAACAGGGGTGGCTATATTGTGGTTAACCTCACTGATGCATCACAAATACCTGCAATCGCGGAACCATTCTTTCTCAGATTTAATGCAGAGGTTACTTTTATTCCCGTTATGACGCCCGAGGATCTCGGCAAAGCGGATGCATCAATCCAGGCTGCAGTCAAAAAATGGGGGTGAGGGCATCAGCTATTCATACCGTAGAGCTTCCACAGGGTTCCTGGAGGCAACACCCCAAGTCCTGAAACTGACCGTCAATATTGCAACAAGGATCGCAAAGGCCGGACCGGCCAGAAATGCCCAAACAGGCATAGCTGCGTGAAAAAAGAACCTGGATAGGAAGTATTGTCCCAAAGTGAATGCAACAGGCAAAGCCAGAATAAATGCGATAACCAGCCACTTAAGATAACTGGTCAGCAGGAGGCCCATTATCGAAAGTGTTGTAGCACCATTTGTTTTTCTTATTCCGATCTCCTTGATCCGGCGTTCACAGCTAAACGAAGCCAGTCCGAACAAACCCATGCATCCCAGTAATAATCCAATAATAAAGGACAGGCCTATCAGATTCGAAGGAAGACTTAAATTACTGTTAGCAGGCAGATCCTGAAACAGGGCTGGTTCAAATGATGCATCAGGATTATGATGTTTAAGCACTTTCAGGATCTGTTCCTTAACCGAAGCATAATTCCCTGATGAAAACCGGATCATTACAATTGGTCTTTCTTCAGATTTTATGCGCATAATGACAGGTACCAAAGGCCCGGCCAGGTCAATCGCATGAAAATCCTTAATAATACCAATGATCGTTCCTTTATTGCCTTCAAGTGTTAATGATGCACCAACCGGATTAGTATACCTCATTACACGGGCTGCCACATCATTTATAACATAGCAGTCCGAATCCGATGAAAAGGAAGGACTGAAAAATCTGCCCTCCATCATTTTTATTTTTACCACCTGGTTATAGTCAAAATCTGAATTGATACACCAGAAATGAAGCTTTTCTGAAGCATCTTTGCCTTCCCAGCTTACTTCGTTTGATACCCTTGCGTTGCGTGTAGGGATACAGTTCGTATAACTTACCCCTTCAATTCCCGGAATGGCTAGTAAATCGGCTTTTAATCTTCCCGTTTTATCCGGTATTTCACTAATATTTTCCACGACGATTACCTTGTCCTTATCCACACCGGCATCATATTCACGCATATACCTGTCCTGGGTTTTGATTATCAGCATGCATATTATCAGTGCAATGGGAATTGTAAATTGAAATACGATCAGGCTTTGTCTGAAAATACTGTAACTGTGGCTGGTAATGATTTTTCCTTTCAAAACGCTGATGGGGTTGGAGGATGCCAGGTACAGGGCGGGAATTAACCCGGAGATCAAACCGGTAAACAGGGCAATCATCAGGAAATATGCTATAATCTTGGAACTTAGCGCTCCAAGATGAATATTGCTGTTGAGAATTAAATTGAAATTATCCGGAAGTAAGGCAACCAGGACGATAGCACTGACCATGCCTGCGAGTATTATAATGGAAGTTTCGGATAGGAACTGGCTGATAATGAATGCTTTTTTTGAACCGACCACTTTTTTAATGCCCGCTTCACGATATCTCCTTATGTTTATTGCAATAGCCAGATTTATAAAATTGAAACAGGCTATTAACAAAATGACCAAACCGACAGCCCCAACAATCATGACATTTTGCATACCACTCCAAACTCGTTTCCCATCGGCATACCTATACAGGATTTTGTCTTTGAGGGGAAAGAGGAACAATTCATGGTTTAAACTGGATTCATGATTTACGATCAGGTTTTTAATCTTCTCATTGACCTGCCTCCAATCCGCTGCGCTTCTCAGCATTATCCACGTTGTATTGGCGGTAGCTCCCGTCTCAAGAGCCCATGCGTTACCTGTCAGAAACTTTGAAAATGGAATAATAAAATCAAATTGCAGGAGAGATTGATTGGGAACTTGACGGAAAATGCCCGATATCCTGTAAGCTTCCCGGTTGCTGCCATTATTCATTACAAGGATCTTTCCGGTACAATCGGCGTTTTCAAAGAAATTCAATGCCATGGATTCTGAAATCACAATTGAATTAATATCGTTGAGGATATCACGGCTGTTACCGTAGATAACCGGAAAGGAAAAAACATCAAAGAAATTGTTGTCCGCATAGAATCCATTTCCGGCATATGTCTTATCCTCATGAACGAATGAATAACTTCTCTCGGTCATCCTGACAACTTCCTCTATCTCCGGAGCATGCTTTTTCAACATATCAGGAAGTGAAGCTGTAAGATATTCCTTCGGGAAGCGATCACCGTTAAAAAAAGTTACGTATGCCTCAACCGAATAGAGCCTTCTGTAGTTAGAATGGAATTTATCATAATCAAAAATGTTGAGAATATAAAGTGAGGCTATAATTGCGCACGTAAACCCAAAGGTCAGGCAGGCATAATTCAGGCCGCTGTAAGTTTTGTTACGCCATAAAAAGCGTATCACAATTTTGAGAAAATATTTGATCATATGTCATTCAATTTCATTGATTACTGTTTTGTCAAATCCGCTAGCATTTCTGATTATGGAAAAAGATACCTTTTCATTCTTGAAACGGAATAAATTTTTTACGAATAATTGAGAACGGGATATTGCTCTTCCGATTTGATCCGTCCGTCAAACAAGTTAATAATGCGGTTTGCATATCCTGAATCCCTTTCAGAGTGAGTTACCATAATGATCGTTGTGCCCTCTTTGTTCAATTCGAGCAATAAGTTCATTACTTCAATACCGTTTTTTGAATCAAGGTTACCTGTAGGTTCATCCGCAAGGATTAACTTTGGGGTTGTTACCACAGCCCGCGCTATTGCAACACGCTGTTGCTGGCCTCCTGATAACTGCTGCATGAAATGACGCCTGCGATGGCCTACCTTCATTCGCTCCAAAATGGCAAACACCCTCTTTTTACGCTCGGATTCCCTGATACCCATGTATACAAGGGGAAGTTCGACATTTTCAAAAACCGTCATATCATCAATGAGGTTAAAACTCTGAAATACAAACCCGATATTGCCCCTGCGCATTGCAGTGCGCTGACTCTCCTTCAGCATTGATACATTCTCGCCATCAAGAAAATATTGTCCTTTTGTAGGATTGTCAAGAAGGCCCAAAATATTCAGCAATGTAGATTTACCGCAACCTGAAGGTCCCATAACAGCTACAAACTCACCTTGTTTAACCTTAAATGTTACATTATTCAGTGCTGTGGTCTCTACCTCATCGGTTCGAAAAACCCTGGTCAGTTCTTTTGTACTTATCATGTTTACCGGATAAACAATTTATGAAATTAAATATTCACACGGTCTAAATTTGATTCAATTCCAATGCCATATATGTATGTATCACATTATTAAATATTTAAAATTGGAATTGAATTGAAAGTGTAAAAAAATTGGCCATTTTAGGTAAAAAAATTGGACACTTTAATCCAACTCTGTTCAAAGTTCTATACCTTTAAACACCAGCAAAACTGAATATATGCGGACTGGCCGGATTTTGATCGTTGATGATAACAAAAGCGTACTCAGTGCCCTCAAATTGTTTTTGCAGGATGAATTTGAACTGGTAGAAGTCATAACGAATCCCAACCTCATCAGGGCTACCCTTTGTAAATACGATTTTGACCTTGTATTGTTGGATATGAATTTTTCCACGGGAATCAGTACCGGAAACGAAGGTTTATTCTGGTTGAATGAAATACAAAAAGTGTCGCCTACGACTGAAGTTGTGATGATTACTGCTTATGGGGATGTTGAACTGGCTGTTAAAGCATTGAAACAAGGAGCTGCGGACTTCATCATAAAACCCTGGGAAAATGAAAAGCTTCTCGCAACGCTTAAATCCGCCATGAAGCTCAGGAGGTCAAAAATTCAGGTCGAAGAACTTAAACAAAGGGAGAGGAAGTTTAAAACGGAATTAAACCAGGAGCAAAGGCCAATCGTCGGTGCTTCTGCGGGCATCCTTCAAATGATGCAGATGATCTCAAAGGTGGCAAAAACTGATGCTAACGTTTTGATTACAGGCGAAAACGGTACGGGTAAAGAATTGGTAGCCCATGAAATACACAGGAAATCAGACCGTAATCATGAATTGTTTGTAACGGTGGATATGGGGGCCATCCCGGAAACCCTGTTTGAAAGTGAGTTTTTCGGACATAGGAAAGGCTCTTTCACTGATGCAAAGGAAGATCGCATCGGCAAATTTCAATTGGCACACAGGGGATCCATTTTCCTGGACGAAATCGGGAATCTTCCATTGTCCCTGCAATCAAAGTTATTGACAACACTGCAAAACCGAATCATAATGCCGGTTGGTTCCAATCAGCCGGTTAAGATTGATATCCGGTTAATTTGTGCTACCAATTGTGATCTGGAACAGTTTATTGCCGAACAGAAATTCCGGGAAGATTTGCTTTACAGGATAAACACCATTTCCATCGAAGTTCCGCCTTTGCGGGAAAGAGGCCAGGATATTGAACAACTGGCAAACTTTTTTCTAAAAAGGTTTGAAAAGAAATACCACAGGAGCGGGCTAAGAATCTCAATCCAGGCTATCCAAAAAATGAGGAAGTATTCCTGGCCCGGTAATGTGAGGGAACTGCAACATACCATCGAGAAGGCTGTAATTCTGAGCGATTCAGGAACACTAAAGCCCGAAGATTTCGTTTTTAAATCTTCAGGAAGGTCAACAGTCCCCGCTGCACAAACTTTTGAAGAAATGGAAAAACAAATGATCGAAACAGCTCTTCGCAAATACAATGGCAGACATTCGGCTGTTGCCCGCCAGTTGGGTGTTTCACGTCAAACCCTGTATAATAAAATAAAACGTTATGATTTATAGGTCGTTCAATTTTATGATTGTATTTCGCATGATTCTCTTTGCCATAGCATCCGCAATTCTGGGCATTGGTATTCACAACAGGAATTTGTTTATTATGGCGCCTTTTGTATTTCTGGTCCTGATACTGGCCATAGAATTGATATATTTCCTGAATGATACCAATCGGAAAGTTGCATTCTTTTTCGATGCAATCCGTAATGATGATACCACCCTTCATTTCTCCGAGAATGTGAGGCCAAGGTCAATGAAAGCCTTACACCATAGCCTTAATCAGTTAAACACGCATATAGCTGAGATCAGGATCACGAATGAGTACAAAGAAAAGTTTTTTCATGAAATGCTGAAATACTCAGCTACAGGGCTTCTGGCCCTCGACGACAAAGGATACATTGAACTTATTAATGATTCTGCCCTGGGATACATAGGTTTACCACACATGTCCCACATCGGATTGTTGAAACAGAAAAATGGAGAGCTGCATAAAGCCATGATGGAAATTACCCCGGGTCAAAGCAGGACACTGAAGATCCTTCATGGTAATGAACTCCGGCATTTATCACTGAAAGTGGCAATGCTGAATTTTGGCGAAAACCGTTTCAGGCTTATTTCCATTTTTGACATCAAAACCGAACTGGAAGAAAATGAACTGGACTCATGGCAGAAGCTGATGAGAATTATGACCCATGAGATCATGAATTCCATAGCTGCCATAACTTCGTTAAGCAGTACCCTGACAAAGTTGTATATTAAAAAAAAGCAGCCAATAGCTGTCCGGGAATTCACGGAAAAAAATATTGCAGATACGATACATGGGTTGGAAGTGATTGAGAGTACGGGCAGGGGATTGATGCATTTTGTGGAAGATTACCGGCAATTGACAAAAATACCTGCACCTGTTTTTAAACCCATTGATCTTAAACACTGGCTGAATTCGATCCATTTGCTGATGAAAAGCAGGCTGGAGGATGAGAAAATCGATTTCCGCATAAAAATTAAGGATTCAGACCATCAATTAATAGGGGACGAAAAGCTATTGAATCAGGTAATGATCAATGTATTAAACAATGCGATCGATGCATTGAAGGGTATTTCGAAAAAAAGAATTGAAGTCGTTTTGCATGACAGTCCGGGTGGTAAAATGAAGATCAGTATTACGGACAATGGAAAAGGGATTGCCCCTGAAGAAATCGATAAGGTTTTTGTGCCGTTTTATACCACAAAGGAAAATGGTTCCGGCATCGGTTTGAGCTTATCCCGTAAAATCATGCGGCTGCATAAAGGCAGTATTTCAGTATTTTCCCTGCCGGGAGACCATACAACATTTATATTGAGCTTATAATCATTCTGCAGATTCATCATGCTGGATTTGCCTTCAACTGCGCGGCTGCATCCACGCTGAAAGCACCCTCGGGGCATTTCATAAAAAAATAATCCATTGTAATGGCTTTTTTGGGATAGGTCTGCAACATTCCCAGCACTAAATCCCGCGGAATATGTATATAGTTATTAATTTTATGGACAATAAAGATATTAACCTGTCTTAAAACGATGAAGAACCCAAATTCCATTTCACGAAAAAAAAGGCCGTTTATTTTAAAAAAATTGCCCGATTATTTCAGCAAGGGAATTTCCACTGTAAAAATTGGAATGTGCCAGGTTTATACCAAAGAATGGGCTTTTGAAGAAAACATAAAAAGAACCCTGCAAGCGATTGATTTAGCTTCAGAACAAGGTGCTGAAATTGCTGTAACTCCGGAATGTGTATTTCACGGCTATCCTGTTGATGATACAAACGGTAAATCGGCGTCATTCAGGAAAAAATTGTATTCCATGGCCGAACCGGCCGATGGTGAACATTTATTATTGTTCAAAGAAAAGGCGAAAGAAAGATCAATATATATTTTAGTGGGTTTTGTTGAAAAGGGGGAGGGTGGATTAATTTACAATGCAGCCGCTTTAATTGCTCCGGACGGGCAGTTTGTCTATGTTTACAGAAAGGTGCATTGCCGGCACTTTGAAAACATAAACTATCAGGGTTATTTTACACCGGGAAGTAATTTTCATTCAGCTGATCTCCAGTTCAGGGGAGTGCAATGTAAAGTCGGAACACTGATTTGCTTTGACAGGGAAATACCTGAATCATTACGATGTATGAGGGCTTTGGGAGCTGAATTGGTTCTTTGTCCGCTTGCCACAGATACAACCGATATAAGCATGATCAGAAAAGAAGCGGATAATGAAATGATCACAAAAGCCGGGTCTGCCAGCAACGAATTATTTGTTGTGGTAGTGAACCATGCCGGCAGATTTAATGGCGGAAGCTTTATTACAGGACCGAAAGGAGAGCTTTTCTGTCAGATGACTGATGATCCCGGGGTGCTAACCTATGATTTGCCTGTGGGAATTATCGCAGAAAAATTCCATAGGGAGCCGCTTGGATGGATGGGATGGGGATACCGGAGACCGGAGATCTATAAAAAATATATTTGAACCGGCGGATTCACTTTCAGCCCGGTTTAAGCCTGGTAATTATAGGATTAAAGGCCTTGGAAAAAACCAGCACTGTATCACCGATATTCAGATTCTCAATATCGTTGTCAAATGCGATCACCTTTATGATCTTATTATTGCCAGTTATTACCGTGACAATATTAACCGTATCCTGTTTTGAAATACGCACTATCTGACCTGTGATCTGAACTTTACCACTGATGTTGTTGTCAGAAAAGACCTCTTCGGGTTTTCCCTTTCGATTTACAGATCCGTATTCAATACAGATTACCTGGGTGGCCAATCTGAAAACTTCGTTCAGATCATGGCTGACCATTATGGTGGTAGCACCGGACAATTGGTGGGCTTTTAATATCTCATTCTGCAACTGAACCCGCATGTCAATATCAAGAGCCGACAGGGGTTCATCCAGGAGTAATAATTGAGGCTTGCGTGCAATAGCCCTGGCCAGCGCAACCCTTTGTCTCTGGCCTCCGGATAACGCATTGGGCTTTCGTTTTCTAAATTCCGACAACCCGAACACGGATAATAGTTCTTCTACAGCGGTATTGTCTTTTTCAGGCTGTGCGTATTCAATATTGCCTTCAACCGTCATATTTGGAAATAAGGCATAATCCTGAAACATGAGACTGATATTTCTTGACTGGGGTGCGATGTTTATCTTCTTATCCGAATCAAACCAGATTGTATTGCCCATTTTTATTACCCCCCTGTCGGGATTTACCAGTCCGGCCAGGATTCTCAATAATGTCGTTTTTCCGGCTCCGGAGGGCCCGAATAGAGCAACCAGATCACCTGTGTTAAATTGGGTATTGAACGCAAGGTTCACTTTCCCATTTACCGTTAGCATTAATTTCTCAACATCAATGCGGATTATATTACCTTCCATGCTTCCTGTTTTTTATTTACACTGTAAATGGTGGCAAGAAGGATGAAGGACATAATAAAAAGTATCAGGGCGTAACGGTTTGCGGCTGCAAAATTCAGTGCCTGCACTTCATCATAAATTGCAATTGATGCGACACGGGTAATCCCTGGCATATTTCCGCCAACCATCAGCACAACCCCAAATTCTCCGATGGTATGGGCAAAAGTCAGGGCTACCGCAGTAATGATCGATGTCTTTATGTTCGGGATGAGAACCCTGAAAAACGTAACTGTTTTTGATTTGCCCAGGGTGATTGAAGCTTCACGAAAACTGTCAGGCAACAGACGCAAGCCATTGTGAAGTGGTTGAACCATAAATGGAAGGCTGAATATTACAGAGGCAATCAGGACGCCCTCAAAAGTAAAGGCAAGACGAACATCGAAGGTTTCTGCAAGCCATCCGCCAAACCAATTGCGCGGACTGTAAATGACCAACATATAATAGCCTATTACCGAGGGTGGCAATACCATTGGCATACTTACTAGCGCCTCAATCAATGGCTTAATTCTGAATCTTGAATAAGTCAGCCAATAGGCAACAGGCAACCCGATAACGATCAGAATGGCTGTGGTTGCCACGGCAAGTTTAAGGGTTACCCACAGGGTTTGAAGAAAAGAGGTGTCCATTTTATCAGGTTTCAGACGTGGTTTTTTGCATTAATGCAACCTCATTGGATTTTATTAACGCTTCGATTTGGTCACCGGTCTTAATTTGAAGCGAATCAGCGGAACGGGTAGTAATGGCGGATTGAATTATATACTTCCTGAATTTGAGGGTTATTTTGCTCAGCAGGTTACCGCGTTCAAAATCCACGACCGTGCATGCCAGGCGGTTTCTGGTACTGATCATCCCCTTTAGTCCTTTTGCCAGTGATACCTCGGTTTCTTTAAAGACGAGGTCAACGCTGCTTCCCTTATTAAACCAGGGTTGACTGCCTGCCGATTCTATGAGCAGGGCAGAGAAATTCTGACCATCCACATCGACATCCACCAGCATGATGGCGTCCGATCGGTTTATCTGAGTGATTATGCCCGGTAGTTTATTCATGTTGGGGAAGTAAATAACCGTACCTTTCAAAGACAGGTTTGGATTCAGCACTGAGGATATAATTCATGAACCTTACGGCTTCAGGGTTGCTTTGCCGTCGTTTTATCAGAACCATTGCCTGCTCAACCGGTTTGTAGCACTTAATATCCAATACATAGTAATTGCCTTTCATTTCAGGCGACATGGCCAGTGAGAGTGCGATGAATCCCGCCTCGGCATTCCCGGTCTGAACATATTGAGCCGCCTGGGCAATGTTATCAGCATATACTATTTTATTTTTCACCTTCTCATAAAGATTATTGTATTTCAAACACTGAACGGATCTATCTCCGTAGGGAGCTACCCCGGGATTGGCAATGGCTATCCGTTTCACGGATTTGGCGGCAAGGATATCCAAACCTTTGGAGACATCAACTGTATTGCTCCATAATACAAGTTTCCCAAATGCATAGGTTTTTACATCTCCTGAAATTTTTCCCTGAGCCTTTAATTTATCAGGGTATATTTTATCGGCAGCCATGAAAATATCAAAATCTGCGCCATTTGCTATTTGCTGAAATAACCCTCCTGAAGAACCAAAATTCAACACAATGTCGGCATTTGGATTTACGCCGGAGTACATGATTTTTATTTCCTCCATGACAAACCGGAGGTTTCCGGCCGACGCAATTTTAACTGTTTGTGCCTGAAGGCTTATTCCTGCTGCCATTGACAAAAATACAAATGCTTTCTTCATACATTACGGAATTCAGCATTCATGTAGGATTGGATGCAGGTCCCGGATAATTTCAGAATAATCCTTCAACATCTTTTACTGCTTAACCTTAAGGAAGATAATATGTACCTGAGCTCTCTTATTAATAATCAGAAAACGAAATTAGCAATTAAGTATCAATACTCCATGATTTTTCAGGCATGAGTACCTGGGGATTCTGGCACTCCGCCTGAGGCCGTTGAAGGGAAGATACAGCAGGCTTATTTAGATAAAATTTTTAACCAAAAAATATATGCAACCGGATAATTGCATGTATATTTGCAACCGAATAGTTGCATTAAAAAAGAGTTTACAATGAGACGTGATGTTTTTAAGGCCATTGCAGATCCGACAAGAAGAGCAATATTAGTGCTGATTGCCACCCGGGCCATGACGCCAAATGCCCTGGCAGATGAATTTGATTCTACCAGGCAGGCGGTGTCCAAACATATCCGCATACTTACCGAGTGCCGGTTTTTAAAACAGGAGAAAGTCGGCAGGGAGATATACTATCATTATAATCCGGATAAATTGAAAGAAATTGACAAATGGCTGGAACAATTCAGAAAACATTGGGAAAACCGTTTTGATCAGCTTGATCATGTATTAATTAACTTAAAATCCGACAAAAATGAAAACTAGCGCATTATTAATGAGCTTTTCCGTTGATAAGGAAAACAAAAAGATAAAGGTGACACGTGAATTTGCAGCCCCGCTCTCAAAAGTCTGGGCGGCATGGACTGAGAGTCATTTACTTGACCAGTGGTGGGCGCCAAAACCTTGGCAGGCCAAAACCAAAACAATGAATTTTAAAGAAGGGGGACACTGGTTATATGCTATGGTTGGACCGGATGGAACCAATATCTGGTGCAGGGCGGATTATAAATCAATCCTGGACCAAAAAAAGTTTACCGGCGAGGATAAATTCTGTGATGAAAATGGAAACATTGATATCAAGTTTCCGATGGCATTCTGGACCTGTGAGTTTAAAGAAGAAAGGAATTCGACATTCGTAAATATTGAAATAGCATTCAATGAAGTTTCTGATTTGGAAAAGTACATTGAAATGGGATTCAAAGATGGATTCACTTCTGCACTTGAAAACCTGGACAATCTGTTGAATACACAATTAACATAAGAAATCATTGTTGATTGCGATCAATATGCTGCAAAGTACACGATGTTTGATGTGATGAGATTAATCCGTGAAAAAAAAAATCCCGCTTACCGGCGGGATTTTTTTTTCATAATCAGAACAATTTACTTATAATGATAACTGATCCCGAATTCCCTGCATATGTTAGGCAGCGATTTTTCATCCAATTCCAGATGCATCCAGAAATTTAACGATTACCTCAAAGATTTGTTTGCAGAGTTAAAAATGGATCGACCAATAAAAACTCAAATTGTTCGGGGAAAAGTAGTATTCAATGACGTAAAACCCTTGTCTGCAGTTATTAACAGTCATACCGCACGAAGGACATTCATTGCATTATGTCTGCAAAAGGAGATG
>Ga0105104_10001512_pt1 | contig 17415 bp, 19 predicted proteins | sample PPLLaktember2015_3_FD_87034 | JGI IMG/M metagenome (GOLD analysis project Ga0105104, IMG submission 87034) | Freshwater sediment microbial communities from Prairie Pothole Lake near Jamestown, North Dakota, USA - PPLs Lake P7 Core (6) Depth... | ecosystem: Environmental > Aquatic > Freshwater >... | reverse complement strand
CATGCCTGAACAACTTTTCTCACTAACCCCTTTTCCTGCGCCAGCTATTCCGGAGATCACCATCACCGGGAATATTTCCCGTCAGAACAATTTGCTTGCTTTGCATTATTCTCTCGACGGGAACCTCGCGGACCTTTTCCTGCCATCGCCATCTGCGCCTCCCAGCCGCAAGGATGAGCTCTGGAAGACGACCTGTTTTGAAATTTTTCTGGGGATCAAAGAACAGCCGCAGTACTGGGAATTCAATCTGTCTCCTTCCGGCGACTGGAACGCCTACCACATTGACGCATACCGGAGAGTCGGCTTCAGGGAGGAGACATCCGTTCAACGGCTGGAGGTCGAGGTGGGGAAAGCTTGCGTTGAGCCCGGTCGAAACGAAGCGGGCAGGTTCACCCTGGATACGTCTGTTGATCTAGAGTCCATCCTGCGCGAGGACCAGCTTTTGGAAGTTGGTATCACAGCCGTCATCCAAACCAGGGACGGCAATGAAACGTACTGGGCGCTCCTCCACCCTGCCTCCCAAGCCGATTTTCATTTGAGGGAAAGTTTTATTCTTGCGCTGGCAGGACAAAATCACCCTGCGCTACAGTCTGCGCCGGAGAGTTAGCCGCCAGCCAGGCGACATACGCCGCGACCAGGGCGTCCAACTCTTTCGAAGAGTAGATCTTTTCCAGGGGAAGAATCCCCTGTGCCATTTTGTAGCGCGTGATCTCTTCGAAGACTTCCACCGGGTCAGGGATCTGCAACCCCTGCTCATACAATATCGCACTGCGCTGCAGACGACCTTCCAGTGTACGGCGAGGCAAGGGGTTTTGCCCGATCAACGCGTGAAAGCAATCCTGCGCGTTCGTCTCCAGCCATAGTTTTGCATCGCCCTTCTTTGAATGAGACTTAAATCCCAGCTGACCCACTTTCCTTTTGAACTCTGTGTAAAGCTGCTCCTCACGCTGGAGAGAATGCAAATTAATGCAGAGCCAGATATGCTCATATTCCTTCAGGCAGGAGAGAGCCTCAGCAATCCCCCAGTTTTCCAGAAACTGGATATTCAGATCGTTATCAAGAGCCACAAAAATGACCGGCTTGCGCCCGGAGGAAAGTTCCACCCCGGCAAAGGTGATATGATCGGAGGTCATCGTAAAACTCCTCTCGTAAAGACGTTCAATAATAGTGTAGCCGAAATGAGATCCCAATGCAACAGCCTTCCATTGCTCACGTCGCCGCCCGTCAGCGGACGGCGACGATCACCAGGTAATGTCAGCGCCGAGGACGGCGCTGAGAGCATGGTTTGAGCAGCCGAAATGAGACCCTAATGCAACAGACTCCGCGCCGAATTATCTATTTCGTCGTCCTGGCTTTGGGCCTCGCCTGGATGCTGGTCAGCGCGGACCGGTCGGGAGTCTCCACCTCCGGGAAGATCCCGGCACCACAGCAGGGGTTCCTCGCGCCGGACTTCGAGCTGAAAACGCCGGAGGGCGAGACCGTCCGGCTTTCCGATCTACGCGGGCAGGCGGTACTGGTCAATTTATGGGCAACCTGGTGCCCGCCCTGCCGTGCAGAGATGCAATCCATCGAAAAGGCTTATCAGGAGTACAAAGAGCAAGGCTTCACCGTCCTGGCGGTCAATATGACGTACCAGGATGACCCTTCTGCGGTCATGCCCTTTGTCGACGACCAGGGACTCACCTTTTCAATCCTTTTGGATGAGACCGGCGAGGTCGGAGAAGCCTATCATCTGCAGTCGCTCCCATCCTCCTACTTCATCGGGCGGGATGGCATCATCAATGAGGTCGTGATCGGCGGACCAATGTCTGAGGCGCTGCTCCGTACGCGGATCGAGGATATATTAAGGTGACAGTAACTTTTGCGAAGCATCCCCGAGGCGAAGTGACTGTCACCTGTTCAAACTATGATTAGTCTTTTCCGCTCCATCTTCGCTCCGCCCCGTCATTTGATCCTGCTGGTTGCCGCGCTATGGCTCGGTCTCGCGCTCGCCGAGAAACGGACGGAGCGGCATGGCATTTCCAGGGAAGCACTCAACAACATCGTCTTCTACAGCCTCTTTGGCTATATCCTGGGAGGGCGTCTGTTGTATGCCCTATCAAATATCTCTGCATTTGTGCAAAGCCCCCTCAGCCTCTTCTCCCTCAACCTTGACCTGTTCGACCCGCTTGCCGCGCTGGGAGCTGCTTTCATCGTGGGACTCATTTACGGCTCCCGGAAAAAACTTCCGTTCTGGTCCACACTCGACGCGTTGACGCCGCTCTTCGCGACGCTTTCCATTGGACTAGCACTTTCTCATTTCGCAGCAGGCACCGCCTTTGGGAGCCCCACAGTCGTACCCTGGGGAGTGGATCTGTGGAACGCGACGCGGCATCCAACTCAGATCTATGAATTGATCGCTTCACTCCTGATCTTCGGCTGGATCTGGTCCCGAAAAGCGGCTTCCCGACCGGGCATTCTGTTCCTCACCTTCGCCGCACTGACCGCCGCTGCGCGCCTCTTCCTCGAAGCCTTCCGCGGCGACAGCACATTGGTCTTTGGAGAGTTGCGGCTTGCCCAGCTTCTCGCGTGGATCGTGCTGGCTATCACATTGTTCGCAAGCGAGTCGCTTCGCAGGGTGGCAAAAGTCGATTAAACGGAATCCGCCTCTCCTTTGGGAGAGGTCGTTATTTTCCCGGTTGAATGCTCGATCCTAATTCCGAAGTGTGATCGGCTTGAGATACGAATCGAGCAGCGCGTCCATCTGTTCGAACGACTCGCAGACGAAGAACATGGGATTGAAGGCGTAAACCGTTTTGGGGATGCGCGCGATGGTTTCCAGATCGAAGGGCGCCAGGATCACCTCGCCGCCAAAATACCCCTCGCGAGCGATGCCGAGCGTCTCGTAGAGCGAATGCACCACATTCCAACCCTGATCCTGTGACGACATTTGTCCTCGTTGATGCAGTCCATTGACACCGTCAATGATGCGGTGAACATCGTCCCTGTGGGCAAGGAACTGTTCGTTCAGCTGCTCGAACACATTCCCGCTGTAATCGATCACCATGTCGCGCGAGAGCCGGTAAAACTCCATGACGGTGTTTGCCAGCTCCGCACGTCCGGAAATGATCCCGGCTCCAAAGATCTTGAAGCGGTGATCCTGCACGACCAATCCAAACTCGGTGCTGTACCAGGCAAGCCGCTTGATCACTTCCTTCTCGTCAGGTGTTGCCTTCAGGTAGGCGGGAGCAAACTTATCCTCGATGCGCGCGTAGAATTCCATGGTCAGATAGGGCAGATGCCCGAAAATGTCGTGGAACATATCCGGCTCGGGCGTGAACTCGATCTGGTCCCGGCTGCGCAGATAATCGGTGATCAGGAAAATGCGCTGCGCGAATTTTTTATACCAGTCATCCGCGAGAGTATAGCGGACGGCTGTACGTTCGATGCGCCAGCCCGTCCGCGGGGTGATGCGCGCGTTGAGGTGGGCAACGGTGGGCATTTGCTGTGGATCGAGCTCCATCAATGCGAGCCCATCCTTGAACTCCTGACAGATATGCTCCAGCAGGTACGGCTGATGAACGCCTGTGTACAGGTCCGCCCAGATCGCGTGCTGCTCGGCGGAGAAATTGATTTCCTGGTTTTCAGCGGAATATTCGCGTGCAGGGTCAATGTGCTGCTCGGCAATATCCCCTGTGTAGGTCGGCGGATTTTGATTCGTGGTCATAAGCTAGCCCTTTCTCAAAATAAATTTGGAGGACACAAAACATGGATCATATCCGCGATGTACAAAGGATATTATCACTTCCAAAAAAGTACGTCAAGAATATGATAAATCATGTCCAATAAAACGCGCATTGCAACGCCAGATGATGGAGTGATACAATTTCCATCAGATGAACGAATCGCTGAAAGGCAGGACGATTTTGATCACAGGGGCGGCGCGGCGGGTTGGAAAGATCTTTGCGCTGGCATGCGCACGCGCGGGCGCAGACGTTGTGATCCATCATGGGCATTCGGATGAGGAGGCGGAAAAGGTTCGGAAAGAGATCCTCAGCCTGGGATGCCGCGCCTGGGTCTTCCAGGCGGACTTGAACGATCCCTCCCAGGCCCAAAGCCTGATCCCACAAATCAACGTATCCACGCCTCTGTATGGTCTCGTGAACAGCGCGGCGATCTTCGAATCGCTGTCCCTCGAAAACAGTTCCTTCGAAGCCTGGGAAAAACATCTGGCGATCAATTTGACTGCGCCGTTTTTGCTAAGCCAGGCATTCGCCAGACAGGCACCCGCGGGCGCCCGGATCGTCAACATCGTCGACTGGCGCGCTCTGCGCCCGGCAGCCGATCACTTCCCTTACACGATCAGCAAAGCCGCCCTCGCCGCGATGACCGAGTCGCTGGCGGTGGCATTGGCGCCGAAGATCATCGTCAACGGATTGGCGCTCGGCGCAATCCTGCCTCCCTCGGACGGGAAAGCCACACCAGAGATCACGAAAAACATTCCTGCGGGTCGCTGGGCAGAGAAAGATGAGGTCGAGCAGGCACTTCTCTTTTTGCTTACCTGCCCGGCTTATATCACGGGTGAGATCATCCACTTGGATGGCGGAAGACATTTGGTATGAATTTTCCCAAACCAGCAACATACATATAGATGTGCAAAGCCAGCATACTCAACTTACAACACATCTTGGCTACGCGCAGAGCTAAAGGAAATGAGAAGATGGATAAAGTCATTATCAAGGATTTACTTGTACGCGGGATCATCGGCGTCAACGACTGGGAGCGTAAACGCGCCCAGGACATTTTGATCAACCTCACCCTGTTCACAGATACGCGCCGTGCAGGGGAAACAGACAGCATCGTGGACTGCGTCAATTACAGCACCATGAGCAAACGCATCCAGGCACATGCCGAAAGCGCCGAGCGGTTAACCGTCGAGGCATTGGCAAATGACCTGGTCAAAATTTGTTTCGAGGATAAAGGCGTACAAAGAGTCATCCTCCGGGTGGAGAAACCGGGGGCAGTGCGGTTTGCAAAATCGGTCGGCGTGGAGATCGAACGCAGCCGCGAGGAGTAGACATGCATCAGGTTTACCTGAGTCTTGGCTCCAATATCCAGCCGGAGGTAAATTTGCCCAGGGCGATCGAGTTGTTATGTGAATATGGGGAAATTCTCCAGGTTTCGAGCGCGTGGGAATCGGCAGCGGTGGGATCCGATGGACCGAACTTTCTGAACGCCTGTGCTTTGTTGGTCACCCCCACCACAGAAATTGAACTGAAAGAAAAAGTCATTCATCCTATTGAAACAAAACTGGAAAGGAAGAGAAGCGCAGACAAGAACGCGCCGCGCTCCATCGACATTGACGCCATCTTATTCGATGATCGTCCATTGAATGACAAGTTTTGGAAGCAGGCCTTTGTCGTTGTCCCTCTTGCCGAAATCCACCCTGAATTTCAAAACCCGCTCACGCGGGAAAACATCATGGAAACGGCAGCGCGCCTCCGGCAGACAGTCTGGATGGAAGCGCGTCCCGGGGTGATCGCTCCATGTAACGGAGCCCGCTCGAAGTCCTAGATCTGAAGCGGCTTCGCACCCCTCGAAATATTGTCAAGAAATTCCTGGCGCGTTGCCAGGTTCGCACGGAAGGCTCCATGCATGGCGGAGGTCGTCATGCGCGCATCATGCTTCTTGACCCCACGCATCATCGAACACATATGCACAGCTTCGACAACGACGGCAACACCCTGTGGCTCCAGCGTTTGCTGAAGCAGATCCGCGATCTGACGGGTCATCCGTTCCTGGACCTGCAGCCTGCGTGCGTACATATCCACAATGCGGGGGATCTTGGACAAGCCGATCACTTTTCCTTTGGGAAGATAAGCCACATGAGCGCGGCCCAGGAACGGCAGCATGTGATGCTCACACAAACTGTAAAACTCGATATCCCGTACCAGCACCATTTCATCGTAGTTGATGTTGAACAGGGCGCCATTGACAATTTTCTGGGGATCGGCGGCATATCCGCTCAATAATTCCGCATACATGCGGGAAACGCGTGCAGGCGTATTTTGCAAACCCTCGCGTTCAGGGTCCTCACCCACTGCCTTTATGATCTCGAAAACGGCCTGTCTGACTGCTTCATAATCGATATTCAGCCCGTCCATGTCCCTCACCTCAAAATCATCATCATATTCCATTTTCACTCCTTGCTAATATCAATCCGACCTCACAAGCCTTTAAGACCTGCGAGGTCGGACTGATTCAAGTCACTTCCAAACCATTTAGCCAACCACAGGCTCGATCAATCCATAGGTGCCATTCCGGCGACGATACAGGACCTGGATGGCATTCTGATCGGCATTGAAGAAGATGAAGAAGTTATCGTGCCCAAGCAGGCGCATCTGCTCGACAGCCTCGTCCTCGGTCATGGGTAAAACAATAAACTTTTTACGGCGGCCGATCAACGGAAGCAGTTCACCTGTCTCATCCACAGGCATTTCCTCTTCCGCAACTTCAGCAGCCGAACGCCCATCGCCGCGCCCGTGATAGTGCTTGCCCTTGTACCGGTCTATCTGGCGTTGTACTTTGTCGAGGGCTGCATCGAAGGCCGCGTGGATATCATCCGCACGCTCCTCAGAGCGCAGAATGAAGCCCTTGCCGTGAACCGTGATCTGAGCCACCTGTCGATCCTGGGCGCTGCGCGCCGATTTAGCATGCGAGAGCTCAACACGAACTTCCTCAATCTCCTGGAGGTAACGTTCAAGCTTGGCTGCCTTCTTTTCAACATAGTCGCGCGTGTTATCGGTCAGCCTCATGTTACGTGCTACGGTCTCAACTTTTTGAGTCATAGAACCTCCTGAATTGATCTATCAACTACCCGAGTGGCAGTTGTCAAACACGATCCAGACCATGACGTGTAAGTGCACGTGCAATGGTCAGTCCATAAACTTCCCGGGCGTCTGCACACAGCAATGCCTCTGTGCAAGCCAGAATGGTGGAGCCGGTCGTCGCCACATCGTCCATGATCAGGACGGATCTCCGCTGCACGACTTTTGGGTCAGCCTGGTAGGCGTTGTGGACATTCTCGCGCCGCTCAGAAACAGTCAAGCCAACCTGTGAACGCGTATCACGTATTTTCCGGAGCCCATGAGGCGCATACATCCATCCCATTTGGTAAGCCAGTGGACGTGCGACCAAGCCAACTTGATTATAACCTCTCTCTTTTAAGCGCTTTTTACCAAGGGGAACAGGGATCAACATCTCCACCGGCCAGCACAGGGAGCGGACAAAATCCGTCATCTGCAGGGCGAGCGACTCACTAAATCCGATATTGCGGCGGTATTTCATGGCATGCAATCCGTTCTGGATCGATGAATCAAAAACCGCCCACGATCGCATCATCTGATACGCGGGCGGATTCGATTTACATTTTTCGCATAAACCAGTCTCAACGGTGGGCACCCCACATTTTTCACAGAAGGGCCTGACGATGCGGGGTACATGTGTCTGGCAGTCAGGACACCAGCGCCATCCCATTTTTCCACATCCGGCACAAACGGGCGGGAAGAGCAGATCCAGTCCGCTCCAGGTCAATCGATAAAGTCGATACGACCAGGGTATGTTCTTCACAGAAAATACGTGTCGATTAGATGGTGTTATACACCTGAGGCCATGATTTGAAGGGCGGCAGGCGTCAGAATGATGATCAGAATGGACGGAAATATCAGGAGCGCCATGGGGATGATCATCTTGATGGGGGCCTTGCGTGACTCCTCCTCGGCTCGCTGTCTGCGCTTTACACGCATCTGGTCCGATTGAATACGCAGGACTTTTGCCAGGCTGACACCAAGCTGTTCACTTTGAATAATCGCCGCGACAAAACTTGTCATTTCAGCAATACCCAGGCGCTCAGACATATCTTTTAAAGCTTCACGCCGGACCTTGCCCAACTGGATTTCACGAATTACGCGTGCAAACGCCAGGGAAAGCTCCGTCTCCCACTTTTCCGCGACTTTCGACATTGCCGCATCGAAACCCAGTCCAGCCTCCACGCAAATGGTAAGCAGGTCCAGGGCGTCAGGCATGGCTTTGCGAATCTCTTTTTGACGGCGAGTAACCCTGCTTGAGAGCATAATTTGGGGAACATAGAAGCCACCAACAGCTGCTCCACCAATGAACATGAATTTGTCGTTGGTGCTCCATGCGGTAGACCCTACGAAAGCCGTAACCGCTAAACCGCCAAGGACCACAGCCAGGATAAAGCGAATAGCAAGAAACGTTGAGGGGTCAATCCGCCAGGGGTTACCTGCCAATTCCATGTTTCGCGCAGTAGTCTGGATAGCGGTTTGAGGGGTAAAGCGGGCAGAAAACTCGCCGATGCGGTTAAGTACCGGAATAATTACGCGCTCAGTGAACGGCTGGGATAATTCAATTTCTTCCAGTGACGTGACATCCCCTCTTTGAATAAACTCAGCCAAACGCGCCTGCAATGGATCATCCCCCTCCCCACGCTCATTCGCATTTCTGCGCAAACTCACGACGATCACGGCGAGTGCGCCCAGCAAAACAATAGCGCCGAATATGATCAGAGCCATCTTACACCTCTATATCAGCGATTTTCATCATCACAAAATAACCTGACCCGATCATACCAACAATTATGCCAACCGCGAGCCAGCCACAAAAAGGTCCCTGATCAAAGAAACTGCCTATGTATTCAGGACTAATAAACCACAACGCCAGGGTCAGGAAGACGGGGATCAGCGATAGAACGATCCCGGAGCTTCGAACTTGCGCAGTCATCACGCGGATCTCACCTTTGATTCTCACACGTTCACGGATCGTAAATGAGATCGTGTCGAGGATTTCAGAAAGGTTGCCACCCACTTCCCGCTGAACATTGATCGCAGTAACAACAAAGTCCAGGTCCTCACTGGGAATGCGGCGTAAAAGATTTTCCAATGATTTTTCCATTGAAATACCGATTTGCATCTCCTGGACGACACGGTGGAATTCATCACAAATAGGGGTCGGCAACTCCCGGCTGACTGCTTCCATAGCCTGCATGGTGGAATAGCCTGCCCGCAAGCCGTTGACCATCAGGTTCAACATGTCTCCCAACTGATCATTAAACTTCTGCAGTCTTATACCTTGCTGGCGTTTCACATAAAACCGGGGCAGGAACAAGCCGATCACTGCGCCGATGATTGCAGAAACAATATTGGGCTGCAGCAAATATCCAATGAAACCCACTACTAGAGTGGACATAAACATCAGGGCAAAATATTCTGCCACCTTAAACTTGAGATCGGCGCGCGCAAGATCGCGCGCCACTCGGTCTCCCATGGATGATTTTGCCACCCTGCGGTTAACCCAGTCCGTGATACGCGAGCCTTCCGCTTCACGGTCAGCTTCCGCATTCTCATCGTCGAGCAAACGACCCAGACGCTCTTCCACCAGGGAGCGTTCGCTGGATATGGAAACAGCCACGCCCACAATGACGAGAAGGAGCAAAAGCAGAACGCCGCCACCAAGTATAATTATCGGATTCATTTCAGCAGCCTGTCAACATCATCAAACTAGTAACGCCGACGCTCACCAATGCCAAAGATCGATGGAGGCAGATTGATTCCGGTTGCTTCAATCTTGTCCATGAACTTCGGTCGCAAGCCAGTCGGTCGTAAACGGCCCACGATTTGACCATTTTCGACGCCGGTTTGCTCAAAAACGAAGATATCGGTCATGGTAATGACTTCACCTTCCATGCCGCTTACCTCGGTGATGTGAGTGACTTTACGGGTACCATCTCGCATGCGTTCCTGGTGAACGATCAAGTCGATCGCCGAGGAGACTTGCTCACGAATGGCTCTTACCGGCAAATCCATACCTGCCATCATCGTCATGGTTTCAATACGAGACAGTGTATCGCGCGGGCTATTGGAGTGAGCCGTGGTCATGGAGCCATCGTGACCTGTGTTCATTGCCTGCAACATGTCCAGGGCGGCCTCATCACGAATCTCACCTACAATGATACGCTCAGGGCGCATACGGAGGGAGTTGACGACCAGGTCACGAATTGTTATTTCTCCGCGACCTTCAATGTTTGGAGGGCGAGATTCCAGGGTCACGACATGTTCCTGGCGCAACTGCAATTCCGCGGCATTTTCAATCGTGATAATGCGTTCGTCCGCAGGGATGAAACCAGAAAGTACGTTAAGAAACGTGGTCTTGCCCGAACCTGTACCACCTGAAATAATAATATTTAAGCGTGACTCAACACATGCTTTAAGAAACTGGACCGACTCCTGTGTAATCGATCCGAATTGAATCAACTGCTCCACAGTAATCGGGTTACGTGAAAATTTACGAATCGTCAGCACCGGACCCACAAGAGAAATGGGAGGAATTACCGCGTTCACACGAGATCCGTCAGCCAAACGGGCATCGACATAGGGGCTTGACTCGTCGATCCGGCGTCCCAGAGGGGCGACAATACGGTCAATAATGCGCATCACGTGGTCGTTGTTCTCGAACGTTACAGGAACACGATGCACCTTTCCTTTGCGCTCGATATAAATATTCTTGGCTCCATTCACCATGATTTCGGTAATGGTGTCATCCTCCAGCAGAGGTTGAAGCGGGCCCAGGCCGAGAATTTCCGCCGCAATCTGCTCGAACAAACGTGCACGTTCCGGCCGGGAGAGGACGATGTTCTCCTCTGCAAGAATTTGCTCGAACAGGTCCTGAATGGTTCGACGCACTTCTTCCGTCCGTGTAATATCCATGGACGGATCCAATTCGGACAGAAGCTTGTTCTGAACCCGGGTTTTAAGATCGAAATAAGAGCCTGCCTGAGGAGACGTAACGGGCGCGTTTACCCGGCGCGCTTGTAGAGATGAAAGACGGGAACTTTCACCTCCCTGGTTATCCGACGACTGGCCGGAAGAACCACTACTACCTTGACCTTGTTCTATACGTTTTAAGAGCGACATCTTTCTTAGTCTCCTGAATAAAGTCTAGGTTGGAATTTACCGTTTAATCGCACGATTTGGCTCTTCTGCAGACTCTTGAGCTGCCACACGCGCCCGTACACTCTCCGCAAGGGAAAAGATGCCCCGCGCGGCCGGCTGATTCTTGCTGTCCAGCACAAACGGGACCCCCCGATTGACGGCTTTTGTCGCTGTCTGCTCATCAAGTGGGATGACCGAAACAATTTCCTGTTTCAAATTTTCAGTAACCCTTTCCGGTGTAATATTGATCCTTCTATCGAATCGGTTCATGACAAAAAGGATGCGCTCACGTTCAATGCCGAGAGTTTGGGAAAGGTCCAGAAAAAGCCTGCAATTCTTGATCGATGGAATATCCTGAGTTGTCACCAAAACCACAAGATCGCTGAGATCAATGGCAGCCAGAGTCACATCTGTCAGGAGGGCAGGTGTATCAACGATCACATAGGCATATAATTGTCGCAAATACTCAAGCACTTTGGTAAATTGACTGCTGGTAACCCTCTCCGCATGTTCGGGCCGGCTTGGCGCGGCAAGGATATGCAGGCCGGACGCTGCATGTTTCAGCATGACATCCTGTACAATCTCAGGATCCAGTTCTTCCGCCCGCGGGGCAAGATCAACGATGGTATTCTTTCCCTGTTCATTCAGGAAGACCGCAATATCGCCGAACTGAAGATTGCCATCCACCAATGCAACCCGGGTATCCTCATTATGCAGGGTCAGCGCAAGATTCACAGCCAGTGTCGTGCAACCTGTCCCACCTTTCGGGCTGTAGATTGTCACAACTTTCCCGCGTGACGATCCATAACCCATGGGCACACCGGCCTGGTTGATGACCGGGGCAACCGGAACCTGAGCACTTTTTACTCGTTCCGATTGTGCCATCGAGCCTGCCCGCCGGATCGCAGAAATCAACTCATCCCCCATCGGGGGTTTTGTCAGAAAATCTCGCGCACCCGCCAGCATGGCACGGCGCATATAATTTTGATCGCCTTGCACAGAAAGAATTACAACCTGAACCGCCGGTTGCTTTGCACGAATCGCCTCTGTGGCCGCAATGCCATCCATATCCGGCATATTGATATCCATCAGAATAACATCCGGATTCAAATCCAGGGAGAGCTGGATGGCTTCTTTCCCGGTACGGGCAGCCCCCACAACATCCACATCGGACTCGAATTGCAACAGCTTTCTAACGTTTTCCCGTGTTTCGGAAACGTCATCAACGATCATGACACGAATTTTTTCACCCGTGGGCATACCGGCTAATTACCTCAATGTGGTCAGAATGTTTACTGCTGCGGCTGGACGGTAACAATATCATTGGGCAGGGATGGTGGGACCAGCACATCAACCCTGGGATTCATGGCGTACGGCAGTTTCGAAGGAAGAGAAATATTGTATTGTGTCAATAGACTCGTGAGGGTCGTAGATTCAGCAGAAAAACGCGACGTATCATTCGGATTACGAAGGGACATGCTCAACGTCGCGCCGCTGTAAACAAAGTAATTCAAGGAAATTGAATCCTGCGGGTTCACCATCAATGTCACAATATCCGGAATTGCCGCTTGAGCCTGGGCAGGCGAGGGCGTCGCGTTAGGATCCGTTGAGGCAGCCGGCTGCGCGCCGCCAAAATTGCCCAGCTTCAAGACAACCACATCCTGCAAAACCATTTGACAAACCAGGCGTGGTCGTTGTAGCTCAGAAGGAACAGCATAGATGGGTTTCTGGAAAGTAGGATCAATCTCCGTACGACCCTGCCTTGACGGCAGCTCAAGCGTCAGCGGCGCAATAGAAATGTAGGGGCGCTGATCTACAGGAAACCATACATCCCGCATCTCGGATACATAGTTTGGCAGTACAGTTTGGTAGGCAGGATCAATATCCACGAAAAGCAGGCACGCATTCACGTTGACATGTGCCCCATCCGCGACACCGTACCCGACCAGGGAAAGACGATTGGTTGGGATCGCTGCTGCCACCATACCCGAAGGAATCTGAACAGCCCATGGGGGACCGGAAACTTCCAGCTGAGGTCCAACCATGGAAGTAGTGAGAGGGGTGCCCTGATCGATAGAAAAACGAGCGGTTTGCCCTACCAGCGCTGCCTCTTCACCAACTGTAAACATCACGTCGGCTACTTGTTCGGGTGGAATGCGGAATGTACCAAGCATTTCTTGAGTAATCTCTGTTCCCTGAGGAATGTTCTGTCCGGCATAATAGATCTCGGTAAGAGCTGCCTGTTGTGTTGGTTGAACTGTTACGATCCCGTACTGGGTATAAGCGAAATAAAGCAGCCCCGCTAGAACCACAAAGAACAATAGGAGGAATATGAGTATCCGTCCGCGACGCATAGGGTAGTTCTCCTCTCTTAATCAGCTCTGCCGCGTTGTTTGGCAGGTGCATAGTTTAGAAACATTATACAGTATAAATTAAAAACAATAATAACAGATTAGTAAAAAAGTAGGACTCTGCCTTACAGACAGAGTCCTCTGAGTACCTACTGTGAGCCCGGTGTTACGGCAGGGAGTTGCTGATGGTGCTGAACGTATTGCCGATCTTGGGTCCGAGCAAGCGCATGACTGCAATCACAACGATGGCCACAAGAGCCAAAATGATCGCATACTCAACCAAACCTTGACCTTTTTCTTTCGGAGCGAATAACATTGTATTATTCCTTTCTGAATAAATTTTCCTGAGAACCACTCTCAGAGCTACCAGTATTCTACTTTTAGTAGGAAAAACTGCAAAGGGAGATAGGATTAGCAAGGCTTACAATCCTGTTATGTAGACTTAACAGATAAGAAATCTGAAAATACTCATGAACGAGCAGGCACGGCAAACAAAATCCTGGCACCTTTTCCAACCGCACTGTCGATTTCGAAGGTTCCACCGAGCATTTCTGTGCGTTCCCGAATTAATTTAAGGCCGAGGTTGTTGCCCTGTTGAGTCGAATCAGGGTCAAAGCCCTTCCCATTATCATCCACACTGACACGGATACGATCGTCGCCCATGTCCACGGCAACTTTTACCAGGCTGGCCTGACTGTGGCGGGCGGAATTCCCAAGCAGTTCCTGAATGCCACGAAAGAGCATCACTTCCAGGTAGGGCTCCAGACGGCGCTCGTGACCCGTGACCGCGACGCTGACATCCAGCCCGGTTTGTTCTTTGAATGCGTCCGCATAGCGGCGGAGGGTTGGCGCCAGCCCTAGATCATCCAGCATCATTGGGCGCAGTTCAAAAATGAAATTCCTGACTTTTTGGAATGTACTCAGCGCCGATACTTTCAAGTTATTCAATTCTTCGCGCGCCTTGTCCGCATCCACCTCCAGCAGCTTCATTGCGATTTCTGTTTGCAGGATGAAATTCGATAAAGCCTGGGCAGGCCCATCATGCATCTGACGCGAAAGACGCTGGCGTTCGGTTTCCTGTGCGTTGACCAGCATCTCCACACTGGCTAATGAACCCCTTGCCCCACCAGAGGCTGCCGCAGAGGCAGGCAGGCTGTAGGCAGCGCGTGCCCGGTCAAGGCTGGCCTTGAAGCGCTCGAGGTAGGACTTTTCACTTTGCAGCTTTTCCAGTTGTCCACGCATAACAAAGAGACGTTGCTGGGCATCGAGGGCCGAGTCGTAGGCGTTGCGAATATCCTGAAGAGGCATTTTGTCAAACTGGTTTTGCACCTGCTGCAGGTGGGTAGTGATGGCAGCATTCCGCTGGGAGAGTTTCAATACCTCACCCTGACTCTGTTCGATCATCAGCGTCACTTCACGCAAAGCCTTTTCAGTTTCTTCCAGCTCAGTATGTAAATCTACTTCCCTGCCATCCGATGTGACGATGTCCATGGCCATAATGCTACTCCTGACTTTTCACCTGATCGTTCTGCAACTTAACCCAGCCTCGTTTTAAGGCATAAACGACCGCTTGTGTTCGATCCTCCACCCCAAATTTCCGCAGAATAGAGGTAACGTGATTCTTTACGGTTTGATGACTGATCCCCAGCAGCCCCGCAATTTCCTTGTTACTCATCCCACGCACCACACAGGACAGTACTTCCATTTCACGATCAGAAAGTGGATGGAAGGGTGAACCAGGCTCGCTGTACGATCGCCGCGCACCATCCATTTGTTCATCAATCCAATGGTCCAGTTCCCGGCGAGTGAAGATATGCCCCGCAACCGCATACTTGCCATCGTAGACCGCCCGCACCGTCCGCGCCAGGGTCTCGGGCTCAATTTCCTTCGCACAGTATCCAACCGCGCCAGCCAGCACGGCATGGATTGCCTGTTCGATATCATCGTAACCGGTCAAAAGCACCACCCGCGTGGGCAAATGCTCCGCAGTGACTTGATGAGTCACCTGCTGACCGTTTAATCCTGGCATGTTCACATCGAGAATCGCGACGTTCGGCTTAAACTCGCGAATCTTTTCGATCGCCTCACTCCCGTCCGCAGCCTGAGCAAGGATCCGAAAATCTTCCTCCAGCGCCAGCGTATCCACCACCCCCTGGCGGAAGAGCGGATGATCATCAGCAATAAGCAGGGTTATCTCATTCATGCTTGACCTGTTCTTTGCAAAAGTCTTAATAAGAGTATAGCACAGTAGCGACGTGCGGGCAATTTGCCTGTTTCACGTCACATTTCAATTTCGTAAAACCGATCACTTCCAGCGGAACACCTGCATATGTTCGTCAAATTGCAGGGGTTCGAATTCGAGTCCGGCTTCAAAAAGCGATTCCCGCTGGGCGGTCAGTTGGGGATAGAGGCTGGGAAAGACGATCAAATAATCCACAGAATTGGCATCCAGATACGCAGCCAGCTGCTCTTCGTCGCGGATGAAATCAACCACTTCGGGTGTAATGAGTCCAGCCATATCGATGAGGGGGTTATCAACATAATATCCCAGCGCCCCGATATCATGCACAGCCAGCCGGGCATCCGCGGGAACATTTTCCTGGACCCACCTTGCCGTCGTCACCATCTCACTCTCGATCCAGTAGATATCATATGCGTTTTGGCGCGCCGCGATGAATACGAAGGCAATTGTCAAAACAATAGTGACCATCTGCCATAAGATTACAATACGTTTATTTAGTTTGGGGGAAGAAATCAGTTCGAGAAAACCCAGAACGCCCCAGAGGTACATGATGGGCAAAGCCGGAATAATGTATCTTCCATGCTGGTAACCGGGCAGGCGCGTAAAGTAAATCCCCAGATAGCCAAGGAACCAGATCAGGCTGGCTACCGTACCCCAGTCACGGTCCCGGATCCTTTTCACAAGCCAAACAACCGCACCGGGGATCAGAACAATGAACGGGCTGGCAAGGATGGGCCAAAGATAATCTTTGATGCGGGCAGCGAATGGCAGTGCTGACCAATACGTCTCATATTCAGCCTGCTTGGCATAGAATGTGTTCGGCATGGGGCTGCCGGAGAGCGCCAGATTGAAAAGCAAATAGGGAAAGAACAAGGATCCGAAACCAAGCAGTGTTTTCCAGAGGGCTTCGCCGCGCAGATGCCATGACTTCTCTGATAGCAGCGCCACAAACAGGATCGGACCCAATAGCGTCACCCCGTCGGGGCGGACCCAGATGCTAAGACCGGCAAGCAGGCCCAAAGCCAGGTAGCGACGCGAGCGGCTGATGAGGGCACTTAACACAGCCAGGATGATCCATCCATGTAAAAGCGTTTCCATCCCCGAAACCGCGGACCAGGTCAGGTGCCATGCAAAGACAAAGAACAATCCCGCCCAGGGAATACGCGACGTGTAGGATGGGACCAGCTTCCGCGCCGCGTTCTCGCCGCAAACAGCCAGCAGGGTTAATACCACCCAGCCGAGGAAGTAGGTCCACACGTAGGGAGCAAGGTTAATGAGAAAGCCGCTGGAAAGGAGAACAGTCCAGAGCGGAGCCGTGGAACCCGCCGAACGTTGACCGAGCCGAAAGGCCCATTCCCCGTGTTCGGCAAGGTTGCGCGCATATGTCAAATGGATCCACGAATCATCGAGCGGGAAGCCAACCCGAAAGATCAATGCACTGGCAATGACATAAACAAGGACCGCGCTCAGCGCGGCAACGGCAATGACAACCCGGGACTCAATCCTCCACTTCGATGCGATAGAGTTTCGCCTCATTGACTTCTCCTATGTAAACGAATGCGGGGTTGTTATGCGGGTCATCATACAGATCCTGGATGGCAGCAAACGTGCCATCCTTTTCGATCACAAGATAACGCGCCTCGTACTTTTTGGCAACAGCCAGGAGCGTGGATTCATCCCCGAATGGCAGCGAAATGGATGGACGCCCGGAGGCAATGAAATATCCGGGTGGATTGCGAACGATCACCACGTCCCGCGGGCTGATCCCGTTATCGAGGAACATTTTCTCCACCGACGGGTAAATGAAATCATCCTTCGCCCACCCGCTGGCGAT
>Ga0105104_10001510_pt1 | contig 17422 bp, 14 predicted proteins | sample PPLLaktember2015_3_FD_87034 | JGI IMG/M metagenome (GOLD analysis project Ga0105104, IMG submission 87034) | Freshwater sediment microbial communities from Prairie Pothole Lake near Jamestown, North Dakota, USA - PPLs Lake P7 Core (6) Depth... | ecosystem: Environmental > Aquatic > Freshwater >... | reverse complement strand
TGACGGTAAACGTGTTCGCTGGCGAAGAAGGTATTGAGCCATTCGCCGATGTGGCGACCCAGCAGGGCAAGGGCGTTTTTGTGTGGGTGCGGTCGAGCAACCCCGGCGCAGCGGCAATTCAGGATTGCGACTGCGGCGGGCAGAAGATGTATGAGAAAATAGCCGAGGTCGTCGGCAAAATCGGCGATAAACCCGAGAGAATCGGAAAGGCCGGCTACAGCAATATCGGTATGGTCGTGGGCGGCACAAGCCCTGAAGATACGGCAAATCTTCGCAAGAAATATGAAAAGGTATGGTTCCTGATTCCCGGCTACGGCTCACAGGGGGCGACAGCGAAAGATTGTGTCCGTTTCTGCAAGCACGACGGCTCCGGCGCACTGATTAACGCCTCACGTTCGATTATCTACGCATACGAGGAACCCAAATACAAAGACCAGTTCGGCGACAACTGGAAAAAATGCATCGAGCAGGCCGTAATAGACGCCAAATTAGACCTCGCAAAAGCCGTCCAGGACGCTCTGTAACAGGCGTTGAAAAGCTCATACAGATATGGATGAGCATCTTTTCAAAGATAAAAGAATTTTGGTGATGGGCCTGGGACGCTTCGGGGGCGGCGTGGACGTTGTAAAATTCGCCTGCGCGGAAGGCGCGAGGGTTGTTGTTACGGATTTGGCAAAGCCGGAAGCCCTCGCGGAATCAATTGAGCAGCTAAAAGGGCTGGATGTTGAGTATCATCTCGGCTCACACGACCCGGCTGATTTTGAGCGGGCGGATATCCTGGTTGTTAATCCCGCGGTGCCGCTCGATAACAAGTTTGTGCAGATAGCCCGCAAAGCAGGTAGGCAAGTCGCATCTCAAATAGAATTATTCTTTCAATTTTGCCCCGCGATGATAGTCGGCATAACCGGCGCAAACGGCAAAAGCACGACTACCTCGTTGATAGCGCACCTGTTGAGAAACTCCATTAAAAGCCGGGTATGGCTTTCCGGCAATATAGGCAATGAGCCGTTTTTGACAATCCTTGACCAGGTTGGGCCGGATGATTTGGTTGTTCTTGAGATATCGAGCTTTCAGGTTGAGCAATTAGCCCAAAGCAAATATGCCCCGCAGGTCGCCTTGCTGACCAATCTTACGCCGAATCACCTGGACCGTTACGGAACATTCGAGAATTACTGCAAGGCAAAAGAATTGCTGTTTCAATATCAGATACACGATGAACAACAGCCGGCGGTTTCGATTTTCAACGGCGAGGACAAAGTTGGGTGCGAGTGGTTTGAAAAATACAAAAACGATAAAGGCAGACGTTGTGTAAAATTCTCGGCTGATGATGTGCCGGCTGATTTCCGCGATAAGTTTAATCTGCCGGGCAGGGCTAATTTGTCGAATTTAGCGGCAGCTCTTGCGGTTGTCCGCTGTTTTGGCGTGACCGACAAGCAGATACTAAGATATTTACCCGGCTTTAAGGCGCTGCCCCATCGATTGCAGCTTGTGGCAGAGATAAGGGGCGTTCGCTGGTATAACGATTCAAAGGCGACCACGCCCGATAGCGCGATAGTCGCTCTTGAGGCGTTCGATAACCCTATAATCATAGCGGGTGGGTATGATAAGCACATACCCTTTGACGGATTGGGCCAAAAAATCGCCCAAAAGGCAAAGGCCGCGATTCTCATAGGCCAGACCGCCCAGGTTATCGCTAAAACCATAGAGGCAAATCCCCAAAACCGCGCAAAGATTAAATTCGCTAAAACCTTAGCCGAAGCGGTCCAGACCGCAAATGAGCTGGCGGGCAAAGGGGACGTTGTTGTGCTCAGTCCCGCCTGCGCAAGTTACGATATGTTCGAGAATTACGAGCAGCGGGGGGAGCAATTTATTGAACTCACAGGCGCACTTGCGCACTAATTATCGGAACATTCGCTTCCGCGGGCATTTATAATTTATTATTTATTATTGATTATTCGAGCGGAACTGGGCTTTAGATTATCAATCGGCAGTCATCAGTCATCAATCACTAAAGGCACCCCTTGAAATCGACGAATCGCACTATGCAAACACACTTAATTTTTAAGGGATTAGAAAAATGGATAGCATGCCGGAACGAAGGAGAGAACAACGACTCAGATACCACTGGCCCGTATGGTTCGCGGAGGATTTCGCCGGCATCCTGTCGCAGGGTCAAATGGTTGACGTATCCAGCGGGGGAGCGGCTTTTACGTGCTATTCGAACAATAATTGCCCCAATCCGGGCCAGCAAATCACTGCCCGGTTCAGCGTGCCCCGTTATTGTCCCGATGAAAGTTTCGATGTAAGAGAGTTTGTCCGCCGGGGTCATGTCTGCCGGGTGGAATCAGTAAACCCTTCGCTGCGCCGCGTCGCGGTGAAGTTTTTTGACCCGCTTCCTTTTAAACCCGGCGAGCTGGTAAACATACAAGAGGACTCTGAAGCCCTCGAACCCGCATTAGTTTAGAAATCTGTCCTCCGTCATCTGTCCTCCGAATAATGGGAGTGTTGGGATTCGAACCCAAGACCTACGCATTAAAAGTGCGGTGCTCTACCAACTGAGCTACACTCCCGGTAAACAACCGAGCGAACAGGATAACAACTTTGGCTATGTCTTGTCAATGGTCGTTATTGACATCATTGGCACAGGAAAGGATAAAAAAGGACGGCTGGTGAATGCCGGCCGTCCTGTGAATGCTCAGAAACATCAGAATGTCATGTGAAATAAACGGATTTCCATGTCATCATACGCACATGTATCCTTAGGATTCTTTATTGCGGTGCCATCCATCATTTTTATATTCAGCGTCTTGATATTAGTAGAGGTTATGCCGAACGGTTCACCGCTATTGCTGCTCATAGGATATAGGATTGACAGGTTTAGGATATTAGGAGCGGCTATGTTGCTGTTGACATAATAGGGAGACGGCTCGTTCTTAATGCCTTTAATCTTAATACTTTTTATCGTGGCCACCAAAATAAAAGTGGCCCCATCGGCAGCGGGCAGGCCGCCGGTAATGCTTTCCGAAGTACCCGCGAAACAACTTGAGTTAGTCATATCCCCGGCCGTAACATTTCCGATGTTACCCTTCGACCGTATTTTACTTCCATATAGATAGTTGGCGGTCAATTTGCCGAGGGCCGGTATTTTCGCATCCGGCAGTTGATTTAAGGTTATATTGGTTGTATAGAACTCATTAGTTGAGATACTTTTTATGGAATTGCATATCCAATCGCCGAATATAGTATCTTTGGCTTTTACAGCTCCGATTCCGCCGCTCACTTCAACGTCAACATACAAATCGCCCAGTATGCCTCTCTTTTTGTCGCCTTTAGCCGTGATACTGCCGACCGATGGGGCGTTGAGTGAACCGCCGTGCCAACCCGTCGCCGTCAGTGATTTCACGGGCATTTCGCTGTTTAGAGTCAGGTTGCTGACCTGGTCAAACTTCATCGTCACTGCTGCTTTTGGATTTGCGGAAGCTCCGATGGTTATCGTGTAATCGGCTGCATCATTGAGAATTAAAGTTCCAAGCGAACCTGTTACGTTTATATTGCCCCGCAGATTCACATTTTTTGCTGAAATACCTTTTAAAGGTCCCTCGCAATCAATTCCGAAGATGCTTGTTTCTGTCTTTCCTTTGGTAAGTATGTTTAGCTGAGATTTTTCACCGGTGCCGTGTAAAATGACCTTTCTGTTGTCAGCGAAACCAGTCAGCTCGCCCCATCCGCCGCCTTTGAGCGAAAAGCTGACGGGCACACCGCAAACGTCATTGATAATAAAGGGTTTGCTGCTGAAATAATTCAATTCGGTTGCGCCTATATCAACAAACGTCAGCGGCCCGGCGCCGGCATCGGGTATTTCAGTAAAATCGACAAACCGTTTGAGACCCACTAAATCCAGTGAAATTCCTAAATCGATTAGCTCATTACTATCGCCTGCGTCGATACATGGTGAATCCGGCTTCAGTCGTAAAAAGATATTGCCTACATTAGCAAAACTTGGGGCGGCATTTATGTTGCCTGTGCCGGGGTAAAGAGAATCGCCCTCGATATCGCTGTATGTAACCGTGGGAACGCTGGAGTCGTTGGTTATCTCATCCGGCATATTGCTCCATAGGATGCAGCTTGTTATTTTCGAGCTGCTGTTGTAATTGTATATCCCGCCGCCGTAACTTGCCGTGTTGGTGTAGAATGTGCAGTTGGCAACAACCGTGCCGTTGGCCGGGCTATTGGCTAACCCGCCGCCGCCTCCCGAGGCAGTATTTGTATAGAATACGCAGTTAGCGACAGTGGGGCTGCTTGAAGAATTATTCATTATCCCGCCGCCGTGAAGTGCGGCCGTGTTACGGTGGAAGACGCAGTTTGTAACAAGGGGATCGCTGTTTTCGTTGAAAATTCCGCCGCCGTGCCCTGTGGAGGCATTGTAAAAGAACTGGCAGTTGTTCACGGTCGGACTGCTTTGATCGTTGGCTATCGCGCCGCCGTTTCCGGCCCAGTTGGCGGTGAATGTGCAGTTATTCACGGTCGGGCTGCTGTTGTAGTTGCCCAATCCGCCGCCGTATCCGGCTGTATTATTGCTGAAATTGCAGTTAGCGATAGTGGGGCTGCTGTTGGAATTCAACATCCCGCCGCCTGTATCGTCGGGCCAGCTTCCGTTGGCGTTGCCGCCGATAATGGCAAAGCCGTCGAGTATTGTGTTTGTGTCTTCGCCGCTTCTGCAGCGGACGGCGTGATAATCGCCATTACCGTTGATGCAGGTTTTGGTAGGCCCGCCGCTGCTGAAAAGCTTAATCGCCTTGCCTTTGAAATCGATGGCCTCGTAGTATCTGCCCGCAAACACCTCAATCAGGTCGCCATCGACTGCGTCGTCTATCGATAGCTGAATAGTGTCATACAAGGCGTCCCGGGTAATATTATGAATCCTCCGGAGGGGCTGTATTGTAAGATTGTCGAAAACGAATGTACTTGCGGCAGTGTTAAAGGCCTGGGCGCCGACGTGCAGAGAGTAAAAGCCGGAAAGATTCGCCAGGGTAAACGAGCCGAGGTACGTTTGGGCTCCTTCGATTCTGATGGAGTAATTGAAATTTGTATCGGATGTCCGCTTGATAATTAACATCGCCGGTTTATCCGGCGTAGGGTCGAAGGTATTAGGCAGGAATCCTCCCGGGAAGAGTTCTATCCGGGCGAAACCTGAGCCGTCTCTTCGGAAACGAAAACCAAAAGAGGATGTCCCGTCCGGCTGAATCGCGGAAGTCGAACACATCAGAAAGACGCCCTGGGAACCTGACCTGGCCGGAACATCCAGAGTTAGGGTATCATTGATATCGAACGGCATCGGGTCGGTGGTCATAACCGAGAATGTGTTGTCATTTCCTGTGGTAATATTCAATTTGCTGCCGGAGATTGTGAAGCTCCCGCCGCTGTGGTAGGAGTTTGAGCCGGTATAGGAGAGCATTCCCGGATTGTCGAACTCATCGATAAAAGATGCCTGTGCCCCTTGCTGTCCCCAGACCGCAGCCGCTAACGCCAAGACCAGAATTTTTAAAATTCCTGCAAGCTTCATTTTCGACCCTCTCAAATCAAAAACGTCAAATATTGAAAAACCTTTTCTGCGAGGGAAGACCGTTAACCAGTCAAGGAGATGCTGTTTCAATTCTTCTCACGCTCCTGCCTCAGCCGATATAACAGGCCGGTGTATACTGTTTTGTCATACCGCCAGCCGCAAAACAGTAATAATGAATATAACACCTCTTGACGCTATCTGTCAAGCTCTAAATCGATGTTTCCCGGCTATAATCCAGTCAGGAAAATCATGAGGATTGACATCATCTCATTAGAGCGATACTATCACCTGCCTGTTTTTTAACTTCTGGAGATGAATATTATGACCAATGTGACGTTAATAACGGGGGATGGAATCGGGCCTGAGATAGCTGAGGCGGCACGCAGGTGCGTTGACGCGACGGGTGCGGCCATAAACTGGGAAATTTGCGAGGCGGGAGTCGATGTAATGGCCAGCCAAGGCACGCCGCTGCCGCAGGCAACCATCGATTCGATAAAGAAAAACCAACTTGCGTTAAAGGCGCCGATAACGACGCCCGTGGGAACGGGTTTTCGCAGTATCAACGTTCATCTGCGCCAGGAGTTTGATTTGTACGCGTGCCTCAGGCCCTGCAAAAGCTACAAAGGAGTTCGCAGCAGGTATTCCGATATCGACCTGGTCTTAGTCCGCGAGAATACGGAAGACCTTTACGCCGGTATCGAATTCGAGAAGGGTAAGGACGATACTGCTGAATTGATTGACTGGCTAAATAAACACAGCAAAAAGCAAATAAGGCAGGATTCCGGGATAAGCATCAAGCCCATTTCGGTATTTGGAGCGCAGCGAATCGTCCAATATGCCTTTGACTATGCCCGCAAAATGGCTCGTAAAAAAGTAACATGCGTTCACAAGGCCAACATTATGAAATATACGGACGGCTTGTGGCTCGAGGTGAGCAGGCAGGTCGCCGCCAAAAACAGCGATATCGAGTTCGAGGACCATATCGTTGATAATATGTGTATGCAGCTTGTGCAAAAACCCGAGCTTTACGATGTCCTTGTATTACCCAATCTTTACGGTGATATTCTCAGCGACCTTTGCGCAGGACTGGTAGGGGGTTTGGGCGTTGCGCCGGGCGCAAATATCGGCGAGAACGCCGCGATTTTCGAGGCAACTCACGGAAGCGCACCGAAATACAAGGGGCTTAACAAGGTCAATCCCGTGGCCTTAATACTAAGCGGCGTATTGATGCTGCGGCATCTGGGGAATGATGCCCATGCGGACAAGCTCGAAAAAGCAGTCGCAGCCGTAATCGCGGAAGGCAAAGACGTAACCTACGATATGAAGGAAAGCCGCAACGATCCGACAGCCGTCGGCACACAGGAAATGGCAGACGCCATAATAAAGAAAATGAAAATCGCGTAAACATCACATTGGCTATGAACCAGGAGCTATTCAGGAAAATCATTAGCGGCCAAAGCAAGGGGCTGCTCGAATCAGCTTTACGCCTGTTACTCAACGTCATCGCTTTATATTACGGGCTGGGTATCGCCCTGCGAAATTTGCTTTATGACAAAAACATCGCCAAACCATTTGCTGTGACCTTCGCGGGCCTTAAAACGACCGTCATATCACAGGTCACAATCCCCGTTATAAGCGTCGGCAACATAACCGTCGGCGGGACGGGCAAAACGCCCCTGGTAATCTGGCTATGCAACTTTCTGCAGGCAAAGCAAATCAAATGCGCGATATTGACCCGCGGCTATAAGGCGACGAAGGGTAATCAATCAGATGAGCCGGCTGTCATTGCCCGTAACTGCCCCGACGCGGAATTGATAATTAATCCGGACCGGCTGGCGGGCGCTATGGAGGCGGTCAGGAAACATCATGCGCAAGTGCTTGTTATGGACGACGGATTTCAGCACCGCCGGCTGCACAGGGATATCGATATCGTAACCATCGACGCGACGCTGCCTTTCGGCTTCGACAGGATGCTTCCCGCGGGTTTGCTGCGGGAACCCGTCTCGGCATTGAAAAGGGCGCAGGCCGCGGTGATAACAAGGAGCGACCTGGTTTCGCAAGATAATCTGAAAAAGCTTAGTTTGGTTATTAATGGGATAAATCCGAAAGCGGCCGTCGCTATGACAATTCACGCCCCTGTTTGCGCGATGTCGGCCGACGATAAACGGATTTCACTTGAACAACTGAGGGGCAGGAAGGTTTTTGCCTTCTGCGGCATCGCTAATCCTGATGCCTTTTTTGAGACAATCAATCGGCTTGGCGCAGAAGTCGCCGGCACGAAGATATTTGACGACCATCATAACTATACCGCCAAAGATATTAGCGCAATTTATGATGAGGCGGCAAAGTCGGGGGCGGGAATGCTCCTTACGACGGAAAAGGACTTTAATAAAATCGGTCTGCCTGCCAACGCCTCGCAATTAGTTTTGGCGTATCTTGCGGTCAAACTGAAGTTCATTTCGGGCCATAACCAGATAAGCCAGTTGATTGAAAGGTCGCTGACGGGTAGAATTCGTGAAAAATGAGCTGCCTGAACGCGGAAAAACGATAATGTATGAAAACCTTCTAAATTCTGTTACCCGGCTGGGCTCGCCGAAAGTGCTGCTGGTGGGCGACTTTATGCTGGATGTGTATGTTTACGGCGACGCCGAGCGAATAAGCCCGGAAGCGCCCGTTCCCGTCCTGAGAGTAACGAGGACCGATTATAGCTGCGGCGGGGCGGGTCTTGTGGCGGCAAATCTTTGCGCGCTGGGCGCGGTTCCTTTGTGCGTGGGTGTTATCGGCGACGACGCGAACAGCGAAAAGCTCAAAGAATTACTGGCTTCGAAAGGGGCTGATATTTCCGGGCTTATGAAGGTTCCGGACAGGCCCACGACAACCAAACAGCGCTTAATAGGTCTGGCTCAGCATCGCCATCAGCAGCAATTATTCAGGATGGATTACGAAATAACCGAGCCGTTGACTGAGCAGCAGTATGCCCGGCTGGCGGAGATTTTTGAGGAAAAACTTAAAGAGGCCGACAATGTTTGCCTGCAGGATTACAATAAAGGCGTGCTGGCGGAAGCGTTCTGCAAACAGGCTATACGCCTGGCGGCCAGGGCGAAAAAGAAGGTTTTGATTGACCCGTCGCCTATAAGCGATTACTCGAAATACGCCGGTGCGACTTTGATTACCCCCAACAGGCAGGAAACGCGCCTGGCGGTCGGCTTTGAGATAAAAACAATCGAAGACGCGGCCAGGGCGGCAAAACAGTTGGTGCAAAAACTGAAACTCGAATCGATAGTCATAACGCTGGATAAGGAAGGGGCGTATTTGCATTCGCCGGATTCGAGTGAGCACGTGCCGACGAGGCCCCGCAATGTTTATGACGTTACCGGCGCGGGCGATACGGTTCTTGCGACGTTGGCTTTAACATTGGCGGCCGGGTGCGATTACAAAACCGCAGTCCAATTGTCGAATATCGCCGGCGGGATAGAAGTCGAAAAATTCGGCGGGGCGACTGTGACCATTGACGAGGTGATTACTGAAATTGCCTATCTTAACAGGGGCAGCGAGGGCAAAATCCGGTCGCTCGATTCACTGCCCGCTGAACTGAACTGGCGCCGCAAGAAAAACCAGAAAGTCGTTTTCACGAACGGCTGTTTCGACGTCATACACAGGGGGCATATCGAATTTTTGAAGTTCTGCAAACAGCAGGGCGACGTTGTTGTAGTCGGGTTAAACAGCGATAAGTCCGTCAAGATAATCAAAGGCCCCGAAAGGCCTATTCATAACCAGTTAGACAGGGCCGCGGTCCTGGCAGCGATGGAAACGGTTGATTATATCACTATATTTGATGAACCGGACCCATTGAAGACGGTAGAGAAGGTCAAACCAGATATTTTAGTCAAAGGTCAGGACTGGGAGAAAAAAGGCGTCATAGGAGCGGATTTTGTCAAATCATACGGGGGCAGTGTGGTTTTGGCGCCTTTAGTGGAAGGCAAAAGCTCGACGCTTGTCATAGAGAAAATGAAATCGCAGGCGGAAAAGACGAAATGGACAGCAAAACAAAAAACCAGATAGCCGAGATTATCGAGACGCACCAGAGGATGGTCGAACAACTGCAGTTGTCCGGGCTGGAGACCATCTCGGCAGCGGCTGAAGCGATAACCAGGGCGATAAAGAAAGGCGGAACCGTTTATATCTGCGGCAACGGCGGCTCCGCGGCGGACAGCCAGCATATCGCGGCTGAATTAGTCAACCGGTTCGAAAGCAATCGCAGGGCGCTGCCGGCGGTGGCGCTCACCACGGACAGCTCGGTTATGACTTCGATTGCCAATGATTTTTCTTATGATTCAATATTTGCCAGGCAGGCGGAGGCCCTTGTCAGAAAAGGCGACGTTTTCTGGGCGATTTCGACCAGCGGCACGTCGGTAAGCGTTCTGACAGCCGCGAAAGTCGCCAGGCAAAAAGAGGCGCTGGTCCTCGCCTTTACCGGAAGAAAAAACAGCCCCTTAGAACGGCTGGCGGACATCTGTCTTTGTGCCGACGGTAAATCCGCAGCCAGAAGTCAGGAGATACATCAGATTGCTTATCATATAATCTGTAAACTTGTCGAATCCCGATTTGCGGGCAGTGGCAAATAAATTTAAGCGAAACGATTATGGCAGACAAGGCGATATTTTTTGACCGCGACAATACGATAATTGAAGACCCGGGATACATAAGCGACCCAGAGCAGGTGAGATTGCTGCCGGGCGTTCCAGAGGCTTTAATCGAGCTGAGATTGATGGGGTATAAGCTTGTTATCGTGTCCAATCAGTCGGCTGTCGCGAGAGGGATTGTGACTGAGGAGGTCCTTGGCCATATTCACGACCGGTTGAACCAATTGCTTGAGGAAGCTGGAGCGTATCTGGACCATATCTACTATTGCCCTTATCATCCCGACGGGGTGGTTCCGAGATACCGCAGGACCAGTGATATGCGAAAACCTAATCCCGGGATGCTGCTTGCGGCGAGCAAAGATTTGGAGCTCGACCTGGCGGAATCTTGGATGGTGGGCGACACATCGAGCGATATAGAAGCGGGAAAACGGGCGGGATGCAGGACGATACTTCTGGATGGCCGAAGCGGACGCGAGCGGTTGAAACCCGACCAGGTTATCCCCGATTACCGGGCTGTAAATCTTAAAGAAGTTGTAAATATCATAAAGATGCACGCGCGGACTTTACGCAAACAAGCGGCTGTCCAGCCGGCGCCTGTTGTTGAACCACCCCCTCAGCCAGTCGCGGAGCCGAAACCGGAATCCCTACCTAAGCAGCAGGAATTACCCCAACAGCAGGAACCGCCGAAGCAGGAAGAACCGGCCCAGCAACCAGCTCCGGTTGAGCAGGCAGGCGAACAAATCGAGCAAGGCGAACAAGCTGAGCAAATTGAGCAAAAACCCGGTGAACCGATGACTACGGAGCAATTGCTTACCGGTATTCTTGACCAGTTAAAGGCCATGCGGCGCACAAGTATGTATGGCGAGTTTTATATAAGCAGGTTCTTCGCGGGCCTTATCCAGGTGCTTGTTATATTGTGCCTGCTCGCGAGCGTATATTTTCTGTTGAGTCCTGCCCGGCCGTTGAATCCGATTTTGATAGCTCTCGGTTTTGCCATCGTTTTACAGCTTATGGCCCTGACATTTTATATGATGCAGGGGCCTAAGTAGTAAAATCACCGCTGAGAACGCGGAGACCGCAGAGAAGAAAATAATCAAACATCGAGCATTAATGGGAAATGTCTTAAAGGATAATATTCTGGTTTGGTTGCCATCGCCGATGGGGGACGCGATTTTGTGCACGCCTGCACTGCGCGCCATCCGCAGGCGGTTCGATTCCTCAAAAATTACTTTTTTAGGCAGTCCCGTTGTGCATCAGGTCCTTTCGCCGTGCAGTTTTACGGATGACTGGATAGAAACTGCTAACAGCGGTGTTTTTTCACTGGCGGGATTGCTCAGAGGACAAAAATTTAACCAGGTAATCCTTTTCAAGAACTCATTCGGCTCGGCGTTAACGTGTTTTTTGGCAGGGATACCTGTCCGAATCGGATACGCGCGGGAAGGGCGTGGGATGCTGCTGACCGAACGATTGCAGCCGCCCAGATTGCCGTCTGGAGATTTTAAGCCGGTATCGATGGTTGATTATTATCTGGCCGTTGCGTCGTGGATTGGGGCCGATGTGCAGGACAGGACTATCGAGCTGCCGATTGAGTCAAAAGATACCGAAACAGTCAAATTTAAGCTGCCCCAGGTTTTTAATTCTAAAGGGCCGGTTGTGATACTTGTTCCCGGCGCAGCGGCCGGCCCGAGCAAGCGATGGCCCGCGGACAGGTTTGCAAAGGTCGCCGACTGGCTGGTTACAAATTATAACGCGACGGTTGTTATTTCGGTTGCGCCAAACGCGGATGAAAGACATATCGCAGAGCATATTGTCGAGGACGCGAAGCAGAAGGTTGTTAACCTGGGCGATACGCCGATTACACTTGGCGAGCTAAAGGCGCTTTACGCGAAAGCGGATTTGGTTTTGGGAAACGACACGGGGCCAAGGCATATTGCAATCGGCTTAAAGCGAAAGGTCATCACATTAGTCGGCCCGAACAATCCCGAGTGGACAGACCCTGGGTACAAAGACGAAGTATTTATTAAAGGCAGCGCTCCCTGCGTTCCCTGCGACAAGGGCGTTTGTAAAGAGAAGTCGCATCTGTGTATGGAGGCAATCACGGTCGAAAGGGTGTGCGAAGCTGCGGTTAAATTTCTTGAGGCGGGCAGATGATACGAGAAAAATTTTTCATCGACCCGGCTTATAAAACCGCTTTCGAGAATCTTGGACTTACATCGATCGAGAAGGTCTTTTCGTTTGGGTCGGGCAGGAACCTGGGCAAGGCCAATCTCGCGGCCCATCGAAGCAGGGTCGAGTTTCAGGCGGGAACGCCCTCTACGATATTTTTTTTGAAACGTTATGACCGCCCGCCAGTATGGGCACAGTTAAAAAACTGGCTGTCGGCCAAAAAACGTGTCAGTTGCGCTTTTATCGAGTTCGAGGCGGCGGCAAACCTGGCCAAAATGGGTGTAAATGTTCCGAGGATGGTTGCCTGGGGCGACAGCAGGGGCGCTATCTTCGAGAAATGCAGCTTCGTGATTATTGAAAAAGTTAAGGAAGGTGTTTCGCTTGAAAATAAGTTACCTGGCTTTTTCAATGACTCGGCAACGCCTGAAATCCTGAAAATGCGCCGAACATTTATAAGGGAATTAGCGGTTTTCATAAGGAAATTTCACGAGACTGGATTTCGGCACCGGGACTTATATTTTTCGCACATATTCTGGAAACCAGACGGTAATTTTTGTCTTATAGACCTTGCGAGGGTGTTCAAGCCGGCGATATTCGGCTTTAGATACCGTGTCAAGGACATCGCGCAATTGAATTACTCGGCGACCAAGGGCATTTTCTCGAATACCGGCCGTATGCGTTTTTATACAATATATTCGGGAAGGTCAAAGCTGACCCGGCAGGACAAGAACTTTATTAGAAAAGTAATTCACAAGACCGAGTTGATAGCACGTCACGACAAAAAGAGACGGCAAAAAAGCGAACAATGACATATAAAATTGCGATAATAATCGAGCGGGCGGATACGGCGCTGGGCGGGGCCGAGCGGTCGGTTTCTGAATTGACCGGTGCGCTTAACGCGGCGGATTTCGATGTTCATATTCTTGCCGCCAAGGGCAATTCGCAGGCGAAGAACGTTCATATATTATGTCCCGGTTCGCCCGGCAAAAGGACGGGTTTTGGGGTTTTCGGCAGGGCGATTAAAAAACATCTCAGTGAAAATCATTACGATATCGTTCATAGCGTATTGCCCTTTGATTTCGCGGATATTTATCAGCCGCGGGGGGGCACCTACGCTGAATCGATAGTTCGCAATATCGCGACATACCAAAGCGGGATTGCCCGGACGTTCAAGAGCATATTTGCTTTCGCCAATTTCAAACGCACCATACTTTTGAACGCCGAAAGGAAACTTTCTCAGAAAACAGACGGGCCGCGTATCATCGCGATTTCACAATACGTCGCGGGACAGTTCCAGAAGCACTACGGCACAAATGCCTCTCGGATAACGGTCATACCCAACGGCATTGAAATTGGTTCGCCGCCTGAAAAAAGCGAAGCCGATAATCTTCGCCGGAACATCTTTGCCTCACTTAACATAAAGGAATCCGATAAACCGGTTTTGTTTTTGTTCGCGGGCAACGACTTCAGGAGAAAAGGGCTTGGCTGTCTGATAAAGGCGATGCGACTGCTACTATCTGAAAATCCTCAAAGCCCGGCTTATTTGGTAGTGGCGGGTCATCGGGGAATCTCAAGTTACCAGAAACTCGCGGAAAAACTGAACGTTGCCGGCAGGGTCGCTTTTCTCGGCAAGTTAGGCAATATACATAGTGCTTTGGCGGTTACCGATGTTGCCGTATTACCGACCTTTCAGGATGCCTGCTCCCGCTTCATTCTCGAGGCGTTAGCGGCCGGCAAACCCGTGATAACGACAATATTCAACGGGGCGGCGGATTTTTATACTGATAATCGGCACGGCAGGGTGATTGAAAGGCCCGACGATATTGCCGAGATAGCTGAAACTCTTGTGTATTTTACTAATCCTGCTAATATCCGAAACGCGTCTGAGGCGATTTTGGAAGACAATATCAAGCGTCAGGTTTCTGTAACGCGTGTGGCCGGCCAGTTGAAGGCGGTTTATGAAGATATTATAAAGGTGCGGGGGCAACGATGACTTTTATTGCGTTTTTAATCGGTGCGTATCTTCTCGGGGCGGTGCCTTTCGGGTTCATTATCGCCTCTTGCTATGGTATTGACCTGCGTAAGGTCGGCTCAGGCAATATTGGTGCGACCAACCTTTCGCGGGCTTTGGGCAAAAAATGGGCTTATATATGTTTTGTGCTGGATTTTGCCAAGGGTTTTTTACCTGCTCTGGCGATGGGAATTTGGCCTGGCGAAATCACGGGAACACAGGGATTACTTGCCCAGCTTGCCGTGGGATGCTTTGCTATCATAGGTCATATTTTCCCCGTATATCTGAAATTCAGGGGCGGCAAAGGCGTCGCGACGAGCTTTGGAGTCGCGATGGGTCTTTGGCCATATTACACCGTTAGCGCGTCGGTATCTTTATTGGTATGGATTGCCTTTGTCCTGATTTGGCGATACATATCGCTTGCCTCATTAGCGGGGGCGGTCGCGTTTCCAGTGGCGCTTATCTCGGCCATCGCTATTTCACCCGGCTGGCGGTTCGCGGAGTTATGGCCTTTGTCTATCGTGGCAGTAGGAATTCCTGTTCTGGTTTTTATTCGTCACAGGGAAAATATAACACGTTTGCTCGCGGGCACCGAGAGCAAGGTATTTCAAAAGAAGACATAAGCGCAGGCAGCCGCCGTGAGAAAAATCACAGGCGGTTAATCCGAAATGCTATCCTCGGCGAGGCAGCTGCCAGCCATCCTTGACTGAGTTCTTAACGGCAACCGAGCAACTTACCCAACCTGCCCAAGCCCCCCTAAACAGGTCGGAATTGCTCCTGCCGTTCACGACTATTGATATTATCGGCCGATGGTTAGAAAAATACCGATAGGCAATTCCTGAAAAGTAACTTCGGAAAACTGCAATACTCTATGACAATTTGCGACAGGGGGATGTCAGGAAATGGCACTGGGCCGACCTGAAATAACAAAGTAATTCCTACTTAACTACTGGATTATGATTCGAGGGGCGTTATTCCCTCGCGAACGGCGTATTTAGTCAGCTCCGCGACGCTGTGAATGCCGAGTTTGTCCATAATGTTTCGGCGGTTCGACTCGATGGTCTTGTCGCTGACGTGAAGCTGCATGGCGATGTTTTTGGTGGATTTACCCTCTGCGAGAAGCTGAAGGACCTCCCGCTCCCGTTCGGTCAGGGCGGGCGCTTCCGGCCCGTATGGCGACGACAATCGCTTGAGGTAGTCGTCTACGACAACGCCGGTAATCCTGGGACTTAGATAAATTCCACCTTTTAATACGGTGTTTATCGCATCAACAAGCTCATCAAAAAGGCACTCCTTCAATATGTAGCCCGTTGCCCCGGCCTTTAGCATCTCCGTCACAAAACGTCTGCTTGAGTGCATCGATAGAGCGATGATCTTTGTGTTGCCTTTGGCTCCGAGGATTTTCCGCGTTGCGTCCACGCCGTTGAGGTTCGGCATAGTTATATCCATAATCACAATGTCCGGAGCCAGCTCTCGAACAAGCTCGACCGCCTTTTGACCGTCCTCGACCGCGCCGATTACCTCGATATTCGTCTGTTTTTCCAGCAGGGAACATAAGCCCTGGCGGATAATCGAATGGTCGTCGGCTATCAATATTCTCGTGGGCATGATTACTACTCCTTTTTGCATTGTTGACCTTTAATCGGCGCCGTCATTATGACTTTGCAGCCGGCGCCGGGTTTCGATTCAATCTCATAACGTCCGCCGAGTTCCTGAATGCTTTCGCGGATACTGAAAAGTCCGAACCCGGTTTTTGAGGCGGCCAAAGACCTGGCCTTAGTCAGGTCAAAGCCGACGCCGTCGTCTTCAATTATGACCTCAATCGAACTGTTAATCTTCCTAACGCGGACCCTCACCCTGGTTGCTTTGGCGTATTTGATTATGTTGATGAGCAGCTCGCGGACGTTCCTGAACAGCAGCACCCGCACGTCGTCTTCCAGGGGCTTGGCGAGACCGTCATCCTCAAAAAAGACGTCTATGCTGTGTTTGGCCTTAAGTTGTTCATTAAGCAATTCCGAAACCGCCGCCTCAAAACCAAACTCATAGAGTATCGGGTTGCTCAGGTCGAAAGTCAAAGAGCGGCTGTCCTGAATAGCTTGTTCGAGGGCGTCGCTTAGCTGGCCGATTTCCGATGCCGCGGCATTACCGGACAATGAACATTGAAGCGAGTCGAGTTTGATTTTCGCAAGCGCAAGCGACTGGCATATATGGTCATGAAGCTCTCCCGCGATACGGCGGCGCTCGCGCTCCTCAGTCAAAGCGAGTTTTGAAGCCAGCCGTTTAAGTTGTTTTTGATATCCAAGCAGCTTTTCCTCCGTCAGTTTTCTTTCTGTGATATTACGGTTGATGCCGATGATACCAACGATATTACCGAGTTTGTCCCGCAAAGGTACTTTTGTGGTCAGGACGCATTGCATAACGCCTGCTTTATTCGGACACTGCCTTTCGCGGTTAATAATCGGCTGGCCCGTTTGGATTATTATCTGCTCGTTGTCAAAGAACCGCTGTGCGCTGGTTTTGCCGTATAAATCAAAATCCGTTTTGCCGAGGAGGTCATTTTCACTTTTTATGCCCTCGTGTTCGAGTGTCGCCTTGTTGCATAGAATGAATCGGCCGTCTCTGTCTTTTACATACACCCTGTCGGGTATCTGGTCAATCAACGTTCGCAGGAGATTACGTTCCTGTTCAAGACGTTCCTCCGCCAGGCGCCGCTCGGTTATGTCGCGATGAATACCTAAAAGCCCCGTAACATCACCGTGACTGTCACGCAGAGGCACCTTAGAGGTCAAAACATGGTGAACTTCGCCGTCGAAGTCGGTGTAACTGTCTCCTATGTTGGTAATCGGCTTTCCGGTCCGCATCAATTTCTGCTCTTCGTCAAAATATTTCTGCGCCTGGGCCGGCTCGTATAAGTCGAAATCAGTTTTGCCGATAAGGTTTCCTTTGCCTGCCCCTTCCCAGTATTCAAATGTTGTTTTGTTGCAGACGACGAACCGGCTGTCCTTGTCTTTTATGTATACCTTGTCGGGAATATGGTCT
>Ga0105104_10001509_pt1 | contig 17436 bp, 14 predicted proteins | sample PPLLaktember2015_3_FD_87034 | JGI IMG/M metagenome (GOLD analysis project Ga0105104, IMG submission 87034) | Freshwater sediment microbial communities from Prairie Pothole Lake near Jamestown, North Dakota, USA - PPLs Lake P7 Core (6) Depth... | ecosystem: Environmental > Aquatic > Freshwater >... | reverse complement strand
CTGCAGTTTTCTTGTGCTGCTGAAGAAACAAAGGAGACAGCAGAAGTGATGGAATCAAGAGGAACAACGAGCTGCGCATCATAGTAATCGTTCTCAATGATCAAGGGTCCGAGAGCAGCAACAGACGTTCATTCGCAACCGGCAGGTGCTGACTCCGAATTAGTGCCGTTTCCATTAAGTAAAATTGAATTTTATAAAATCGAAACTACATATGGAAACGAGCACTACTGCCTTTTTGAATACCTCTTTATTAAATCACCACAAGGTACCTTTTTTGTAGTGGCACTAGAACGGTGTTGTTTCCGGCGTTTCTTCCGGCAAATAGGTATCAGGTCTGAACACCGTCCGGCTTTCGAATCGGGCATACTGTTTAATGAACTGTAGTTTCACCGTATCCGTCGGTCCGTTACGCTGTTTGCCGATAATAATTTCAGCGAGGCCTTCCGTCGGTTCGTTGTCCTGTTCTGTAATGCCGAACATTTCAGGACGGTGAACAAAAATAACAACGTCGGCATCCTGTTCAATTGCACCGGATTCCCTCAAATCAGACAATGCCGGCTTCTTATCGTTGCGCGATTCAACGGAGCGGTTCAATTGCGACAGGGCGATGACCGGAATATTGAGCTCTTTTGCGAGCGCTTTCAGCGACCGGGAGATCGCGGAGATTTCCTGTTCACGGCTTTGTGCATTCCGCGGTCCCTGCATCAACTGGAGATAATCGACAAGAATGATTCCAATATTGTGCTCCACTTTCAACCGCCGTGCTTTCGCTCTCAATTCGAGGACGGCAAGTCCCGGTGTATCGTCGATAAACATTTTTGCTTTATAGAGCCGGCCGACGCTGGTGCTTAATTTCTTCCATTCGTCTTCCGGGAGGCGGCCCGTCCGGACCTTATGCGCATCGACGCGGGCTTCGGCGCACATCAACCGCATAACCAGTTGCTGCGTGGACATTTCGAGACTGAACATGCCAATGGGCACATCGTGCAGTACCGTCGCGTTTCGCGCCACCGAGAGCGCAAGAGCAGTTTTTCCCTGCGACGGCCGGCCGGCAATAATAATCAGATCGGACGGCTGGAATCCGCCGGTGAGCGCATCCAGGTCGGCAAACCCCGACGGGACACCCGTCACACCGCTGTGTTTCCCATGAATACTTTGCAGCATATCCATCGTTTTATGCACGGCGGTATTCATCGTCACGAAGCTTTTCTTCATCCGTTGTTCGGAGATATCGAAAATTTGCTGCTCCGCCTGATCCAGCAATCCGAGTGCATCTTCGGTCTCACTGTATGCCCGGTTAATCACATCCGAGGATGAATGAATTAATTGCCGCATCAATGCCCGCTCCAGCACGATATGGGCATGATATTCTATATTTGCGGCGCTCGAAACTTTTGTGGTCAGTTCGGTGAGATAATATTCGCCGCCGATTTTTTCGAGATCGCCCCGCCGCCGGAGCTCCTCCGTCAGGGTAATGAGATCGACCGGTTCGCTGCGTTCAAACAACGACATCATGGCGCGGTAAATACTTTGATGAGCGGGTTTGTAAAAAGCGGTATCGTCCAGCGTTTCAATCGCTTTGGCGATGGCATCTTTTTCCAGCAGCATCGCTCCGATCACCGCTTCTTCAACCTCGACCGCCTGCGGCGGTACACGCCCTTCCGTCGACACCGATTGCGGCGTATTGAAATCAATTATTTTTCTTGGATCTGCCATATCTCAACTCCAATCATTTCAACACTCCGGGCTCTGAGCCAAGAATGAGAAGAGGAACAGGCGGACTATTCCTCGCTTGTCGAACAACATTTATCACTTCACGTTCATTGGAAGCTCACCCCGAAGACAGTAGACTTATTATTCTAAAACACTCGGCAATGAGAGAAGTTTTTGATTATTCGCATCATTGATATTTTCGCGGGTAATCACGCTCACGCCAATATCAATCATATCGCTGATTTTCTTTCCGCGGATGTAATCGACGATCGTCTTGACGCTCAAATACCCCATACGTGATGGATCCTGGGCTATGAGTGCACTGACTTCACCGTTCTTTAATGCTTCAACAACGGGGGCCGGTGTATCGAATCCGATAAATTTCACCTTGCCGGCAAGATGAGCTTGTCGCAATGCTAGCAGCATTCCCATCGTCGAGACCTCGTTCGGACAGAAGATGCCGTCAGCTTCCTTCAGTTGATTGAGGATATTCAAACTTGCTTTTTTTGCCTCGTCGGTCGTTCCGCCTGCATAGACATCCTTCACGATCACCCGGATACTTTCATGGTGTGCGAGCGATTCGAGAAACCCCTCTTCACGTTCTGTCGTATTGGCCTGGCCCTTTACATACCGGAGCAGCACGACATTGCCTTTGCCGGTCATCAGTGTGGCAAGGTGTTCACCTGCGAGTTTACCGGCCTTTTTATTATCTATTCCTACAAAACCGATGAAATTCTTTCCTGCCTTTCCTTTCAATGCACTATCGAAAATCAGTACCGGAGTTTTTTTCTTCATCGCTTTGGCGACCGGTGCACCGAGTGCAACATCGTTTATCGGAGCGAGAATTATTCCGGACACACCCTCTGCAATGCACTCCTCAACGAGCTCGATTTGTTGATCCTGGTTGCTTGCCGACTGCGGCGCTTTCCAAAGAATCTCAACATCTGCTGCATTCATCGCTCCTAATTTTGCGCCCATATGTACCGATTTCCAGAACAATGACGCGTTGCTTTTAGGAATAACGGCGATTTTTAATTTATCCTTCGGGAAAACGTTAACGCAAAATCCCGAGAGAAGAAATAATACTGCGAGATAAAGAACGATACTTTTTTTCATGGATTCCTCCTCTTTTTGGGAGACGTCAATCTACGAAAAGAATGACTCTGCATCCTCACTCGTTTCTTCGATTTATTCACGTATCCGGTTTATGGGTTATCCTCAATTACGTTTTATTTTTTCATGACGATTGTTGTCGTCACCGTTATCCGGCCACCGTCTGTTGGTTTATCCAATCATCGGTGCAATGAGCATGCCGATGAGATAGGTCGCAATTGCTTCGCCCAGTCCGACCAGCGTCATTTCGGTGCCGCTCTTGAGCCACGATCGGCCGGTTACGAGCACTTTTGATGCACCGACGGCAAAATGCGCCGCGGTACTAATAATGAACGAAATAATGAGCGCTTCCATTCCCGACCAGAAGATGAAGGGAATGACGGGAATAATCGCTCCCGCCGCTGTACTGATCGTCGCACTGACGGCCGATTTCCATTGATTCGGGAACGACTTTTCAGAAAGGCCCAGTTCTTCATGCGCCAGTGCAGCGAGAAATTGTTCCGGCTGCTCGGCGAGTTTTGCCGCCATTTTTTGGGAATCTTCCGGCGTGAATCCTTTCAGCTGATAGAAGAGTTCCATTTCTTCCTGCTCTTCTTCCGGGTGTTCTTCAATCTCGTGTTTTTCCCGCTCGAGTTCCGCTTCGTACACCTCGCGTTCGGATTTAGTCGCAAGGTAGGCTCCGCTGCCCATGGACAATGCGGACGCCACTGCCGCCGCGAGTCCGCTTAATAAAATAAAATCGCTGTTCGCTGCGGTCGCACCCGCCACACCGCTCACCACGCCGAATGCCGCACCGAGCCCGTCATTCACGCCATAAATTGCCTGACCGATCCAGCCGCCGGCAGTGACATGCCATTTTTCTCTGCCGAGTATGCGTTCCAGCCGGCTCTGCGGGTGAAGCATCACGCGCGGGCTCGACATTTCCTGCAGCATCAGACTATGCGCATTTTCTTCGCGCTGCGCTTCGAGCAGCGCCTCGCGGTCGGCTTCAGTCTCAGCCGTCTGAATCATCGCTTCATACAAATGATCTGCCTGACTTTCGCCGACTTCCAGCATTTGAGCGGCGGCTTCAGGAGAACTTTTCAGCAGCATTCTCCTTCTCAATAATTCTATCGGATTTTCCTTGAAGCGGCCTATCTCAACGCCGAGTTCTTTTAACCGCGCGGCCCACCGTCCGGCATGGCGGTCCTCTGCCTCCGCCATGCGGATAAATATGGATTTTCTTTCCGGGTTGGCTTCCTGTCCGGCCAGTGCGCGATAATTTGCGGCACTCAACATTTCATCCCGCCATGCTTTTTTTAAATTGGAAATATATTCTTTTTTCTTATCCATAGGTATTTTGGGAGTTTCATATTCACTCAATACTCGGAACTCGCAACTCGTCACTGTTTCTTTTTCATCTCGTCGTACAACTTTCTAAATTGCTGCATATCCTCCCAGCTTCGAATTCAACTTGATTTGTCAAGCGAAGCGCAGATAAATCAATTGTTGAATTCAGAATCCCGCCTCTTTTGGCGGGAACTCTCTAAATTTATTTTGCACTATTTTTCATCTCGTCGTACAACTTTCTAAATTGCTGCATATCCTCCCAGCACGGTCTCTTCCAGTTGGGATTCCGGAGCAATGCGGCCGGGTGGTAGGTAACCATCAGCGGAATCCCGCGGTAATCATGAACCTTTCCGCGCAGGAGCGTTAATGATGCATTCGTTTTCAGAAGCGATTGACCTGCGATACGTCCGGCGCAGAGGATCATTTTGGGTTTGAGGATTTCCAGCTGCTTCCAGAGATACGGTTCGCAGCAATCGATTTCATCCGTTTGCGGATCACGATTGTTCGGCGGACGGCATTTAAGAATGTTGCAGATAAACACATCCTCCCGCTTGAATTGCACCGCCTCGAGAATCTTATTGAGCAGTTGGCCGGCCCGTCCGACGAACGGTTCCCCCTTTTCGTCTTCATCTGCACCCGGCGCTTCGCCGACGACCACCACCTCTGCCTTCGGATTGCCGACGCCAAATACAAATTTAATCCTGGTCTTTCCCAGTCCGCATTTCATACATGTATGAATTGCGTTATTTAATTCTTCGAGCGTCTTCGTTTTTGTCCACGATTCATCAGGAAATGCTGGCAATAGTTGTTCTCCGATTTTTTGCTGAGCGTGGGCCGGCGCCGGGGCAGATCCGAAAAGATCGGTCTCGGGCGCAGGCTGCACAGGGTGTGCTGAATCTCGTTTAAGCGAACCGTCAGCCGTCAGGGATTCCTGCTGTACAGGATACAGTGTATCGCCGTACAATTCCCGCTGTTGCCTCAGGAACCGCCCCGACTCATTAAGAATATGGTTCAGTTCTTCGTTGATAGACATCTGGATATGACACCTGGAAATAATTCATGCTTCTGAAAGAACACCATTGCGAAAACGATAAAGAAATATTCCGCTGCAGTTTATGACGTGAAACTTCGATTATCATTTAAAACGAAAGCTGAAGCTTTCGACTACCATAGTCCGCGGTGGAAAATGGTTATGAGAAGTCTCTTATAAGAGATCTCTTATTTTATCGAGAATCTTGTTCGCAACTTCAAATTTCGGCAGCTTCGGCAATCGTTCCACATCGCCGCGCTTGTCGATGATCGTCACGGTGTTCTCGTGGGAACCGAAAACCCGATTCTGTTTATTAAACGAGTTCAGTACGATCAGATCGATATTCTTTTTCCGGAGTTTCTCTTTTGCACCGGAGAGACCATCGGTTGTTTCCAAAGCAAACCCCGCCAGGATGGTATTCCGTTTTGAGCACCCCAGTGCGGCAAGAATATCGGGTGTTGCCTTCAGTGGGAGATCGAGGGAATGAACCCCGGGTTGTTTTTTTATTTTCTGTTTTGCGGGATGTGCAGGGGTAAAATCGGCAACGGCTGCTGCCATGATCACCGCATCTGTTTTTTTAGAATAGCGAAGGACCGCCGACAGCATTTCCTGCGCCGATTCAACATCGATCCGTTTCACGTTGCGCGGCGTTTCGAGGGCGACCGGTCCCGCAATAAGAGTCACTTCTGCGCCGCGCTGTGCTGCAGCGCGGGCAATTGCAAATCCCATCTTCCCGGAAGACCGATTGCCGATAAACCGGACGGGATCTATTGCTTCATAGGTCGGTCCGGCAGTCACAAGAATACGTTTCTTTATCAGATCCCGGTCTGCATGAGTAAGAATATTTTCTATCGTGTCGGTGAGAATTTTTATTTCCGGCAGCCGGCCCGGTCCCTTCAAGCCGCTCGCCAGTTCGCCCTCTGCGGGCGGGACGATGAAATAGCCGCGCTCACTCAGCGTTGCGAGATTTTTTTGCGTGACCTCATGGAGATACATTTCTGCATCCATGGTCGGCGCCAGAATGACCGGACGGGAAGTCGCAAGGGAAACGATGGTGAGCAGATTGTCAGAAATACCGCAGGCCAGCTTGGCAATGGTGTTCGCGGATGCCGGCGCAATAACCAGAACATCCGCCCAGTTCGCCAGGTCAATGTGCTGTGTGCTGATATCGGAATCCGACGATTGGTTGCTGGACCAGAGGTCGGTCAACACCGGATTTTTTGAAAGCGCCGAGAACGTGAGCGGCGAAACAAAGCGCGCGCCCGCCTCCGTCATCATGACTTTCACTTCAGCGCCGGATTTTACCAGTTCACGGATGAGGGTGCCGACTTTGTAGGCAGCAATTCCGCCCGTCACACCAATCAAGACATGCTTGCCGCGCATTGCATTTCCCGCTATTCTTCTATCGATGGTTCTTTAGAGGAATCCTTTGCGAAGAAATCGACATGTTCTTTATATCGATAGGGGATCTTCTTTTCACGCACTTCGTTGATCGCAAGTTCCGTCGGCTTCGGACTTTTTTCAAACTCCAGGCTGATTTTCAGCTGGTCCGGATTGACGGTGGCGACCTCCATATCGTCTTCCGGTTCAGGAGTCGCGTTCAATGCTTTCAGCGTCTCGAGCTGCTGCGTCAATTCCATTTTCATGTCATCATGGATTTGCCGGGCACGCTTCGAAGCGACAATAATCGCTTCGTAAATGTTTCCGGTCTGCTGTAAGAATTCATGCATTGCTAACGGTTTTACTGACACTGTTCTTCCTCCATTTACATTGAATGTGATTGAATACTCTTTTTCATGTTCGCTTGAACGATGCCCTCCACCTCATGGATGGCTTTTGTCAGGTCATCGTTCACAATTTGAAAATCAAACTGCTCCCCCTGTTCCAATTCCATCGGCACACGCTCCATCCGGCGTCGAAGCGTCTCCGGATTTTCGGTGTTCCTGCTTTCCAGGCGCTGCTGCAGTACCTCCAGGCTCGGGGGCCTGATAAAAATGAGGACGGCGTCGTCCGGATAACTTTTCCGGATCGACAACGCTCCTTTCACGTCGATATCAAAGAGCATGCTGCGCCCCTGCTGAAGTGCCCGGTTGATTTCACTCTTCAGCGTTCCATAATAATTTCCGTAAATTTCCTCCCATTCTGCCAATGCATCCAGCCGGAGGTACTCTTCAAACTGTTCCTTCGTCAGAAAAAAATGGTCTTTGCCTTCCACCTCGATGCTGCGCTTTGGACGTGTCGTCGCAGAAACGGAAAACAACAGATCAGGATGGTTTGATAAAATCGCTTTTGCAATGGTTGTTTTCCCGCAGCCGCTCGGAGCGGCTATCGCAATTAATGTTCCGCGCGTCATTCTATGTTTTGCAGCTGTTCCCGGATTTTTTCCAGTTCTTCTTTCAATCCCACGATCAAATGTGCGATCGTCGCATCGCTGGATTTTGAACCGATGGTGTTGGCCTCGCGGTTCATCTCCTGCACCAGGAAATTCAACTTTCGCCCTGCCGCTTCATTCTTGTTCAATGCGTCCAAAAAATACTTATTATGACTTCGGTAACGGACACACTCTTCCGTGATATCCAATTTATCCACGAGCAATGCGATTTCCAGTTCCAACCGGTTCTGATCGATGGTAAATTTATCTGCAACCAATTCCGCAATGCGTTCATGAAGATTGATGCGTTCCTCGGGAATGCGCTCTTTCGATAGTTTTTCAACTTCATTCAGGGTATCGTCCATCCATCGGATTCGTTTTCCCAAGTCGGCTGCCAGTTCGCTCCCTTCCTGCGCGCGCATGGCATTGAGGTTTTCCAGCGCCTGCCGGACGGATTCCTGAACGAGTTCCCATTCCGTCTCATCCGTCTCTTCTTCATCCACCGGTTCAAGCACATCGGAAAACGTCAGCAGGTGTGCAAGTTTCACCTGTTCCTTCAGTTTAACGGATTTGCGGATTTCATTTAAAAGTTTGTAGTACGATTTTGCCGCCGCTTTGTTCACTTTTAATGGAACAACATCGTTTGAATCATGTTCAACTTTTACGGTGACATTGAGATTGCCGCGGTTTAAAAATGTGCGGACAATATCCTTCAGTTCTTTTTCCCGCTGGGAAAAGTTCCTCGGAAGGCGAAGTGTCAGATCGAGATAACGGCTGTTGACACTGCGTACCTCTGTGCTGACGGTAATGCCGTTTTTATTGACTTCCGCACGGCCAAATCCGGTCATACTTGCTGCCACAAAAACTCCTTTGTTTGGATGATTCCAACAAAATGTACGGAAATTTCGAAGATACGGCAAGACATACTTTTACACATCATTTGCACCCTGCTATCCACGAGTTATCCACACCAGGATTGCAATTCCTGTCATTTTTGCGGACTTTGACTAGAGATTGTGGATAACGGATAAACGCCAATGATTACAAATTATTATACCCTGTTTCACGTTGCAGCCGAGCTGGAGCACGACTTTGCAGGCAAGACGGTGAACGAAATATTTACGCAGCATCGGGGTGAATTGGTGATCTCCCTGAACGAATCTTCCGCAGTGATCATCATTGGTTGTGAACCGGCGAACAATTTTATCTACGAGCGAAATTCGTTTTCACGTGCACGGCGGAATTCTGCCGATCTGTTTACCGGTATTTCAGGCGCTGAAATCGAAAAAATATTTATGCACCCCAACGACCGGCAGCTGCATATCCGTTTCGCAGACAAGCGGGAGCTGGTGATACAATTATTCGGCTCGAAAGCGAATGTCTTATTGGCAGATGCCCTTGGAACCATACAAGCGACATTCTTAAAAAAAAACGATTCCATGATCACGGGCGCAGAATCTTCCCAGAAGGCGGCGTTCGCACTTACCCCGGACATTTTTCGTTCCACATACTCGGATCAGCTCCTCACTTCCGCACTGAAGCGGATGATTCCTCAATTTGGCCCGGTACTGGTTAGGGAGCTACTTACCCGGACTGAACTGAACGGCGACCTCCAGGTTCATACGGTTTCCGAACAGGAAATCGAGCGGGTAGTAGAATCCGCGAAGGAATTGAGAGAAGAACTGCTTACTCAACCTTCGCCGCGTATTTATTTCGAAGATAATACACCGGTGCGGTTTTCCATCATTCCGCTCCGTCACATGGAACAGCGTGAGTTCCAACAGTTCGTTTCGATATCGGAAGCCATACAGCGGTTCCGCGCCAGTCTTCATCATGAAAAAAGCATTCTTCAGGAAAAAGCAGATATTGTCCGGGTCTTGGAACGCGAACGGGATCATATCGAACGCACCCTGAATAAAATTCAGGAGGAAGCAGAACAACCGAATCGCGCAGTGCATTATGAATTATTCGGCAAACTCCTCATCTCGCAATTACATACGCTGAAGAAGGGTGATGCAACTGCCGTAGTGGAAGATTTCGTCAGCGGATCAAATGAACTGGTCGAAATTCCGCTTGATGCACATCTGACGCCGGCAAAAAATGCTGAACGGTATTTTGAGAAAGCTGAAAAATCCCGGCACGCATCGGAAGAACAGCGTCTGCGTTTGGGCGAATTGAAGCGGCAGCTGAACTCCGCAGCGACGCTGTTAAGTCTCATGGAAGATATTTCGACGACCGACGATTTACGGCACTTCGAAGAAGAGCACCGGCGCACGCTTTCAGCGTTCGGATTGAAAGCGGTAAAATCCGGGACGATAAAAAAAGAAGAACCGCTGCCGTTCCGGGTTTTTACCGTGGCCGGCGGTTTTCAAGTTTGGGCGGGGAAAAGCGGCGAGAACAACGACCTCCTTTCTACCCGCCATACCGCGAAAAACGACCTCTGGTTTCATGCGCGGGGAGTCGGCGGATCGCATGTGGTTTTAAAAATCGGAACGGGAAAGGGTGAAGTGAGCAAACAGGCAATGGATCAGGCTGCCGGGATCGCAGCGTATTACAGTAAGATGAAAAAATCAAAACTTGTCCCTGTGACGATGTGCGAAGGGAAATACGTGAGGAAGCCAAAAGGCGTCCCGGCAGGCACGGTAACCGTGGAACGGGAGAAAACAATTTTTGCGGAACCGGTGCTGCCCCCTGCCGCAAAAATTCCCACGGATGAAGAACATCATTAATTCATGGGAAACTTTTATTACAAATATTTTTATTATATGGAATCGCCCAGCCTTCCTTCTCTTTCCCTGAAGAACGGAAAGTGATCTGCGCGGTTGGACAGATCATCCATGAACGATCGCATTCACATTGGAACGAGTGATGTTGAAGATTCGACCATTAGCAGAATCAGAAATACCCCAATTAAAAAATTTTCCTCCTGATGAGTGGAATCTGGATCTTCCCAGATTGATTTCATTTCATTATGGCCGCCCTTATTTTTTCCCGGCAGCAGCAGAGGTCGACGGCAAAATTGTCGGCTGCGGTATCGGCATGGTCCATCATTCCATCATCTGGCTGGGCACCATCATTGTCCTGCCGGAATATCGCAGACAGGGCATTGGCAGGGAAATAACGGGCGAACTCATCGCGCATGGCCGGGAAAACGGATGCAGGAGCTTTTTATTATCAGCAAGTGAAATGGGAGAATCGGTGTATAGAAAACTAGGGTTTCAGAATGTTACGCCCTATGTCTTTTATCGAAGGGAATCGACGGCGCCGATCCGGGACATCTCCCATGTCAGAGAGATACAGCCTGAAGATTTTCCGGCAATAAAAGAATTAGATCGGGAAGCCACCGGAGAAGACCGGCCTCAATTCATCGAACGTTATTTTTCAACGGGCTGGATCTATAAAACTTTTCCCACCAACGGCGTCACGGGATTTTATCTTCCTGATTTCGGCGGAGGATTAATCATTGCTCGTGATTCAGCAGCCGGTGTTGAATTCATGAAAATGCGTTTTAATCGCGGAAAGAAAACCGCAGTCATTCCGGAAGCCAATACTGCCGCACGGGAGTTTTTATTGTCCGAGGGATTTCAGGAATATCGCAGGTCTCCCCGTATGATCCTGGGAGAAGAAGTACCCTGGCAACCCGCTCTCATGTATAACAGAGCGACGGGGTATTGCGGGTAGACAGGCGAAGCCCTGTAACTGTGGCATGCAGACGGAGCCCTATTACTGAAACACGTGTAGCGTGTTCCTACTTCTCTATTCTATGTCTTGCCTATAACTAAATTAATTTACCTCAACCAACGGAGAGCGCCATGTCAGGCGGTGCTTACTCTTTCATGGCAAAAAACACTCCGACAAAATAGTTCTTATAGACACAGTCGGCATTCATAAACCCGGCTTCTGTTAACCATCGAAGTTGATCCATCAATAATGCGTCCCGATCATATTTTGTACGTCGGTCTATACTTTCTTGAATCCGCTTTTCGGAGGACTCAGTACGCTTCACTTGTGCCAGCCAATGGTTCCAGTATAAGTCCTGCAAGAAAGAGGTCTCTCCGCGAATTTGATCAATGTTGATGAATATTCCCGGCTTTCGCAGGGCACTATAGATAGCACAAAATAATTTTTGTTTCTCTTTATCGGTCAGATGATGAATGGATAAGCTGGAAATAACAAGATCATATTCGTGCGTAACTTGAAGCGTTTTATAATCACCAATCATAAATTCAAAATGTTGCGGATATGAACGGAATCGATCTTTTGCCGCTTCGAGCATCCTGTCAGCCAAATCATAAAGAAGAAACCTGGCATTGGGGTATTTCTCAAATACATGTTTTGAAAATAACCCTGTTCCAGCACCCAAGTCCAGAACATCGATGGAGGTTGTCGGTGCAAACGGAATTATTTCCTTGGCTGTATTAAAAAGGTCGTTATAATTCGGCAACGCCTTCTTCATCCAATCATCGTAATAATCTATAGAATCATTAAAAGCTTTTTCAATGCTCATAAATTCTCTTTGAATAAGAAAAGTGGGCAGCACCGCCTAACGGACTGGCTCCCGATAAATCGAGGCGGAGCCCTGTAGATGTAACACGCGAAGCGTGTTTCTGTTCTTTACGCTGATAACTTTCAAAATGCGACCATCGAACCAAAGACTTCGTCAATAACATATTTCAGTCAGCTGGAACGAAAATGGTTGATCATAGAAAACTCCGGTTGTTGCATTCCAGATAATCACATAAAGTGAACATCCTGACTTTGGGCTTTCTTGCGCTTGTTCCTTGGTGCTGTTATGGTCGGTTCTGAAATCAGATTCTTTGGTTCGTCGATCAATCATCTCTCACTGTTCTTTCTGTGTTTTTCTTTGTTGCTGGAGATGTACTCCCCATGAATTTGTTTTACTCTTTCAACTCGTACTAAATATATTCCCATACTTGTTGTACCGTCTCTTTATCTCTTGTCATTATTTCATTCTTTCTATTCCCTCCTGATACCACTCCTCCAGTTTCCTTTTAGTCTTTTTGCTCCATACTTCCGGAGCTATGAGATCCAGGTATTCAAACCAACAGTCTTCTGAATTTGGTATTGCATCAGGATTGTTTTTTACTTGTTCATAGAAGTTTTGCCCTTGAGCCACAACGTATTGACGAAGATATCGAAATCCGTCATCGGATTCTCCAGAAATTCCCGCGTCCTTTGCATATTCATCTCCGCCAATATCTGAAAGCACTTCTTCAAGGTGAGAGTCAAAAGATCGTAACTCAGGTTCTGAAAATTTCTTGAGTGCCCGGATCAATCGAACAGCCGCTTTTTCTTCATCTCCATCCGATAATGCAGATTTATCTATCAATTCTATCAGACTCCAGAAATCCGCACGGTTTATCATCTTCCTATCGGCACATGTTTTGACAAAAACCTTTACCGGACCCTGTTGTTCAATTTCATTATTTTGCTGTTTCAGATTGTGATATATTCCTTCTTTTGTGAGAATAATTTTCGATATCTCTTCTATGGTTAACTCGGGTTCTGTCGGAAAATATTCTTTTTTGATTCTTACGGAAGTACTCAAAATAATATTTCCCGACCGGTCGCCAAGGTCGGGGCAGCGAACCTTATTATATACACCGCAAACATACTCGCCTTGCAACTTTTCAAAAAGGAGCATTTCATATTCTTCTCTATTTTCGGATTTATAAAAGATATGTGAACCTGGCAGCTTATCGGAACATTCTTTCAATCTCTGCAGAGTAGTTTTGTATGCAAGGACCGTCAGCTGATCGAGGACTTCTGTACTCATGGCTTTGCCGATTGAGGCATATTTATTCATAACAAACTTTTTTTCTTCATTTAATATTTCTAATAATTTGTCTAATCCGATGGTTTGCGATTCCTTTCCATTTTCATCTTCAGGAAATAGTTCCGTTTTTACATTTTCCGTCTTGCGATCAAGATCAATTGAAAGTTCGCACTTCTCTATCTGGTCGAATATTGGCTCCATGATCATTGTATCTTCTTCTGGTTTGCAGGCAAGATATTTATTCTCTGCAGCTGCGATCTCCTGGGTAATTTCTTTGTATACCTGTCTAAAATAGATCTTAATTTTTTGTAGTTCCAAGTGATCCAGCCGTGGACCGTTAGATAATTTATAGATATGCTTGGCAACATCGGCGAATAATCCTCCATCGGTTATTCCTACCATGTCTCTTAACCACCATTTAGAATTATTCTTCAATAGAAATTCCTTGAATACTTTCGCATTATTTATTCCTGCAGGTTTGAACTGTTCAAGAGTGAGGCAGAGGATAGTGTTCAGCATCAGAGATCGTTGCTCGACAGAATATTTTGGCCATAACCACCTATCGATATAATTGAGCAGGACTCCTATTATTTCCCGATGGAATGACCTCATTTGAATATCGGTGATCAACAACGGTTTACCGAGATATTCTTTGATGTCTTTTGTGATTTTATCCGTCCAACCGGAAACGTGAACAGCACAAATTTCCTCAATCTTCATACATTTCCCTTGTCAATATGCTATATTCAATTTACACGCTACCGGATGGGCTTCCGATAAATCGAGGCGGAGCCCTAAAAATGTGGCACGCGAAGCGTGTCACTATTTCTCTACTTCATACCGATAACTAATTTAAACCGCACTCTACCAACGAGGCACTTAAAAGCTAATTATAAGAACCTAAAACCGCCACCCGCCATGCGTAACATGCACGCCTGATTTCTAACATTTATGTCGACCTGCAGAGCTTGTTTACCCGTCGTCTTATTGGGCGGGCATGCCCGCCATAATTCACCTTTTGGCGGATGTGCCTGGTTAGGGCGCAGCATTAAAAAGTTAATTGAACAAGTGATTACCCGCCAGTTCCAAAGTGAGAGAATGCAATAGCTACCCAAATTGTTAATCCGATTGCGATCGTAGTCACTCCGATTGCAATATAGAAAAATGGAGTCTTCTCTTCGGAAGATATTTTCTTGATATCCCTTATTGGGATAATTCCTTCAAATCTCGTGAATTGGGATTCACCGGGACGATATTTTTTCCCTCGTCCACTGACTGCATGAACGCCACTGGTGTCAGACGAGATAGCGTATGATCCACCATCGAAATGGTATCGAAAATCATCCTTTGTTTTTACAACGATATCCTCATCTGCGATTTTTGGGAGAGACAAAGGATCATGAATAACTTCTCGAAAACATCCGACAGAACTTATTGCGAGTATTAGAAAGATAAGTGGATATTGATACATCTTCTTCATCTGAAAACCATCACCCTTATTCGCTGCGTCCCAACGGACTGGCTCCCGATATATCGGGATGCGGCGCTGATAATTATCGTAATGCAACCAACGAAATAAGTTCATGCTGATAACCAAATTATATTTTACCAACCAACGAGGCACTATATAGTTAATTAATTGAACCTAAAACCACCACACTCAATGACTAACGCACCGACGCTTATTCCGTAAGCTTGAGCGCCGGGTTAGGCGCCAATTATTTTGACTTCATAATTATTGTTGGTATCTGTCGTATACTTCCGGACACGCCTAAATAGGCCGTGTCAAGAGAAAAAGTGGTATCTACTTTTACTGGGAATGGAGGACTCCCTCCGAATGCGACAATTGTTGTGTCATACGAAGAATGGCTTAATATCAAGAAAAATGCATTCGTATGATCACAGGTAATCGAATTATCTTCAACACATGAAAATCGTTGTTTTACATAAACGTTGGGCATTCCACGATCCATAATATATGTGCCCGTATTGTCTGAAATTGCCGCGTCAATCTTGGTCGAAGAATCCCAAGTCCGTGATGCAATGACAACATTTTCTAGTGGCACTTTATTTGAATTTTGTACTTTACCCTTTATTGGATCCCAGACTATATCATCATAAAAAGTATTGCAAGGTGGACCCAAGAAAAGAAAAGAGAAAAGAATAATCATAACTACTGTTGTTCGCCGACCCATATTTATTTTCTCTCTATTTGACTATAGATGATTGGCGCCTCACATGTGCTTAGAGAGAATAATTCTCTACAGCTTGCGTATTCGCATGAATTATAGACTCGCATAAAATTTTGAATTGTCTTTATAAACTCTCCTGTTCACTATGTCAGCCCGAACATTCGGTGGTGGAGCACATCGGTGTAGTGCTGTCAATGTATCTGTTTTCATTCATAACGCAAGAATCCCCACCTCCGACAGTGGGTTATTTTGAGAATGGTCCGTGTACAAAGAAGGATTCCCTGCCTGCCAACCTGGTCGCTGAAGCACGAAGTGCGCAAGCGAAAGTTCCTTCGACACACAGGCAGGCCGAAAATTGGTAGCCTGATGTTGTTATCCTTCGACTCGTGTACGTCTCTCCGGCCTGTTCGCCGAATCCCGCTTTGCGAGACGGAAGGCGGGCTGGCAATGGGTATCTACTTCTTTTCTCCTTGACTTCTTATTTTAAAAGAAGAAATTTTTTCGTATCTGCAATTGATCCGGCTTGAAGCCTGTAAAAATAAATTCCGGTGGATACACCCGCAGCATTCCATGGAATTTTATACGTGCCTGCCTGTAAATCTTTTGCCAAAACTGTACTGATCTTCTGTCCCAGTGTATTGAATATTTCCAACGTCACAAACGAACTCTGAGGAATATCAAATTCAATCATGGTCATGGGATTGAACGGATTGGGGTAATTCTGGCGGAGGGCAAACCTGCCGGGAAGAGAGAATTCAGTTTTTTCATCAACCCCAGTGGAATTTTCAAATGAACCCACGCCAAACGCCGGTTCGAGCGACCATTCCGTGGAATTCCCGCTCAGATCCTGCATCAGCAATTTAAGATCTATCGCCTTTCCATCGACATGAGTAGCGGCCGTCAAATCGGATTTATAGACGATGCCGCGGGGATTGCTGCCCGCAGTATCCACCATCCATGGGCTCACGAGGGTTGTATGCCACGTAGCAGTCCCGTTCACCCGATAAGAAAGTTGTGTTGCGTGAGCGTTAATATGTTTGTACACTCCGACTCGTGTTCCATATTCATCTTTTACATAATCTATGTCCGCAGAAGAAAATATCAGCGTTCCCTGTTCATCGACGGCCAGCATGTCTACCGATTTTCCGCCGCTGTCAAGAAGTCTCAATGAAGAAATTTGCGGCGGATTTGCATCGGCTTTACGCAAATCAAACCGTGTTTTGAGTGTCGCCTTTCCCTGCTTACTTCGGACGTAATAATCCCTGTTCGTCACTTCCAGCGTGTATACACCGGCGGGAACATTTAATCCTTTCGTTGTACTCGGCAGGTTTGATGAGATCATGGCACCGCCTGAATCAGAGATGATGTATTGAGGTTCGTTGACCGAAACCTTTTTTTCGTCGTCCAGCGCCCAATAGAATCTTGGCGACGCAGCAATATTGGATGCAGCAAAGAAGTTGTTATAAAGGGCGGCATTGGTGTAGACCGGTCCTCCCCCGAGAGTCATGGACCCATCATTCGAGGATAAGTATATACTTTTAGGCGGTGTGACGCCGCTATACATACCGACACTGTCATTGAATATTCTAAAAGGAGCCGAAGCCGACCATTCACGCGTTAACGATTTATCCTGAATAATAAATGCAGAAAGAGAAATGGGAAATCTGTAACGATGATCTTTTTCACTGTTCAGGAAAAGCGTTCCGTTCCAGGCACCCGAAAAACCTGTTATCTCCTGTGACATGGAGGCACTCAAGGCCTGATCAAGCCTTGTCAGAAAGTTGATCGCCCGGTACTGGGAATTTGGCGGGAACAGTATCTTCAGGTTTTGTTTACGGAACTCATCGATTCGATTCACCAGGATTTTATTCGTGTAAATCCCCTGAAAAGG
>Ga0105104_10001508_pt1 | contig 17450 bp, 18 predicted proteins | sample PPLLaktember2015_3_FD_87034 | JGI IMG/M metagenome (GOLD analysis project Ga0105104, IMG submission 87034) | Freshwater sediment microbial communities from Prairie Pothole Lake near Jamestown, North Dakota, USA - PPLs Lake P7 Core (6) Depth... | ecosystem: Environmental > Aquatic > Freshwater >... | reverse complement strand
GTCCACAGAGGGCCAGAAAAACCGGGTTATCCACAGGCTGTGGACGACGCTCGAGCTGTCCACAGCGTAGCTCACAGCCTGTGGATAGCCGGGCTCGCGTTGTCCATAGGGGGGTTACCGGGCTGTGGGAGGGGATCACGCCGGCCCACCGAGCACGCCGTAGCGCGTGCGCTTGCGCACGGTGGCAGCTCGAGCTCGGCTGACCATCGAGCTCAGTCGCTGGCCCTCGCCGTAGTTGCACGGGCCACAACAGGGCAGCACCTGACAGCAGCCCGAGCCCTCGGTGTGCTGGTGCAGAACGAGCGCAGGCACATGGTCACGGCAGGTGGCAGGTCGGCCACAGCCACGCCAGCACATGCGCCCGGCGATCACCACGCTGCGGTAGGCACGGCTGCGCCGGTACTGGTGGGCCACGGTGTCAGTCTCGCCCACGGCGCAGCTCACGGCGCACCGCTCGATCGTGCTCGCGCTCGAGCTCGTCGCCTCGGTGTCGCTCGAGCTGGCGCAGCAGCTCGACGAGCACGTCGACGACGAGCACCGCCAGCAGCACCAGCACCACCGCCCCGCTCTCGATCGCTGCCCTCACGACACATCACGCACGTTGTGCTCCCATCGTCCGGTCTTGGTGTTCTTGCGCCAGCCCCACACCTCGAGCCGCCAGCCTGCGGCGCGCACCGCTGCCACGTTCGGGCTGTCAGCGATCTTGCGCATGCGTGCGCTGACGTTGCTGGCGCTGGTGGTCTGCACCGCCAGCGTCTCGGCGCCGCGCACAGCGATGATGTCGAACATGCCGAACAGGTCGCGCCGCGTGAACGTGTGCGGCAGCCACCGCTCGACAACGTCGACGGTCCACCCATCTCGGCGCAGCACCTCGAGCGTGCGCATGGTGGTGGTCGTGGTCGAGCTCATGTGATCGGCCCGCCACCGTTGCCCCACCGCACCGCCGGCATGCCCGCCTCGGCATGCACGGGCAGCTCGAGCACGGGGTGCCGCTCGGTCTGCATGATGTCGAGCAGCACACGCCGGGCATCGCCGGCATCAGCGCGGTCGGCCACCACGATCACCTCGTCATGCACCGTCAGCCACGGGGTCAGCCCGCGGTCGGCCACCTCGAGCAGCATGCCCATCAGCAGGTCGCGCGCGCTGCCCTGCACGGCGTGATTGAACGTCGGGAACCAATCGGGCTGCCCGCCTCGCATGCGTGCTGGCACCCACCTGCCGTACAGGTTGCGAATACCGGGCCATCCGTCGCGCTGCTCGACGCCGGCGCGCTGCCCGCGGGCGAGCTCGGCACGCATGCGCCGCGGTCCACCGTAGAACCCGTCGCTCCATTCGGCGTGCCCGTCGCACACGCCCATCGGATCGGTGTTGACGATCGGGCAGCTCGAGCTCGAGCACCAGTAGCCGCCGAACGTGTCGGCCCGCAGCCGCTTGACGGCGTGCAGGTCGTCGGTGCCGAGCAGCACAGCGAGCTTGGCGTTGCCGACGCCATAGATGCCCGATAGCACCAGCACCTTTGCGATCGCCCTGCTGATGCCGAGCTGCGCAGCGAGGTCGTCGTAGATGCGCAGCTTGGTGCCGAGCGGCTGATCGACAGCCCGGCGCATGTTGGCGTCGCCGCACACCGCCGCGCCCACCACCGTTTCGATCGAGCTCAGGTCGCACGCGATCAGCACCTGCCCGCCGGGCGCGCGCAGCAGGGCGCGCAGGTCGTAGCTCGAGCTCGGTGTGCGCAGCGCCTGTTTGGGCCACTGCTGCACACGTGGATCGGCCATCGACCATCGCCCCGTACGGGCGCCGGTCACGCGCACGAATGGATGCACGATGCCGCTCGAGGTGGCGAGCTTGCCCGCGTACTTCGTCGCGTACGCTTTCGTTCGGCGCCCGTCGCGGATCAGCCGGGCCAGCTCGGCTGCCGGGCCCGAGGCGTGCTCAGCGAGCCCCTCGAGCACCACGCGATTCGTCGACAGCAGCCCCGTCGACGTTCGCGCGGTCAGCGGTGCGCCCGCCGCGGTCAACGCCGTGGCACACTGGCGGCTGCTGTCGGGGTTGGCGACGCCGAGCGGCTCGAGGGCCACCTCGAGCCGCTCGCGTTCGCTGAGCAGCCCGTCGCGGACGCTGGCCGCGCTGTCGGTGTCGACATCGAGCCCGCGGGCGATGATCTTCCACGCCTCGAGGGTGATGCGCTGCTCGATCGGCACCAGCTCGTCGCGCTCGCGCTCGGTCAGCCGCTGCTCGAGCTCGAGGTGCAGCCGAGCTGTCAGCACGGTGTCGCTCGCCGCGTAGGCGATCAGGTAGGGGTCATCGTCGTCGATCGCCGCCCATCCGCGCTGCCACACCACGCCGCGCCCGCTCGGTGGCAGCCCGTGCGCCGCGTACAGCTCGCGCTCGTACCGATCGGCGCCGGCGCCGAGGTAGCGCACCGCGAGGTCTTTCAGCCCGAGCCCCACGGGGTCGCCGGCGTCGAGCTCGTCGTCGTCGTCGCGCTCGAGCTCGGCAGGGCGAGGGTCGATCAGGTGGGCCAGCGTCTGCGTGTCGATCATGCGGGCCACGACGGCGTCGACGGACACGCCCACCGTCGACAGCCATCGGCAGTCGAACAGCCCATTGTGAGCGATCGGGCGGGCCAGCCGGGCGAGCTCGATCGCCGGCGCGTAGCGGGCGGGCACGACGATCGCCTCGTCGGCGGTGCCGAGCTGCACCATGCGCAGCCGATCGACGCCCACCTCGAGCCCCGTCGTTTCCACGTCGAACGCTGTCGGTCTGTAACCGCGTAACAGTCGGTCGGCAGCCTCGAGCACGTCGCGCGCGGCGTCACCGAGCTCGACGACGGTGACGGTGGCGGGCCCGCCGGGCAGCTCGAGCTCAATCGAGCGCACGGCGTATTACCCCATCGTCGTCGACGTACAGGTTGGCGGCGTCGGCTGCCGCGATCACAGCCTCGCTCGAGCCGAGCAGGGCCACCGCGTCGGGCACCGTCAGCCCGACGATGTCGGGGCTGTCCTGATCGGTCGCGGGCGCTGTCTCAAACTCGTCGGCGGGCTCAGATTCGGCTCGCTCGAGCCCTAGGGGGCGAGGCCCGCCGAGCCCTAGGGGTGTCCCAAACCGTTCGGTGGTGTCCATATCCCCTGGTAGATCATCGTTTTTAGTTTCGGACATTGCCGTCTCAAACCCCTGTTTTTCGGGGTCGTTTTCGGGCGTTTCGGACGGCGTCGCCTCGCCGTGAATCCACCTGCTCGCCGGGCGCCCGCCGAGGCTCGTCGGCGCATCGGTGCCGAGCACCTCATGCACGCGTCGGGCGGCAGCGAGCCGCTTGAGCTCGCGCTGAATCATCTTGCGGCGCGCGGCCGGCTTGCGCTCGTCGACGATGCGCTCGACGAGCTCGGGCACGGTGGCGCCGGCGTCGCCGGCAGCGAACACCGCCGCCTCAACGTCGTCGGATTGCGTGCCGAGCACCTCGGACCACCACAGCCCCTCGGTGCCGTAGTGGTGCGTGATCTTGAGCGGTGGCTGCTGCCACGCCGGCATCTTGGTGTGCTCGAGCAGGTAGTCGCCGTCGCCAGGGCGCCCGTGAATCTGCAGGATCGAACCGGGCCCGGCGGTGAGCAACGCCGAGCCGAACACGCTGTCGTTGCCGCCTTCCTCGGTGCGCTTCTTGAGGTGGTGCAGCTCGATCAGGGGCACGTCGAGCTCGCCCACGATGGCGCTGCGAATGACGTGCCAGCGCCCCGCTTCCTCGTCGCTGGTGGGCTTGAGCATGACATCCTTGAGGCTGTCGAGAATCGCCAGCCCGATCGGGCGCCCGTCGACCTGTGCGAGCAGCCACTCGAGGAACGCCGCCCGGCCCGCCTGCACCGCCTCGAGGGCTGGCGCGCGGATCACCAGCATGCGCGAGCGCACCTCGTCGGGCTGGCCCTCGAACATCGCCGCCAGCAGCCGGGCCACCTGACGGGGTCGATCGAGGGCGAGGTAGACCACGACGGCGTCGGCGTCCTCGAGGGGGTCGACGAGGTGCCCGAGCACACGCCAGGGCACGCCGAGGGGATCGAGCCCGCCGAGGCGAGCACGGGCCACCTGCGCGGCGATCGTGGTCTTGCCGACGCCCTCGCGCCCGGCGATCATCAGCGATTCGCCGCGGGCCAGCAGGATCGTCTCGCCCGTGCCCCACAGGCACCGATCGCCGCCCGCCTCGATCCATTCCCCGACCGCGTCCATGCCGACGAGCGCCGGCGCGGTGGTGAACCCGTGCAGCCGCTTGGTGGCGTAGAGCTCGCGGCCGATCGCCTGCACCTCGAGCAGCACGGCGTACTCACGCGCCCGGCGCATCAGCTCGTCGTCGAGCGTCTCGTCGTCGGGCACCACCTCGGGCTCGACGCCGAGCTCGTAGCCCACCACGCGGGTGAGCACCGACCAGGGCTCGCCGTCTCGCCCCGACATTCCATCGGCAGCCATGCGGGCCCGCCATGCGGTGTCGAGCTCGACGAACGCCGCCTTACGGTCGATGTCGGCAGCCGGCATGCGCCGCAGCCACGTCAGGGCGTCGAACAGCGTCGGGTTGCGCGAGCCGCAGGTGGCGAGCGTCTGGCACCATCCGGCGATCGCCCGCGCGTAGAACGGATCAGTGACCGCGCCGCCGGCGTCGAACCACCGCTTGATCGCCTCGAGGTCGGCGGGCCCGAACGAGGTGTCGTCGACGGCAGTGAGCTCGGCCCACAGCTCGAGGGGGATCGCCGGCGTCGCCTCGAGCCCGAGCGAGCCGGGCAGCCAATCCCACGAACCCCACGGGCAGCGCACGCCGGGCAGCACGATCCACCCGCGATCGCTGCGCACGTCGGTGTCGGTCCACGCCCGCGGAGCTGTGTTGCCGACGATCACCGAGGCGTCGCGCTTGCCGACGATCAGGTTGGTGGCGCCGCTGATCGAGCGGTAGCGCACGGCGTCGATGCCAGGGTGCGCCTCGAGCATGCGGGCCAGCGTCAGCCCGCCGCGCGCCCCGTTCTTGGTGTCGAAATCGAGCACCACAGCGCCCGCCGGCCCTGGCACGCCACCGACACCGAGCACCGCCCCGTCGTGGCGCCTGCGGGCATCTGAGAGCATCTGAGCGAACGCTGCGGGGTCGACGGTGGCGTCGAGATGCCCGTTCGTCGTCACAGGGCGTTTCTCGGTCTTGCTCGGCAGCTCGCGCAGCTCGATCGGGAACGTGCGCCAGCCGGCGCCCATCCACCCATAGGCGAGCTGCTCGAGCTCGTCGTTCGTCATGCCGTCGCTGCGGTCGGTGCGTGTCGTCGTCATGCTGTCCCCCTCGCCGTGGTCGTCGACAGAACCGCGCTCGGCCCTCACGGCGGAGAGAGAGCCGAGCGCGGCGAGGTGGGGTCAGGTGAAGTCTGACGCGCGGTCGAGCTTGTCGCCTGCCGAGGGGTGTTCCACCACCGAGGCGTAGTTGCGATAGCTCATGGTGCCGTTCGTCGTCTGCTTCTTGCCGAGGTAGCGCAGGGCGATCCAGTCGCCCACCTTGAGGCTGTTGTCGTTGAACACGCCGAGCAGCACGGCGCCGGCCATCAGGATGCGACGGCGCCCGGCGTCGGCCACCGTCGCCCCATCCTCGATCACCGAGCTGGCGTCGGTGTCGATCGTCAGCGTCGGGCTGGTGCCGTACTCAGGGTGCGTGAACGAGCCGATGAGCTCGATGCGCCCGGCGATCTGATCGCCTTCCTTGACAGCCTTCCACGATTGCGTGCCCTCGCCCGCCGCGGCGAGCTTGCGGTTGAGGGCGTCGAGCGGGCTCTCGCCCGAGGGGTCTGGCGTGCCCGTCATGGTCTTGGTCATAGTGATGCTCCTGATGCTGTTGGTGTTGGTGACGGCGTCGAGCTCGAGCTCGTCGTCGCCTCGTCGGCAGTCGCCGGCGATTGGTGCCGCGAGCCCTCGAGCCGCATGCGCGGATCGGTGGGCCCGAACGGCAGGTGGTATTCGCCCTCGATGAACGCCAGCAGCCGAATGATCGGCTCGACGTACTCGTCGGGGAGAGCATGATCGCGCAGGATCGAGCGCGGCAATTCCTCGGGCCACAGTCGCCCGAGGTGCTCGACAGCGATCGGAAACTCAGCGATGGCAGCGACGCGCTGGTGCAGCCACTCAGCGACGCGCTCACGCATCGCCAGGGCCACCGACAGCCGCAGGTCGGCCAGCAGCCGCGATTCGCTCAGGTGGGAGCTGAGCGGCGCGAACGTGCTCGGCACGATCATCGTCGGGGCGAACGAGCTGACCGCGAGGGCCAGCTCGAGCGCCTCGGTGCCGAGCTCGAGGTCGACCACGACCAGCCGCAGGGCGAGCTCGCCGCCCTCGAGCGCCTCGCGGATCGGCATGTGCAGCAGCACGGCGTGCCCGCGCTCGAGCTCCCACGGCCACTCAGCGGGGTGCCCTGGATCGGTGGCGTCGACGCCGGCGGTGTACGGGCGCGAGCTCGAGGCGAAATACGCGGCCATCTGCGCTGTCATGCCGACGATGTTGTAGGGCGCGATCTTGCCCGTCTTGAGGTCGGCGCCGGTCACGTCGCCAGCGAGCACCTCGGCGCACACGTCGACGCGCCATCGCACGATCAGGTCGGCGGTGCCGCACTTGTTGTACGGCGGATTGACGATCTTGAGCTCGCACGCGAGCGGCTCGGCCACCTCGAGGAACAGCCGGGCGAACAGCGCGCGGCTGTGCTCGAGCAGCTCCATCGGCAGCCCGAGCGCAGCAGCGCCGGGCTCGAGGTCGGCCACGTCGACGGCGTTCGGATCGTCGCCGGCGATCACCGCCTGCCCGCACCGCTCGAGGATGACGTGCAGCAGCGTGCCGCGGTCGGCGTCGATGGTGCCGCCGGCGCGCTCGAACCCCTCGGCCACCAGCGAGGCGATCACCTCGCGGGTGGCGCGGTCGTCGGTGTCCCACAGCTCGGGATAGTGCCCGAGCATGCGGCGCGCCTCGTCGGCCATGATCTGCGCGCCGACGAATTGGTACGTTTGGCGCCACCGCTCGAGGGCGAAATCGCCACCGAGCCCGTGGCCCGCATTGCTGGCCCGCCCGGCGCGGCGCAGCTTGGGGCTGCCGTCCTTGTTGAGCGTGACACCGTCCCACCAGTACGGCGTACCGTCGCCCGAGCGCCAGAAATCGCCGGCGATGCGCTGCTGCACGCTGTTGTCGACGGCGTCGAGCTTGCGCCCGGCGTCGGTGCTGTCGGTCATTCGTCCCCCTCGTCGGTGAATGTGACGCCACCGCCGCGGCGCCGGCTCGTCGGATCGGGCAGCTCGTCGGTGTCGAGCCCGAGCTCGAGCTGCGGCTCGGCAGCCGCCTGCTCGCTGGTGTCGATGTAGCCGGCCACGGTGACCACGTTCGGCCCCCGCGCGGGGGTCGCTGTGGGCCCGCGCAGGTACGCGACGGGGTCGGCGGCGTCGACGAGCCCTCGAGCTCGAGCTGCCACCTGCGCGACGTGCTGCCAGCACGCCCCGTAATGAGCGAGCGTGCCCTGCACCTCAACGGTGACGGCACAGGTCGGCGGGCCACCGCAAACACAACACCACGCTGCCGCGGCCATGCTCACCGCATCCGCCGATCGAACGGTGCGGGGTCGCCGGCGTTGCGGATCGTCCACCACGTCAGCAGCCCTGCAGCCCCACCAGCGATCAGCCGCTGCCACAGGGGGTATCGGCGCACCCACCTCACAGCGTGCGCCTGACGGGCACCTGAGCTGTCTGGCGGGATTCTGAGCGCGGCGCCGATGAGCGGTGATCGGCGTGGCGGTGAATGTCCTCGTCTCGCGTGGTGCAGGCATCACAGCGAGGATCGCTCGAGCTCGCCGCCTTCCACGTCGACAGCGTGCGCCCGCACAGCGTGGTCGCGACGCCGGCGCCGACGTTCTTGGTGGCGACAGCGTGCGCGCGAGCGTCAGCGATCTGCTCGCGAACCCATCGAAAGCACGGCATCAGCGCACCGCCTCGATCCACACCTCGAACGGATCGCGGTCGGCGGCGTTCGCCAGCCCACCGCGCACCCGCGGCGTCTCGACGATCGCCACCACCTTGACGGTGTCGTAGTGCCGCTCGAGCAGCTCGCACCAATCGTCGATCATCGAGCTGGTGACGTTGACGAGCGCAGCAGCGCCCCACCAGCGAACCGCGCCGGCGTGCGCCGCGTAGTAGTCGGCAGCGCCCTTGTCAGGTCGGCTGCGCACGACGGTGCGGGCGAGGTTGTTCGGTGCCAGCGCACGCCCGAGCGAGATGCCGTAGCTGTGGCGCCCGGCGGTCTTGGTGTTCGGTGTCGGCCCCTCGCGATAGTCGCTGCTGATGCCGTTGAGGTACGCGGGCGAGGTGATGACGAGGAACGGCACCGAGGGGTACGCGGTGCAGAGCGTTGAGTCGTGCTGGCGCACCCGCGGGTCGGGATCGGGATACTGCTCGATGTCGACGGCGTCGAACGCGTAGCCGTGCAGGTCGCACCAGCCGCCGAGCTTGCGCCCGCGGCCACCGAACGGATCGAACACCACCTCGAGCTCGAGCTCGGCCATCCGCGCGGCCACGGCAGCGCAGAACGTCGGCTCGACGAGCAGGGCGTCGGTGAATGTGGCGGGGTGTAGTGGAATCGTTCCGGTCAGCATGTGAGCTCCATCTCAGTCGTGGGGTGTAACAGGGTCAGCGGTGGCGGGCGCGGCTGGCGAGCACGCCGGCGTAGCAGCGATCACAGCGACAGCCGCGCTGGTAGCTGGTGAGCGGTGCGTACTCAGGATGCGAGCACGGCACGGGCACGACGAGCACGTTGAGCGTGAACGGCAGCCCCGCCTCGAGCACGGCACCGATGCCGGTCACCTGAGCGCCTCGATGCGCTCAGCCTCGGCGTCGAGCTCGTCAGCCTCGAGCAGATACTGCTCAGCGATCGCGACGTGCCGCCCGGCGGCATCTCGTTTGCGTTGAGCGATCGCGCGCAGCGGTGTGCGTGTCGGCAGGGTCTGTGTCTGTGTCATGCCCCACGACGTTAGCACGCCGAGGCATCGAGGCTGTGCTATCTCGTCAGCGGCAGCAGCGGCACCGTGCTCGAGGTGGTCGTGCTGTCGCACGCCTGCCCCTCGAGGAACCCGTCGGCGTTCGGCACCCATCCGGCGCACACGTCTACAGTCGTCGATGGCGACGGGCTCGACGTAGTGGTAGGTGCTCCATCATCTGCCGGCGTCGAGCTCGTCGTGGTCGAGCCCTCAGGTGGTGTCGAGCTCGAGCTCGAGCTGCTCGTCGCCGCCGGCGTGGTCGTGGTCGTCGGCGCGCCCTGCGTGCCCGGCGTGCAATCGGGGCACGTCGTCGTCGTCGGCGTAGCACTCGTCGATGTCGTCGACGAGGTCGATGGCGGCGTAGTCGTGGTCGAGCTCGAGCTCGAGCTGTTCGTGGTCGATGTCGGCACCTCGCTCGTCGTCGTGGTCGGGCTCGAGGTGGTCGTCGGCCCGCCCTGTGTGTTCGGCGTGCAGTCGGGGCACACCGATGTCGTCGACGGGCTGGTGGTCGTCGTCGGCGGGTGATAGCCGCCGGCGCCGGCCACCGTCGCGCCGAGGGTCAGCGCGACGGCAGCGCACAGCGCCGCGGCAGCAGCGGGCAGCTTGCGCACCTACAGGGCCAGCAGACCGAACGCGATCGCCGCCACAGCGAGGGCGAGCACCGTTGTCACCCACACCGCCGCCGAGGCGCGCGGCGGGGTCGTGGTCGTCGAGCTCGAGGCGCGCGGCGCAGCGAGGATCGCCGCCACCACACCGAGGATCACAGCGAGCAGGAACAGCCAATCCGCGAGGTCGTGATGCCCCTGCATGATGTCAGCGAGCAGTGTTCTCGTCATCGTCAGTCTCCTGTGTCTTGTGGTGAATGGTCACGTCGAACTTGATCGGCATGGCGGCGCGGATGATCGCGACGATGAGCACCAGCCCGAGCACGACAGCCGCGGCGATCAGCGGGTAGGTGGCCCATACGATCGCCGGCATCGGACATCATCAGCCGGGCTGATTCAGCGATTCGGTCGTCTCGACGCCGAGCACCTGCTGCCAGTCGTCAGACATCTTGGGGAGCTTGTTCACGTCGCGCACGATGGGCCGGTCAGCCTTGGTCGGATCGTGGTAGATCGGGCCCGTGCCGTTCTTGAGCGCGGCGGTGAGCTCGTCTAGATCGTCGGCGCGGATGCGCCTCGAGCTGATGCCGTCGCCCACGACGATCAGGTTGGGGTTGCTGTCGAGCCTGCTGATGTAGAGCATGTGGTCGTCGTCCTCGCTCGGGGTCGGTGTTGGTGGTGTCGGGCCCGGCTGCTCGAGCCGCTTGCCGACGAGGTCGCGGAAATCGTCGACGCCCCACGTTCGCGCGCCCGAGGTGCCGCCGAGCTCGGGGTACGCGGGCGTCGGCCCTGCGGCGTCGATCTTCCTGCCAGGGCAGCTCGGCTGGCAGTAGGACGCGTGGCTGTGTACGTCGCGCGTGTGGTCGAGCCCGTACCAATCGACCAGCGCCGCGACGAGGGCGATGTATGCGTCGAGCTGCACCTGCGGCCACGCCTCGCCCACGCCGTTGTTCGCCGCCTCAATGGCGATCATGGTCTGATTGCCGCGGTCGAGCGGCACGGTGCCGCCCGAGCAGCTCAGCGGCCCGCCCTTGCCCTGTGTGTTGGTGGCGCCGGCAGCCCCGACGACGAGCGCCCCCGAGCGGTGCAGCCGCATCGCCCCGATGGGCTTGTCGTCGGCGTACAGCCACCCATAGGCGTCGCTCGAGCCGTCGTCGCTGCTCGAGCTCGAGGCGTCATGGTGGTAGCACACGCCGAGCAGGTCGTCGTAGCCGCCCGAGGATCGGCTGCGCGTCTCCCATCCGTCGAACGTCGACACCTCGAGCCCGCCCGAGCGGCACGCGTCGGGCAGGTCGAGCAACCAAACCTGCCCGCTCACGCGCCCGCCCGCCCGCGGAACACCAGGATGACGAGCAGCGCCATGACGGCGCGGCGCGTGTCGGGGTCGGGGATCGCACGCACCAGCTCGAGCAGCTCGCGGTGCTCGTCGACGAACCCGTCGTCCTCGGTCGGCACGTCCTCGCCGTCGTCGTAGCTGTGGTCGACGGTGAGCCCGAGCTCGATCACGACTGCACCTCGGCAGTCGAACGCTCGAGCTCGACGAGCTCGAGCTCGCGGATGCGGGCCAGCAGCTCGAGATTCTCGGCGGTGAGCGCACCGACGCGCGCGCCGAGGCTGTCGATCACGATGCGGGCTCGCCGCAGCAGCACGTCGGGGTCGTTCGTCATGGCACCTTCCTCATGCTGTGCGCTTCCACATATAGACAGCGATGAACGGTGACAGCGTAGGCATCGCCGCGCCGCCACCGATCGAGCTCGAGCTGCCGACGTAGGGGTCGACGTTGACGGGGTGATAGTGCGGCACCGATTCGGTGCCCGACGAGCCGCTGAACGAGGGCAGGTCGACGGTGTGCGTGTGATTGACGCTGTGCCCGCCCGAGCTGCCGCTGAACGCCGGCAGGTTGACGGTGATGCCGTGCGTGTGCGCCGGCTCGGTGTCGGTCGGGAACGTCGTCGCCGTGCCGCCAGCCGAGCGGGCGAGGTTGCCGTTGCTCAGCCCGGTTGGGATGTTGTTCGCTGCGCTGGTGTGAGCGTGCGAGCCCGCGGCTGTCGTCGTGCCGCTGTATGACGCGTGGTCGTGATTGATGGTGTGCGTGTGCGACACGTCGGCGGCTGCGCTCGTCGCCGTGGCGTGATTGTGGGCGATGCTGTGCGTGTGCGTGATGTCGTTCGCGCCCGAGGTCACGTTCGGGTGATCGTGGTCGATGTCGTGCGCATGCGCCGGCAGCTCGCCCACGGTGATCGCGTGCGTCTTGGCACCGCCGACCTTCTCGGGCGCGTCCATCGCCGCATCGGTGGCGTCGACGCCGATCACCATGCGCCCGGCGCCGAACGCCACCCATACACCGCCACCGAGCAGCACGGCGGGGTTGGTAGCCACGATGGCGATGAACACCGAGCCGATGGGCCACGCCTGCAGCGGCGTCGAGCCGCCTGCGCTCACCCGCGCGTCGACGTAATCCTTGCGCGTGAGATCCTCGGGGTTGACGGGCACCGCTGCCGTCGTCGACACCTGCCCGCCAGCTCGGATCGCCCCGCCCGTGCGCACCTCGGCGCCGGCGATCACATCGGTGCCCGCCTGCAGGTAGTTCGCTGACACCGTGCCAGCGTTCGCGTTGACGTTCGGCACGACGAGCGTGCCCGTCATGGTGTCGCCAGCGACATCGACGTAGCGGGCGTCAGCAGCCGGCTGCGTCAGCCTCGTCGACACCTGAGCGTCGACGTAATCCTTGCGCGTGAGGTGGTCGGGCCCGCTCGGCGCCTGCCCGCCCGTTGCAACGCCGGTCACGCTGAGCGAGCCCTGTGCCCACAGCAGCCCCGCGGCGAACAGGTCGGCCACCTCGAGCAGCCCGGTCACGGTGTCGCCTGTGACGTTGACGTAGCGATCGTCAGCGGTCGGGATATCGAGCCCGCCACCGCCCGCGGCCACCTGCTCGTCGACGTATCGCTTGTGGGCGATGTCGAACTCGTCGACGGGGTACTTGAGCACCTCGCCGGCGTCGACGACCATGCCGCCGAGCACATAGACCGCGCCGCCGGCGGGCATCGGCATGCCGGCCATATCGGACAGCTCGAGCTCGAAACGCCTCGAGCGCACGCCGGCGCCCTCGGCCATCGGATCGCTGGCGACGGTGGTGAGCAGGATCGAGCGCCCCTCGATCATCACGCTGCCGGCGTCGACGCCGAGCTCGGGGCGAATGTCCATGACGCTTTCCTGAAAGCACACGCACCCGCGCAGCGGGTTGTCGAGCTCCATCGCGTCGGCAAATAGCACCTGCATGGTGCCGAGGTCGCCGGTCATGGTGTCGCCGGTCAGCGACACATAGGGGTCGTCAGCCTGCTCGATCGTCAGGTAGCCGCTCAGGTCGACGCTGCCGCCCGAGCCGCCCCCGCCACCGCCGCCGGGATCGGTGCCGCCGGTCAGCGGCAGGAACGGCGGTGACCAATCATGCGGCAGGGTCACGCGCCCTCGAGCGCAGCGACGCGCGCCTCGAGCTCGGCGAACCCCGCGACGAGCACGGGGATCATCGGGCGAATGTCGAGCTGCAGCGGTGCGGTGTTCGGATCGCCCTGCGGATCGCCGTACACCAGCGTCGGGAACACCGTCGCCACCTGCTGCGCGATGAACCCTGGAAACTCAACGGTGTCACCTGTGAAGCGCAGGGTGCGCGGGCTGAGCTGCAGCAGCTTGTCGGTGGGGTCGACGATCGGCCCGAGGTCATCCTTGAGCCGCCCGTCGCTCGTCTCGCTGATGGCGATGGCGTTGCTCGCCGCGCCGCAGGTGATCGAGCCGGCGATCGTCGTGCCGCGTCGAAAGTAGATGATGCCCTGCCCGGCGGCGTTCGCTGCGCCGATGCGCGTGAACGCCGCTGACACGCCCGAGGTGGCCTCGCACGACAAGAATTGCCCACCGTTGTCGAGCCTGATGCCGGCGGTGTCGTAGCCATCGCCGGCGCCGATGAACAGGTCGCCCGTGATGCGCCCGCCGGTCAGCAGCAGCCTCGCCGCGGCCAGCCCGTCGACGTAGTCCTTGCGCGTCAGCGTGGCCGCGCCCGTGGTCTGCGCGACGGTGAGAGCGAACGATGGCCCGGTCACCGCGCCCGTGAACGCCCCGCCAGCCTTGAGCATGCGTGTGCCGACATCGGTGTTGAGGCTGTTGAGGTCAGCGCGCACGGCGTCGCCCCACGATGCCTCGATGGGCTGGCCCGGTACTGCGTCAGGTGTCGTGATCGTCGCCATCGTCGCCCCTTAGTTGGTGGTCGCCCACAGTGTCGTGTCCCATATTGCAGGATCGGTCACGCCGGGCCCGTTCCACAGCCCGGTAGCTGGCGATTCCTCGAACGCTCGAGCATCGTCGAGCGCGATCGTCGCCTGCCAACCTTTGTCGCCGCTCAGGTTGTGCGTGACACCGACCACGACCATGCGCCGATCGAACACCAGCCGCCCTGTGTCGGGGTCTTGGTGGCGACAGCGCAGCCTGGTGGGCTTGAACGGATCGAGGTTGGCGAGCAGCTCGGCAGCCGCCCACGATGTCGTCGCGTCGATCGTCACCGAGGCGATGCGCGGCATGGTGCGCACCGAGCGCATCGCGAGCACGCGGTTGGCGATACGCACAATCTCGAAGTTCTGCTTGGTCTGCAGGTCGACGCGCTTGAACACCTCGATGCCGAATGCGCTGGCGTCGGCCCCGTTCGCGACGTACGGCGTCTCGTTCGGTCGGCCCACCTCGGCGCGCACAGCGGTGTCGGCGCGCGCCCATGAGACTTCCCATCCGCTCGGGCACACGTCGCCGGCGCCGACGTTGCCGATGGTGTTGTCGGGCGGCTGATCGGCGGGCACATGCCCCCACGACTCGTTCCGATATGTGAGCTTGCCGTTCGGCGCGCCGTAGATCACGCCCGAGCTCGAGATGGCGACAATGTCCATTTCCTCGGCAGCCTGTTTGCCGAATCGCGTGCCGTTGAGCTGCACCGAGCTCACCCCGATGTCGCGGCGCGCGGCGGGATAGTCGACGTTGTTGAGGATGGTGTGTAGCCGCTGCGTTGCCGACTGCCCATCACCGATCGCCGCGGCGAGCTGCGGGATGGTGGCGCGGGCCACGTCGCCTCGAGCGTCGATGAGCTCGATCGACACCGTCTCGCCGCTGCTCGGGTCGTAGCCAGGGCGCACCACGTCGATCACGCCGCGGTATTTCCAGATCACATCGCTGTTGTCGCTCGAGCTCGACGGGCGCACGCCGATGCGCGCCTGCTTGCTCGGCGTCAGGGGAAACACGTTGGGGTCGGTGGGCTCGGGCAGGTAGGCGTCGGCCCATCCAGTCTCATTCCGCGCGGTGATCGTGGCGGTGCCCGGCTTGAACTGATCGACGGCGCGATCGCGTCCCATCGCCATGCGCGTCTCGAACGTAAAGCAGGTCACATCGAGCCACGTCGGCTCGGCGTTGCCCCATATCCCGAACCCTGGCGGCACGCCGGCGGGCCCGGCCCATATCGCCGGGCTGACCACGCCGGGCCCGTTCCAAACGCCGGGATCGGTGATGCTGTCGAACCGATCACCGATGCCGACCTGCACGACGGGCACCCATCCGTCGACGCCGCGCAGGATCGGCTCGCTCATGCGCTCATGCCGACGAGCTGCGTGGTACCGATCATGCGCCGCGCCCTCGAGGTTGCCGACGCGACGAGCGCGTCAACCTCGAAACGATTGGACAGCACCGATGTCGACACATTGACGGTGATCGACGGCGCGGGCACGGGCACCGACACCGTCCGCGACGTGCTCGAGGTGCCCGCGCTCGAGCTCGAGCTCGGCGCCGCCAGCGTGGTCGGGCTGGCGCTGAGCGTCGCCGCGTTGCCGGTCACCTTGCCCCCGCCCGTGCCCGTGCCGCCCGAGCTCACACCGTGCGTGACGACGAATATGTTGCTGATGCGATCGCGCGCGACCACATCGAGGATGCGGTTGATTTCGCCGGCGTCATCAGCCTTGACGTTGATGTTGGCGGTGCGCGTGCGGGCCACGCCGTTGAGGGCGTTGCTCGCCGCGGCGGTGTTGTTCGGCTGAGCGAAGATGTACGCGAGCCGGCCATCCTCGGTCGGGTTGGCGAGCGTGTCGAGCTCGTCGTCGACATCGTCGACGTTGTTCGCCTCAACCTCGATCGTCGCCGTGCGATCGGCGTCGGCCACGTCGTCGATGTCGTCGCTGATGTCGTCGGCGTGCGGTGCTTCCACCTCGATCGTGGCGGTGCGCTTCTTGGCCGCGACGGTGTCGATCAGCTTGCCGACGCCGCCGAGCGTGTCTGCCTTGATGGTGAGCTGAATCGTGCGCGGTGCCGTCGCCGCGGCGAGCGATGCGGCGTCGGGCGCAGCGAGCTCGGTCGGCAACACCACAGGTGGCGGCGTGAACAGCGTCGACCAGAACGTGCCCGTGGTCGCCGGCGGCTCCACCGTCGTCGGCACACCGAGGGTGAGGTTGAGGGCGTCGAGCTGGCGCTGCGCCTCGGCGCGCTGCTCAGGTGTGAACTGATCGAGGTTGACGGGGATGCCGAGCGACTGAGCGATCAGCAGCGCCTCAATCTCGGCAATCTCGCCGGGCACCTGCCCCGTCTCGAGGGCAACCTGCACGGCAGCGATGCGCGGGTCGTCGAACCCACCGCCGACGATGGCATCGAGGATCGACGCCGCGGTGGCCGCGGCTGCCTCGTCGATCGCCGGCTGAATGATCGCGTCGACGGTGCCATCGGGCCCGAGCCCCATGATGCGGTACACCTCGCTGATGTCGAGCCCCGTCGACTGAGCGATCTGCGCTGCCGTCGACTGCGCGAACGCGTTCGCCGCGTCGGTGCCGCCCTGCTCGAACGCGTTGACGGTGCCGTCTTGGAACAGGTCGATGAGCGGCTGCACCTTCTGCATGAACTCGGCATCATCCGATCGCACGTTGCCGAAGATCGTGATGTCGTCGCCGCTGACGATGTCGCCCCACCGATCGGCCAGCGTCTGCAGGTCGGGCCCGAACCCCTGCAGCCCCTCGAGCGCATCGTCGAGCGCCGGCTGAAAATCGACATCGAACTTGAGCCCGGCGAACAGGTCGTCGACGCCGCCGAACGCGTCCTCGAGCTTGCCCGTGAAGTCATCGAGCGTCGGCGCCTTCGCCGTCGCCACCACCTTGCTGATGGCCGCGGCGGTGTCGGTGATCGCCGCGGCGTGCTCGAGCTGCGCCTGCGTCGCTTCCTCGGCAGCCTGCTTCTCGTCGTCGATCGCCTTCGCCGCGTCCTGCAGGATGTATTGCCGCACCGCGTCCTCGCTGATGCCCCACGACTTCGCGAGCTCGCTCACCGCCTCGTCGAAATTCGCGAGGTCGACGGTGCCATCGGTGACATCGGAAACGAGGTCTTGGAATACCTCGGTGTCCATCGGCTCGAACGTCAGCGCAGCGACATCGTCAGCGAACTGGCGCACCGCGAACCCACTGTCCTCGATGTAGCCCTGCAGGAGCTGCCACACCTGGAACTCAGATGCTTTCGGGTTGGCCTTCCGTATCTCGAGGATGGCGCTGGCGAGCTCGAGGCTCGAGCTCGCCGCGGCGTCGAGCGACTTCGTGGCGAAATCGTTGAGCACCGAGCTGTCGACCACGTCGTCGAGATTCTCGAACGAGGTGATGATCGTTTCGTTGGCGTCGAAGATGCCCTGCGCCATATCCTGCGCGCCCTCGATCGACGACTTGCCCGAGGCGATCAGCGCAGCCGCCAGGGCGTCGACGATCGAGGTGGCATCGTCGCCCGTGGCGATCGCGAACGCCACCTCGTCGGCGTACTGCGCAGCCGCCGGCGCCGACTGAGCG
>Ga0105104_10001507_pt1 | contig 17453 bp, 15 predicted proteins | sample PPLLaktember2015_3_FD_87034 | JGI IMG/M metagenome (GOLD analysis project Ga0105104, IMG submission 87034) | Freshwater sediment microbial communities from Prairie Pothole Lake near Jamestown, North Dakota, USA - PPLs Lake P7 Core (6) Depth... | ecosystem: Environmental > Aquatic > Freshwater >... | reverse complement strand
TCATCGGGATAGGTTGTCTGGCGTATAGCCAGTACCTGATGGAGAAGCGTGAGATACCGGGCCTGCCGAATCCCATTGCTGAGGAATGGAACATCCTGTATCGCCTGGAGATTATCAACCTCAGCAATGTCCTGGCAGCCATGCCCTATTTCTTAGCGGGACTTATTCTGTGCGCCTGGGCCGGACTGCCATCGGCGTGGAAAGAAACCCTTATCAACTGGGCCGCCTATTGGCCGGGACTGCGTGAGACCCAATGGGGAAAGCATGCGCCGCGCCTTCTGCTTGCGACCGGCCTGACGATCCATCTGCTCTTTCAGCTTGGACGACATCACTACATGCCGATCTATCCATTCCTGTGGCTGATCGCACTCTGGCTGTTCACGCAGTCTTTCTGGAAGCTCGATCGGGATCAAGAGATTCATCTGTCACTTGACTTCCGCCTCGCCGATCTTTTCTGGCTGTTTTTCCTTTTGCTGATCGGCATGGGGATGGGGGCGTATGCACTCCAGGACATTCCACCCATCCTGGTCCCGGATGAAGGCTCCTTTTTGGAGAATGCCCGGGCGATCGCGCTGAACAAATATCACCCGGCATTTTTCGATTCGGGTGTGTATACCTTTCCGGTTGCAAGCTCGATCTATCAAGGCTGGATCCTGCGCCTGTTTGGCGTCAGCGTGTGGAGCTGGCGCCTCTCCTCGGTCCTGGCCGGTGTGGCGGCGGTCATTCCGCTTTATTTGCTGGGAAAGGAATGGTTTGGGCGGCGCGTTGCGGTTGCTGCCGCGCTGATCATGCTGGCGAATCCATACTTCCTTTCCTTTGCACGGCTGGGGTACAACAATAGCCAGTCTTTGTTCCCGGTGACGCTGGCGGTTTTTTTCTGGGCCGTTGGAAGCCGCAAGGGAAGCTATTTCTATCTCTGGCTGGCCGGCCTAACGGCGGGGCTCGGCTTTTATACCTATTCGGCGGTCTGGATCGGGATCGTTACATTGCTTCTCGGCATCCTGTATCTGCGCGTTTTGAAGCAGATATCCTGGAGTCAGACTTTCATCGTCTTTGGATTGATCCTGCTGGCATGGGGCCTGGCATTTGCTCCGCGTCTTGCCTATACTGCGGCCGGTAACAAGAAAGAGGGACTGGTCTATAAAATTCTGGAAACCAGTTTCTTCAGCGCATTCTACGGTCGGGCCTATTACGGCGAAGCGGACCTGACTCAGACAAGCCCGATCATCGCGCCTGACGGGTATCCCGAGATCTTTTACGATCCAGTGGTCTATTGGGAGCTGCTCGTCCGCGGGGTGGTACGGACGCTGCTCAGCCTGTTTGATCCCTACCTGGTCACGGAGCACTTTCTGGTCGCTCCGCTGGCAGGGGTCATTACACCGGTCTTCTTTGCAATCGGCTTTGTCCTCTTCCTGCGCAAGTGGAAACAAAGCCGGTTTGGACTGCCATTGCTCTGGCTGGTGAGCGGACTGATCTTCCTGAGCATGATCGGAGCGTTCCCGCCCCGCCATACGCACATGGTTTCGCTGATCCCCGTCATGGCATTGATCTCCGCGGCCGGGCTTTCCGCCGTCGTGGAGAGCCTGACCGAGCATCTGCCGGCGCGGATTCTTCCGCTGCGCGCTGCCGCGCTGAACGTTCTCGTCGCGGCCGTCTTGCTGGGCATACTTTATTCCGGCGCGCAGCGATATTTTGTGACCATGCCGGAGACATATCCGCCCTCCTTCGAAGACTTCGCCTCCTGGGCGGCCTGGCGGACCGAGAAACCCATCCTGATCATTTACGTTGGACGTACAGATATCCCGCACCAGGTAGCCTATCTTGTCAACGCGAAAGTGCTGCCGCATTCCTATCTGAATATTGGATTCAATGAATTCTCGCCGCAAATTCATGTGAGACCTGACGTGCCGACTGCTCTTTTCTGGGAAACGCTCTCGAAAGAGGACATTCAGTATGTGCAGTCACCTCCGGCAGGCTTCAGCACTGTGGTCGAGGTGGCTGATAGAGATGGAAATATTCTGGGCTATGGAATGTCCAATGCACCGGAGATTCCTCTGCAATGGAAACCAGGCTTCTCCAGCGGGTGGCATTCCCTGACGGACACTCCGGTACGAATCATTTTGCTGTTGTTATTGATTGGCACTGTCCTGGCCTCGATAGTGGAACTGCGTCATCCCTCTGCATGGCCGCGCCTCTCGCTTGAAGTTGGGAGACAAACTCACGAAGAGGCAGAACCCGGCTCGAGCGCGGAAAAAGCCGGGGACTTTGAAGTTGTGCTGCGATTCCGAGTTCCCGTTCCTCCTAAACGGGAAAAACCCTGATCAGCGTGTAGCGTTTTTGCTTGTGGGCTATCTCATCCTGTCGTGATAGCCTGGAAATGATCCAGGAGGAGTATCCCGGGGGAGACTCACTGTCGAAAAGGCCTGGAATGACGATGTGCTCTACTGGATGTATGAACATGTCGCGAAACAGAAATAGATAGTAACCCGATAGCTCGAAATCAATTCGAATCAGTTACAATCGCCCCTATGAAAGCTGTCATTTTCCGCCAGCACGGCGGGCCAGAGGTACTGGAATTCACAGAATTTCCAACGCCGGAACCGAAATCTGGTGAAGCCCTGATCCGTTTGCGTGCCGCGGCCCTCAACCGCATGGATGTGATGGTGCGCAATGGCTGGCCCGGCCTGAAATTGGAAATGCCTCACATCAATGGCGCGGACGGGGCGGGAGAAGTGTCCGCATTCCAGGCCCCTCTTGCCGAGGATGAGGCAGGGATGAAGGTTGGCGACCACGTGGTCATCAATGCCAACCTGGGCTGTGGGAAGTGTGAGTTTTGCCTGGATGGCAAAGATAACATGTGCCGTGAATGGCATTTGCTGGGCGAGACGGTGCGCGGCACCTACGCGGAGTATGTGTCGGTTCCGGTGAAGCAGCTTTATCGACTGCCAAATGATTTTGATTTCCATCAGGCTGCGGCTGCCGCGCTGGTCTATCAAACGGCCTGGCATTCGCTCGTCAAACGCGGGAAGCTCCAAAAAGGGGAGACGGTGCTGGTCGTTGGGGCGGGAGGCGGGGTGAATACTGCCAGCGTCCAGATCGCGAAGTTCGTCGGGGCGCAGGTGATTGTGATCGGGTCGGGCGCGCAGAAGCTGGAGATGGCTCAATCCATCGGAGCGGACATCCTGATCGATCGCTCCCAGACCGAGGACTGGTCGAAAGCAGTTTTTACTGCCACGAACAAGCGCGGGGTGGATGTCGTCGTCGATAACGTCGGTACGACGTTCATGCAGAGCCTGCGGGCCCTGCGAAAGGGCGGTCGCCTCCTGACGGTGGGAAACAGCGGCGGCCCCCGATTTGAAATCGACAATCGCTATATATTCGCCAAGCATCTCAGCATCCTTGGCTCGACGATGAGCACGCTCGCTGATTTCAAGGAAGTGATGGACCTGGTGGTGGCCGGGAAATTAAGTCCCATCCTGGACAAGGCGTATGACCTCAAAGATGCCGCCGGGGCCCAGGAGCGCCTGTGGAGGAACGAAAACTTTGGAAAGATCACACTGGATATTCCTTGATGAAACGATTCCCCTGGTTTGAAACAATTTTGATTATTGTCGTGATGTCCATGAGTCTGTATGCAGCCTTGTCGGATGCGCAGAATCTATCGTGGCGCTGGTTTACGCGGGATGATGCCTATTACTATTTCAAGGTTGCACAGAACATCAGCGAGGGACGGGGCAGTACCTTCGACGGGATCAACCCGACCAACGGCTATCACCCGCTCTGGATGCTGGTCTGCATCCCGATCTTTGCGCTGGCCCGCCTGGACTTGATCCTGCCGCTGCGCGTTCTCCTGCTGGTCATGAGCGGACTCTCCGTTGCGACCGCCATTCTGCTTTACCGGCTGATCGGCAGAATGTTTGCTCCGGCCATTGGGGCGCTGGCCGCGCTGTTCTGGGTATTTAGTCGTAGCGTGTTGATTACACTCTATCAAAACGGATTGGAATCCGGCATTGCCGCGTTTTTTATCGTATTGCTCATCTATAAGCTATTTGAATTCGAGATTTCCTGGCGAAAAAACGACGTTTCCCAAAAGCAGATCGTGACTCTGGCAGTCATCGCCGCGTTGGCCCTGTTCAGCAGGCTGGATCTTGTTTTTCTGGCAGGCATCGTGGGAATCTGGATTGTGTTTCGCGGCAGCCTGCTGCGCTTCTTTCTCCCACTCGATATCGTTTCCATTATGGTCGCGACGTTGCTGGCCTTCATCCTGCGAGTTGACGTTACGGGTTATTATGAATATGTCGAAGTCGCGCTCCTGATGCTGGTTTTGAGCTTGATCGTGAAAATCCCCGGCGCGTTTTTGTTTGGTTTGTACCAACACTCTGGCTTGTTAAAACCCATTGAACTGTTGAAGCGGCTGATCCTGTTTGCCGTGACAGGCTCACTGATCACAGGTGTGCTCATGCTTGCCAGCCTGCGGCTTGGCCTGGTGCAAGGCTCTTTTTCGCGTATCATCATTTTGATCGATCCGGTCTTAACCCTGGTGTTGTTTGGGATGAGCAGGCTGCTGTGGCTGGGACTGCACAACGGTCAGACCGTGCCTTCGGACGCGGGCGTCAGTCCTCTGGCTAATTTGCGTCAGCATTGGAAAAAGTGGTTCAGCGAGGGCCTGTTGTATTACGCCGTCGTTCTCATCCCGCTGGGTATGTACATGGTCTGGAGCAAAATTGTATTCGGAACCCCCTCTCCGGTCAGCGGGCAGATCAAACAGTGGTGGGCCTCGCTTCCGGGACGTGCGTACGGCGGCTCCTCGCGTGACTGGTTTTCCTTCTTCGGACTGATCTATACCACCGATAAGAATGCCTGGAAGCCGGTCTCGCGCATATTGGGCGGCTGGGCCGAGCGCATGTACGGGATTTTGCCGATCCTGGACGTGTGGCGATACATGATCCTGCTCACTTTGCTGGCAATTGTTTTTTATCTCATTCTGCGCGCGAATCGCAAAAAAGGGAAAGCGGCCGTGGCGCAATTGAGTCTGATCCCGCTTTTGAGCGGCGCCTGGCTGCAAATACTTTACTACAGCATGCTGGGCTATGCCGCCCACAAGGAATGGTACTGGGTCACCCAGCTGGTCCTCACCGTATTGACCTTCAGTCTTATGCTTGGCATACTCTATACGTTAATTCGTAGGATTCCCTACCGGTCTGTCGTCGTCTGGGCGCTGGCGGCCTATGCAGGCATCAGCATGGGGATTTCATTCTGGCAGGGAATAAAAAGCATGATGCCATACGGTCGCTGGGAGCCTGAGTCACCCTATATGGACATTGTCCCGCTCCTCGAAGAACACACGGAGCCCGGAAGCATCATCGGGATGACCGGCGGCGGCAACGTGGGTTACTTTATCCATGACCGTACTGTCATCAATATGGATGGATTGATCAATAGTTATGCCTACTTCCAGGCAATCCAGTCCAGGCAGGGAGGCGAGTATCTTTACAGGATAGGTCTTGATTATGTGCTGGCCAACCCATTGATATTGGACCAACAGCCTTATAAAGGTCAATTCAATGAATATTTGGAGCCACTTAAAATTTTTTACGGGGGAAAACAGCTTATGCACTACGGGGCTCCCTGACATGGATCACAGTTTGTTGCGAACCGTTTTCGTGCTGGGATCCTGAATTCATGCCCGGAAAACGACCTTTCGGTGTAACCCTGTTTGCCTGGCTGGTGTTAAGCCTATCAGCGTGGGGCCTGGTTCGATTGCTGGCAGCCCTGCGCTGGTGGGATGTGCTGAACGAGTTCGGTGCCCGCCTCAGTCCGCTCTATCTGGCAATCACGGGGGCCGGCTGGGCGATTGCAGGCAGCCTGCTGTTAGGGAGCCTGTTCAGCCGGAAGCCATGGATCCGCATGGCGATTCCCAGCGCGGTCTCCCTGTGGCTGGCGGGATACTGGGTCGAACGGATCTTTTTCGAATCATGGCGGACCAACCTGCCGTTTGCATTGATTTCATCCATTCTGCTGCTGAGCGTGACACTTGTCAGCGCACTTAACCGCAAGACACAAAAGTTTCTTATGAGAAGCGAGGAACATGAGCAGTCAAACGAAGATACAGAATCTGCGTGAGCAGAAAGCCCGCTCACGCCTGGGCGGAGGGGCGGAGCGGATCGAAGCACAACATAAAAAAGGCCGCCTGACGGCCCGCGAACGAATTGACCTTTTGCTGGACAAAGGCTCGTTTCGCGAAATGGATGCCTTTGTCCAGCATCGCACGCACGATTTCAACCTGGACGGGCAAAAGTTCATGGGCGACGCGGTCGTGACCGGCTGGGGCACGATCGAAGGCCGCCTGGTGTATGTTTTCTCGCAGGATTTCACGGTTTTGGGCGGCAGCCTGGGGGAAGTCCATTCCGAGAAGATCTGCAAGGTCATGGATATGGCGATGAAGAACGGCGCGCCCGTGATCGGTTTGAATGATTCGGGCGGCGCGCGCATCCAGGAGGGCGTTGTGTCCCTGGGCGGCTATGCGGATATTTTCCTGCGTAACACCCTGGCCTCCGGGGTGATCCCGCAGATCTCCGCCATCATGGGACCCTGCGCGGGCGGCGCGGTCTATTCACCGGCCCTGACCGATTTTATTTTCATGACTCGCAACACCTCCTACATGTTCGTCACCGGACCGGACGTTGTCAAAGCCGTGACGCATGAGGAAGTTTCGTTCGAGGATCTGGGCGGGGCCAGCGTGCACTCGGAAAAATCCGGCGTTTGCCATGTGGCTGCGGACAGCGAAGCGGATACCTTGTACCTGATCCGCAAAATGCTGATGTACCTGCCCCAAAATAACATGGAAGACCCGCCGTTCATTCCGAGCGATGACCCGCTGCGCATGGACGAAGGCCTGGATTCGATCGTCCCCGAAGACCCCAACAAGCCCTACGACGTCAAGGACCTCATCCGCATGATTGTCGATGGCGGACAGTTCTTTGAAATCCATGAGAATTTTGCGGCAAACATCGTGGTTGGGTTTGCGCGCCTGGGCGGGCACTCGGTGGGAATCGTGGCAAATCAACCGGCCGTCCTGGCCGGCGTTCTCGATATCGATGCCAGCGAAAAGGGGGCGCGCTTTGTCCGTTTCTGCGACTCGTTCAACATCCCGATCATTACCTTTGAGGATGTCCCCGGGTTCCTGCCTGGCACGAACCAGGAACATCACGGCATCATTCGTTCGGGGGCCAAGCTGCTTTACGCCTATTGTGAAGCAACTGTGCCAAAGTTGCTGGTGATCACCCGCAAAGCCTATGGGGGCGCGTATTGTGTCATGTCCTCCAAGCACATCCGCAGCGATTTGAACCTGGCGTGGCCCTCGGCTGAGATCGCGGTGATGGGCCCCGACGGGGCAGTCAATATCATCTTCCGCAAGGAGCTCGAAAAGGCCAAGGACCGGGTCAAGAAAAAGGCTGAGCTGGTGGCCGAATATCGTGAAAAGTTTGCCAGTCCGTACGTCGCGGCGGAACGCGGTTACATCGACGATGTGATCGAGCCAAAGGAAACGCGTCCGCGCCTGATCAACGGCCTGGAGATGCTCAGCAACAAGCGCGACAGCAACCCGGCCAAGAAGCACGGGAATATTCCGCTATAGGTGTCAGGTGTTCCGGTGTCAGGTTCATACTTACACCTGACACCTGACACGTTAACACCTGACACGTTCCGGAGGTGTCATGTTCCAAAAGGTTTTAGTTGCCAACCGTGGGGAGATTGCTGTACGAATCATCCGTGCCTGCCGCGAACTGGGCATCGATACGGTTGCTGTGTATTCGGAAGTAGATCGCAGTGCCCTGCATGTGCGCTATGCGGATGAGGCGTACCTGCTGGGTCCGGCGCCCTCGCGTGAATCCTATTTACGCGCCGACAAGATCATCGAGATTGCCCGCAAGTGCGGTGCAGATGCCGTTCATCCGGGCTACGGGTTCCTTGCCGAGCGGGATGATTTTGCAGAGGCCTGCGAAGAGGCGGGGATTGCCTTCATCGGTCCGAGGCCGTCGTCGATCGCCGCGATGGGGGATAAAGCCGAGGCGCGCGCGACTGTGATCCGGGCCGGTGTGCCGGTCGTGCCGGGGACGGAGGGGATGGGAAACATGACCGATGAAGAGCTGCTGGGCGCGGCTCCCCAGATCGGATTCCCGCTATTGGTCAAAGCCACGGCGGGCGGCGGCGGGAAGGGCATGCGGGAAGTCAAAAGCCTGGAGGAAATGCCGGCCCTCCTGCAGTCGGCGCGGCGGGAGGCGGAATCCTCCTTCGGCAACGGAAACGTTTATCTGGAGAAGCTGCTTGAGGGCGCGCGCCACATCGAAATACAGATCCTGGCGGATGGACAGGGCAATGTCATTCACCTGGGGGAGCGCGAGTGCTCGCTCCAGCGGCGCCACCAAAAACTGCTGGAAGAGGCGCCCTCTTCGGCCGTCGATGAGGCGCTGCGGGAGAAGATGGGAAACGTGGCCGTGAAAGCGGCGAAGGCAGTCGATTATGTCAACGCCGGCACCATCGAATTCCTGCTCGATAAAGATGAAAACTTTTTTTTCCTCGAAATGAATACCCGTTTGCAGGTGGAGCATCCGGTCACCGAGATGGTGACCGGGATCGACATCGTGAAGGAGCAGATCCGCATCGCGCGCGGGCGGGCGTTGAGCTACACACAGGAGCAGGTCAGGTTCAACGGGCACGCGATCGAATGCCGCATCAACGCCGAGGACCCCTATAACGACTTTATGCCATCCACCGGGCGCATCACACACAGCCTGCTCCCAACCGGCCCCGGCGTGCGCGTAGACACGGGAGTCTATCCGGGCTTCGAGATCACACCGTTTTACGACCCGATGATTGCCAAGCTGATCGTGTGGGGCGAAACACGTGCGCAGGCCATCCTGCGCATGCGGCGGGCCCTGGAGGAGTATCGCATCGTGGGAGTCAAGACCAACATTCCCTTCCACCAGACCATGATGGATTCGCACCGCTTCATGGGCGGGCAATACGACACCCGCTTCGTCGAAGAACGCTTCTCGATGGATGATGCCGGCGAGGGCAAAGGCAGTCATATGGAAACGGCTGCCATCCTTGCAACGCTGGTCGCCCACCGCGAAGCGGAGCGTTCCGCCACGATCGTCAACCGCAACGAGCGCGACACCAGTAACTGGAAGTGGGTGGGACGCTGGGAGAGAATGCACAGGTAGTTACTTAGTTGTGTAGTTGTTTAGTTAGGTAGTTGAGCAGCCCGTTCAAAAGGCTACCCAACTACGCAACTATCAAACTACTCAACTATCCAACTACCCAACTATCCAACTACCCAACTATCAAACTACTGAACTACTCAACTACAGGACTATCGCATGAGATATATAACGAATGTTGAAGGCAAGGAATTTCTGGTTGAGATCATCGACGACAGACACGTCAGCGTGGATGGCAAAGTCTATGAAGTGGATTTTGAATCGGTCAGCGGGCAGCCGGTTTACTCCCTGATCGTGGACGGCAAATCATACGAAGGCTATGCGGCCCAGGATGAAGATACCTGGCAGGTGCTGCTGCGCGGACGGTTGTATCCGGTCACGGTGGAGGATGAACGCGAAAAGCGCCTGCGCAGCGCGGCAGGTGGCGGCGTAACAGAAACCGGTGAATTTCATCTCCGGGCGCCGATGCCCGGGCTGATCGTGACCGTTCCCATTCAGGAAGGGCAGCCGGTCAAACGAGGCCAGGTCTTGCTCATCCTCGAGTCGATGAAGATGCAAAACGAGCTCAAGGCGCCGCGGGATGGCACGATCGGGCGTGTGCGGGTAAGGGCCGGCGAGACCGTCGAACAGAAGCAGATCCTGTTGAGTGTGAAGTAGTCAGTGATCAATGGTCAGGAGAGCGGATGCAGGAAACGGAAGTCAAGTTCCATGTCCGGGATTTGAATAGACTGCAGACTCGTCTCGAGACATTGGGGGCGCAGAGAGTCCAGGAACGCGTGCTGGAAAGGAACGTTCGCTTCGACCTCCCCGGGGCCCGGCTCCGCTCCGAAGGGCGTGTCCTGCGCCTGCGGCAGGATACGGCCTCCCGCCTCACGTACAAGAGCGCGAGCAAAAAGGAACAGGGCGTTTTGAGCCGGGAGGAAATCGAATTCGTCGTGGAAGATTTCGAAAAAGCAAAACGATTCCTCGAGGCGCTCGGTTATCAAAAATCGGCCTATTACGAAAAATACCGGACCGTGTATGAACTGAATGAAACGTCGATCATGCTCGACGAATTGCCCTATGGGGATTTTGTCGAGATCGAAGGGGAAACCGTCGAGGCAATCCACAGCGCGGCCGATCGCCTCGACCTGGACTGGGCGGCCGCGGCTGGGACCAGCTATCTGGCCTTGTTCGAACGTGTTCGCAGGGCCCTGCAGCTTTCCTTTCAGGATATCTCATTTGAAAACTTCACCGGGATCAGGGTGGATTCATCCCATCTGTCCGTCCATACGGCGGACAAGTAAACCTAACTCATCGCTTCTGGCCTTTGGACAAAAGTCCTGCTTTTGTCTATGCTTCGGATAGCCACTATTGAAAATCGCTTCAAAACCACGTATACTGATGTTGCTTGTTTCAAAATCAGCTCAGAGAAGAAAGGGTCAGCGCCATGCACAAGCATCTTCCTGTTAATTGCTTCATCCCCCCTCATATTTTGAAGAATATTGCCACGAAAGGCACCGAGGGTCAGAAGAATCTGGCTATCAGCACACTCAAAATATCTGCTCGCATGGGCGGCCAGCGGCAGGCTCTGGCGGATTTTGCTGCGGCGGCCTTCCGGGTGGACGGGGCAGGCAAGAACCGTGTAATTTATGATGCGAAGAATGGGTCGAGTCTGCCCGGCACAGTGGTACGCAAGGAAGGGGAACCTGCCAGCGCAGATGTGGCCGTCAACGAAGCCTATGATGGCAGCGGCATCACCTATGATCTGTTCCATGACATGTATCAAAGGAACTCCATTGACGGGAACGGGATGCGGCTGGACTCGACCGTGCACTATCGACAGGGTTACGATAATGCATTCTGGGACGGGGAGCAGATGGTCTATGGCGATGGTGATGAGGATCAACCCGTGGAGGAACGGCTCTTTAATCGCTTCACAGCCGCCCTGGATGTGATTGCCCATGAGCTGACGCACGGCGTCACTCAGTTCGAAGCCAAGCTGACGTACTCACTGCAGCCCGGGGCGTTGAACGAATCGATGTCGGATGTGTTTGGCTCGCTGGTGAAGCAATACAAGCTCCAGCAGACGGCCGCGGAAGCCGACTGGATCATCGGCCAGGGTCTGTTGACGGCAAACGTCAACGGGGTTGGCATCCGCTCGATGAAGGCGCCCGGCACGGCCTATGATGATCCCATCCTGGGCAAGGACCCGCAGCCCGCGCATATGAAGGATTACGTCAATACGATTGGCGATAACGGTGGCGTTCACATCAACTCGGGAATCCCCAACCATGCTTTTTATGTCACTGCCGTTGAATTGGGCGGGCATGCCTGGGAAAAAGCCGGACAGATCTGGTATGTCACTTTGAAGGATAAACTCGGTGCCAATTCCAAATTCCAGGAATGTGCAAATATGACCTACCGTGTGGCAGGCGAGTTATTCGGAGCGGGGAGCATCGAGCAGCAGGCTGTCCAAAAGGGCTGGCTGGAGGTCGGTTTGAACGTTGATGGCAGTGGACCCGTGCCCGACACGGGCGGCGGTGGATGTCTGGAGGCGCTGCTCCGCCTCATTGGAGCGGCTCCTGCAAAGAAATAGCGAGGCAAAATGCACGTGAAACAGATCGAGTTCGAACGGACGGGTGGTTTCGCAGGGATGCGGATCGCGGCGGATCTGAAGTTCGAGGATCTTCCGGATGAGCAGGCCGATACAATCGCGGAACTGCTCGACGATCTGGACTTCGCCGAATTGCCCGAAGAACTGATGGACGATTCCGACATGCCGGATCAGTTCACATATACGATCAAGGTCATTACGGAAGAGTGGGAGCATACCGTGACGACCGGGGATGCTTCGGCGTCGGAGAAGATGCAGCAACTTCTGCAGGTGCTCAATCGTCTTGCAAGACGGCAGAAAAGGCAATAGTGGATCAAGACCTCCGGCAGATGCCCGGAGGTCTTTTGAGTTGTTTTTCAATCCGGGCAACGTTCCAGGAAATCAACATGCCAAGGGAGCCGTGGTTAATTAGATTATGTCCATCGAAAAACTTTATGGCGGTATCGAAGCAGGCGGGACAAAGTTCGTCTGCGTGGTGGCCGGAGGACCCGGCCGCATCGTTGACGAGATCCGTTTCAAGACGACTCTGCCGGCCGAAACGCTGGAGAGAGCCATTCAGTTTTTCCGTCCGTTCATCACCTCGGGACAGGTCAACGCGATTGGGATCGGTTCCTTTGGCCCGCTCGATTTGAATTCGAAATCTGCCACCTATGGATTCATCACATCCACACCCAAACCCGGCTGGGGCAATACCAATGTGCTTGGAACCATTCAACAAGCCCTCCGGGTGAAGGCCGGGCTGGATACAGATGTGAACGTGGCCGCCCTGGGGGAGTCTATCTGGGGCGCCAGCAAAGGACATGATCCATCCCTGTACCTAACCATTGGGACGGGGATTGGCGGAGGATACGTCAAAGAGGGCAGATCGCTCATTGGAATGCTCCATCCCGAGATGGGGCACCTGCGCATCCCTCACAACCGGGAAGCGGATCCGTTTCCCGGCAGCTGCCCGTTCCACGGAGATTGCTTCGAGGGACTGGCCAGCGGACCTGCCATCGAGAAGCGGCTCGGCGTTTCGGGAGCCGTCGTCGGCGAGAACGATCCGTTCTGGGATATCGAAGCTGATTACATTGCCTATGCCCTGGTGAATTACATCCTGACGCTCTCGCCCAGGAAGATCATTTTAGGCGGCGGAGTGATGCAGCGCGAGTTCCTGTTCCCGAAGGTTCGCCGGAAAGTCCGGGAATTATTGAACGGCTATGTATCCAGTAAGACCATCCTGGAGAACATCGACAGCTACATCCTGCCGCCGGGACTGGGCAATCAGTCCGGCAGCCTGGGCGCGATCGCGCTGGCCATGCAGGTGGACGAAACAAAAGACGACCCTCGCACTTGAGCGAGGGTCGTTACATTCATTCAGGTTCCGGCCAGGGGATGATCGCCGGCTCGGAAAATCCATGTTTCTCGACGGTGTAGAGTTTTCCCGAGGATGGCTGCGCGCAGCCCGCTTCGTCCCTGACCGTATAACTCGTGGAGGTTTGCTCCGGATAGGAATCCGTCCACCAGAGCAGGTACGTGTCCTGGCAGACGAATAGCTCAAGCAAATAGCCCCGGTCATCATCCTTTGTCATCCTGACCTGGTCCCAGCTGATGGTCACCTTGTTCCCATCGCGCACAGCCGTTACATTTCCGGGCGGACCATACATGTTGCTTCCAATGGACTGCAGATTGAGTTCCTTGTAGGCGACCGTTGAAACGTCCCCGGACACATCCACGACCGACGGCGCGACCCAGCAGAAATATTTCAGTTTGTCGAACTTGACGTACAGCCATTTGCTGTAGATATATCGTCCGCGCACAGAGCCTGCGTCGCCGGGGTATAAATCTGCAGCATGCAGATAGGCCACAGAGGGTCCGTACCGGCAGTGCGCCTGCTTGTTCACGGTCACGCTGGGGAACACAAAGGTTGGCGTCGCGCTGGGGCCGGGGGTTGGTGTAACTGTGGGTGTCAATGTGATCGTTGGCGTCAGGGTCTCCGTGGGTGTCAGGGTCACGGTCGGTGTAGGGATGGGCGTGTCCGTCAGAACCTCAACCGTAGCTGTGGCGGGTGCAGTGGGTGTAACCTGTTCCGTTGCCGGAGCACAGGCTGAAACAAACATAAAAATCAACAGAATGATCTTATAACCTTTCATTCGAACTCTCCTGATAAAGCGACCGGCGCCGCTTTATCCGCCTGCGGCGAATGCGGATAGAAACCTGACAATATTCCTGCCCAGTGCATCGTTGTTATAGCCTCCCTCCATCACGATCACCGTCGGCAGGTCGAGCGCCGAAATGCGCCGGCCAATCTCCCCAATCCCTTCGGTCGTAACTTTGATCGTCCCGAGCGGATCGTCTGCATAAATATCCATCCCGGCCGAGACGACCAGATACTCCGGCGCGAACCCGCGGATCAGGCTGAGCGCCTCTTCCAAAGCCGACAGGTAGCGCGTGTCATCCGTGCCCTTCTCCAGCGGGAAGTTTTTGTGGAAGCCCAGCCCCGGGCCTGACCCGCTTTCATCCGCATAGCCTGCAAAGTGAGGATACTCAAAGTTCGGGTCGGCGTGGATGGAGATCGTCAGGACATCGGCGCGCTCGTAAAAGATATCCTGCGTGCCGTTGCCGCAGTGATAGTCGATATCGAGCAGGGCAACCTTGCCCTTCGCCGAAAGCCAGTTTGCGGCGACCGAGGCGTTGTTGATGAAGCAATAGCCGCCGGCGTAATCTTTTCCAGCGTGATGTCCGGGCGGACGGCACAGTGCAAAGGCCGCGCGTGCTCCCTCCGCAACCGCCTCGCCCGCGCTCAAGGCGCAGTGTGCGGAAGCCAGCGCGGCGGCATACGTCCCCTCAACGATGCTGGCGCTCAGGTCCATAATGTAGTAGCCGGCCCGGCCGAGGAGCGAGTCCGGCTTGGGGGGATGCCGCCGCAGAGCGAAGGTGGCCGGCATCAGCGTGGACTTGTCCCGGGCTTCCGAGTCCAGCCATTCGGTCCAGGCCGAGGCGAGAAAATCAATATAACCTTTATCATGCACCGCGTGGATCGGCTCCAGCCCGAAATCTGTCGGTTCCGTGATCTCGGCCCAGCCCGTTTGATCCAGCGCGCTCAGGATGCGATCCATCCGCTCCGGGTTTTCAAGATAGGGCACGCGCAGTCCGCCGTCGAAGATCTCGAACGGCGGAGCGTGCCTGCGATGTGCCTCGGAATAGTAGACCTTCATTTCATCTCCGCAGGAATTTGTACTACAATTCTATCAATAGAACGGAGGAAACATGGATGTATTCGAAGCAATCCACAGCCGACGCTCACAGGACAAGGTCAAGCCTGATGCGCTGCCGCGCGCCTCGATCGAAAAACTGCTGGACGCGGCGGTGCAGGCGCCAAACCATTACAAGGTCAGACCGTGGCGTTTCGTCGTGCTGACCGGCCAGGGGCGGAACAGACTTGGGGATGTCATGGCGGACTCGCAGCAGGAACGCCATCCCGAATTCCCGCCGGAGGTCTTCGAGAAGACCCGGGCGCTGCCGCTGCGTGCTCCCGTGGTCATCGCGGTGGGTGTGGACAAGCCGAGCGAAGCAAAAGTATTGGAGATCGAGAATGTCTGCGCGGCCGCTGCCGCCATGCAGAATCTTCTGCTGGCTGCCCATGCCATGGGGTTGGGGGCAAAATGGCGGACGGGCGAGTGGGCAAACGACGTAAAGGTGAAGGAATTCCTGGGTTTTGAACCCGAACAGCACGTGGTTGGATTCGTTTATATTGGCTACCCTGAGTTTGTGACGGAATACGCAGCTCGACCATCATTTGAAGACAAAACGATTTGGATGGAGTGATCCGGTAAGCAGTAAACAGTGTTCAGTGAACAGTATTCAGTAAAAAGAGCGATGAAGCGCAAAGCCCATCGCTCTTTGCCTGTTTCCTTTTCTGCCTTTTTAGAATCACATGTAGCGGGCAATCGCCATGAAGATCACGGCGAGAATCAGCGTCACAGTAGTTACCATCGAATAGGTTCTCTGCTGTTTTTGAATTGCCTGCATTCGGCTGCTTTGTTCAGGAGCAGGTTTTCCCTGAATTTGCGCGCCCAACTGCGCCATGGCGCGGGTCGTCCGGCCGAACAGCATGCCTGCCACAAAGCCGATCAGCGCGAAGCCTGCGCCGATGCTCAGCCCGGTGGCAAAGTCCGATCGTATCCAGGCTTCTCCAGCCCGCGCATCCAACGCGAACAGGATAAGACCCGCCAGGATGCTCGCGCCGGACGCGGCTGCCATGCGACTGCTGAACTTCAAATCGTTCATCAGATGAGCGGCGAATTTCTGTCCCGACTCGCCGATGGCACCGATGCTGGGGGCAACGAAGAAGGTCATGATCAAGGATCCGCCGACCCAAAAGACGCCGGCTCCGATGTGAATGATACGAAGCAGCCAGATCAGGTAAGTCATCTTATCTCTCTCCTTTGGTAAAGCTGAATTTGGACATAATAACACCAAATTCCGAAGTAGGGGCGGATAGTTGTCCGCCCTACGGCAGAAGCAAATCAGGACAGGGGAGGATAATTTTTGTGACAATGCTCACTTGCTTGTCAGACAGGCTGCATATATATTCCAATCAGCCCGCTGTGCGGGTGAGTACCAGATTTCCAACATTGAATTTGAAAGGATGACTATGAAGCGATTTTTTGTTCTTGTTGCGTTGCTCGTCGCCGCGAGCATCGTGCTGAGCGCCTGTGGGGGCGGGGCGGCTGCCAATCACCTGGAAGCCATCAAGGATGCAGGTGTGATCAAAGTTGGTACGTCGGCTGACTATCCTCCGTTTGAGTCCGTGGATGAAAGCGGCAACAAGGTTGGTTTCGACATCGAGCTGATGGCCGAGATCGCCAAGCGGCTGGGTGTGGAGCTGGAATGGGTGGACATGCCCTTCGATAGCCTGATCGCGGCCGTGCAGGAAGGCAAGATCGATGCCTCCATTTCCGCCTTCAACTATTCCGAAGAACGCGATCAGATGATCGACTTCTCCGAGGCCTATTACACCTCGGAAGATGCGTTCACCGTCGCAGAAGGTTTCGCGGGCAATATTGCCAATCCGGAGGATGTCGCCGCCTACAAGGTCGGTGTCCAGACCGGCACCACCCAGGACAGCTGGCTGACGGATACGCTTGTTGCCGGCGGGCTGCTCCCGGAAGAGAATCTCTTCCGCTACGACCGCGTCGACCAGGCCATGCTCGACCTGCAGAACGGGCGCGTCGACGTCATGATGTCGGACTATGTCCCTGCGCAGGCCCTGGCCGAACAGCTCGGCGGTTTGAAGATCGTCTATCACGGTGTGCTTTCGAGCGGACCGATGAACATCGTCATCCCGAATGACGACGCCGAACTCCAGCAGGCGATCAATGAGATCATCAAGCAATTGCAGGATGAAGGTTTCATTGACGGACTGGCTGTGAAGTATTTCGCCGAATAAAATGACGTAGGGGCGGGGTCACCCCGCCCCTACGTATTTACGATGAGCAGCTTCTTTTCCTACATTGTCCAGGGCACGGCCATCACCATCGGGGTGACGCTGGTGGCGCTGCCGTTCGGTCTGGTACTTGGTTTGCTCATGGCGCTCGTCCATACCTACGGGGGGAAAATCCTGAATCGCAGCGCGGCAGCCTACAGTCTTTTGC
>Ga0105104_10001506_pt1 | contig 17462 bp, 12 predicted proteins | sample PPLLaktember2015_3_FD_87034 | JGI IMG/M metagenome (GOLD analysis project Ga0105104, IMG submission 87034) | Freshwater sediment microbial communities from Prairie Pothole Lake near Jamestown, North Dakota, USA - PPLs Lake P7 Core (6) Depth... | ecosystem: Environmental > Aquatic > Freshwater >... | reverse complement strand
CGCGTCACCGGGCACGGCGTCCTGATGGCGGAAGGTGCGGGCGCCTCTGAACTCGTTCATCGCTGCATGCAGATCATCGGTTACTCCTGGACGAAACGCCTGCCCAAAACCGCCCTGGCGGATGCCATCATTGCCTATGTTGGTGCAAAAGACCTGGAAGACCTTCTGTGTGGGTATACCACGCGCGAGGTTCAGGTTGGAGCCGAGGCGGCGCGCATCGTTTTTCGTGTGGCAGAGGCAGGCGATCCGGCTGCGCGCGACCTGATCCGCTGGGCAGGGACCGAACTGGGTGAGCTGGTCAACGCGGTGGTCCGGCAGCTGGAGTTCGAGAACCTGGCTTTCGACGTGGTGATGACGGGCAGCATGTTCGACGGTGGCGCCATGCTGATCGAACCCATGCGAACGACGATCCACACTGTGGCGCCGAAAGCCCGCCTGGTCCGATTGAACGTTCCACCAGTCATTGGCGCCGTGATGCTCGGTATGGAAGCGGTCGGATTCCGTGTCACACTAGGAATTCGTAAAACGATGAACGAAAGTATTTCTATGCTAAGAAGCATGGCTGTGAGGTGAACATGACGGCGATTGAATTCACTTTCATTCCAGATACAGATGCCGAGTATGATCTTCTGCTTGAACTACTGGCAAGCTTCAAACAAGAGACCGGAATCACGGTTAAAACCACCCGGCTGCCGTGGCGCGAGGCCTGGGAGCAGTTAATTGATACCTCCATGCGCGGAGAGGGAGCAGATATATCCTATGTCGGTTCCTCCTGGGTGAGCAGCCTGGTAAGCATGAATTCCCTGCGACCTATTCCGCCACACCTCATTGCAAAAATAGGCATTGAAGAATCGTTTATACATTCCACATGGCAAAGTGCAATCATGGAGGAAGATAAACATCTTTGGTCGATTCCTCTGAGCACATATGTATATGCGATCGCTTATCGACGCGACCTACTTGCTCAGGCAGGGCTCAATTGCGTAACGGCCTTTGCAACACCTTCTGAAGTCGAAAAGACGGTCTGCAGACTCGAAGAACTTCATTGCGCTGAGAAGGCCTGGCTCATGCCAAGTGCTCCTTTCCCTGCCTATAACGATATTATCCACACGGCCGTTTCCTGGATCTGGAGCTCCGGTGGACATCTGATCGGCAACTACGCCAAGCAGGTACTCTTTGACTCTCCTGCCGCACTGGCAGGGCTGAAAGCCTATTTCAAACTCCTGCGCCGTCAACCAGAGGCTGGTACCTTGCAGCCCTCTGACACGATGCAGCAGCTTATCGAAGGAAAAGCTGCTGCGGTGCTGACCGATGCCCGTTCCATCTTGACGTACTTGCAGGAAGATACACCCGAAACAAGAAATATTGGCACAGCCAGTGTGATGGGTACTCCCTGGTCCGGGGGTGGACACCTGGTCATCTGGAGATACACCTATGGTGACCCCGAGCATCTCGAAGCCGCGTTCAGGCTGGCAGAATTCCTCACTCACAAGAGTACCATGCTTGAAATGGGACGCAGAGTTCATACCCTGCCCGCCCGCGCGGACGCGCTGGATGAACTCATCCCACCTGAGCATCCCCTCCGCCCAGTGATGATCCAGCTTGTTTCCTCGGGACGCACCTACCGCGCGATTCGCTTATGGCGCCTCATCGAGAACCGCTTCGGTCAAAGATTGGACGAAGTGGCAAAGGCAGCTCTGAAGGATAAAGATGCAGACCTGGAAGCGATTTTGACTGAAAACATGAAGGCATTGACTCAACGCCTCAATCTGACCCTTGCATAAAACACAATGAAAACATTGCGAGTCCCGCGGCTGTTATTTTCAAATCACCCCTTCCGGAATGTTTTTGTGAGGCGAACATGGTAACCATCGAGTTCACAACGATCCCTGATCTGGATGTGGAGTACGATCTGCTGCTTGAACTATTGGCAAACTTCAAGGACCAGACCGGAATAGAGGTGAAACCCACCCGCATGCAATGGGGCGATGCCTGGGAGCAATTGACCAGGATTGCCACGCAGGGGCATGGAGCCGATATATCGTATGTGGGCTCCACCTGGGTCAGCAGTCTGGTGAGCATGAATGCGCTGCGCCCTCTTCCGCCACAGATCATCACCAACATAGGCAGTGAAGAGTCTTATATCCATTCCACCTGGCAGAGTGTGATCATGGAAGAGGATAAAAACCCATGGTGCATGCCGCTGAGCACACATGTATACGCGATCGCCTATCGGCGTGATCTGCTCGCGCAGTCCGGGCTGGATCCTGCAACAGCCTTTGCAACACCTTTTGAAGTGGAAAGGACGGTGAGCAGACTGGAAGAGCTTCATCTGGCTGAGAAAGCCTGGCTCATGCCGAATGTCCTGTTCCCTTACAGCAATGAGATTACCCATACCGCGGCTACCTGGATCTGGAGTTCAGGGGGACAGTTGGTTGACAACCGTGGCAAACAGGTGCTTTTCGACAACCCTGCCGCACTCGCCGGGTTGAAAGCCTACTTCAAACTCCTGCGGCGCCAACCCGAGACTGAGCCTATGGACTCACTTGCCACAATGCAACGACTCATCGAAGGAAAAGCCGCGGCAGTGCTCACGGATACGCGCGCGATTTTAACGTACTTGCAGGAGGACACACCCGCAATAAGAAACATTGGTGCCGCCAGTGTGATGAGCATCCCCTATTCTGGCGGCGGAAGTCTGGTGATCTGGAGGCACACGTATGGCTATCCCGAGCATCCTCTGCGACCCGTGATCATCCAGCTGGTTTCCTCCGGACGCACGTATCCCACAATTCGCTTGTGGCGGCGCGTCGAAAGCCAATTGGGTCAGGAACTGAGCATGATCGCAAAGACCGTTCTTGAGGATAAAGATACTGACCTGGATACGCTTTTGGCCCAGACAATGAAGGCACTTACGCAACGCCTCAATCTGACACTTGAATAGGATGTGATGAAAGCCTTGAGCGTCTATCTACTTCTATTTTCAAAATACTTTCCTGGAAACATTTCCCTGAGGTGAACATGGTATGCATTGAATTCACAGCCATTCCAGACAGAGATCTTGATTACGAGCTTCAACTCGAACTGCTCTCAAACTTCACGAAGCAAACAGGCATCGAGGTGAAACTGACCCGGATGGAATGGAGCAACGCCTGGCAGGAGCTCATCAATATCTCCACACATGGGCAGGGAGCGGATATATCTTATATCGGTTCCACCTGGGTCAGCAGTCTGATGAGCATGAATGCCCTGCGGCCCATCCCCCCTCATCTCATTACCAAAATTGGCGGTGAAGAATCCTTTGTTCACTCTGCCTGGGAAAGCGTGATGATGGAGGAAGACCGACAATCCTGGGCAATTCCATTGAGCACATATACCTATGCCGTCGCTTACCGGCGCGACCTGCTTCAAAAAGCCGGCCTGGACGGCACCGCCGCCTTTGCAACCCCTCAGGCATTCGAAGAAACGGTCTCCAAACTGGAAAAACTCAAGCTTGTTAAGAATACATGGCTCATGCCATGCCTTCTCTATCCGTTCAATGATATTGTCCACACCGCGGTTTCCTGGATCTGGAGTTCAGGTGGGCAACTGATCGATAACCGCGGCAAGCGAGTACTTTTCGATTCCCCGGCTACCCTCGCCGGTTTAAAAGCTTATTTCAAACTGCTGCGCCGTAAACCGGAAGGACGCGGGTTTGGCGCAAATGGTTGTATGCAAAGACTGATGCAAGGGGAGGCCGCTGCAGTGTTGACCGATGCCCGCTCTATTTTGATGCACTTGCAGGAGGACACGACCGCAACAAGAAACGTTGGGGCCGCCAGCATTATGAGCATTCCCTGGTCCGGAGGTAACAATCTCGTCATCTGGCGACATACCTATGGCTACCCCGACCGACTCGAAGCTGCCTTTAAACTTGCCGAGTTTCTTACAAGTAAGAACACCATGGTCGAAGTCGGACGCAGAGCTCAGACCCTGCCAGCGCGCGTCGATGCCATCGATGAACTTACTCCTGCCGAACATCCCCTGCGACCTGTAATGATCCAGCTCGTTTCCTCCTCGCGCACCTATCGCGCCATCCCACTGTGGCGGCGCATCGAGAACCAGTTCGCGCAGGAACTAAGCCTGGTTGCAAAAACGATCGAGGAAGATAAGAAAGCGGATCTGGATACAATTTTGACCGATAGCATGAGATCACTGACCCGGCGTCTCAATCTGACACTTGAATAAGATGCAATGAAAAGCCTTTTGTGCCTATTTACTTGTGTTTCCAAATCCTTTCCAGGAAGTAGTTCTGTGAGGTGACCATGGTATGCATCGAATTCACTACCATTCCGGATACAGATGCCGATTACAATCTCCAGCTCGAGTTGCTGGAGAGCTTCAGGAAACAGACAGGCATCGAGGTGAAACTGACCCGGATGGAATGGAGTAACGCCTGGCAGGAACTCGTCAACATCTCCACCCAGGGGCAGGGAGCAGATCTGTCACATATTGGCTCCACCTGGGTGAGCAGCCTGGTCAGCATGAATTCCCTGCGGCCCATCCCGCAACATATCATCACAAAAATTGGCGGCGAAGAATCCTTCGTTCATTCCGCCTGGGAAAGCGCGACGGTGGAGGAAGACCGGCATTCCTGGGCAATTCCTCTGAGCGCCTATACGTATGCGATTGCCTATCGCCGTGACCTGCTTCAAAAAGCCGGCCTGGATGGCGCGACCGCCTTTGCAACACCCAATGCCTTTGAAAAGACGATCCGCAGGCTGGAGGAACTCAGCGACGTTGAGCACCCCTGGCTCATGACCCATGTTCCCTCCCCGTTTAATGATTTTGTCCATACGGCGGCTTCCTGGATCTGGAGCTCAGGCGGGCAGCTGATCGACAACCGCGGCCAGCAGGTACTTTTCGATTCACCCGCCGCGCTGGCGGGATTGAAACTTTATTTCGAACTCCTGCGTCGTCAGCCAAAAACGGAGGCATTGGACGCCAATAGCTGCATGCAAAAGCTGATGCAGGGTGAAGCCGCTGCCGTGCTGACCGACGCCCGCTCCATTCTGACACATCTGGAGGTGGATACGCCGGAAACCAGGAACATTGGTTCTGCCAGTGTGATGAGCATCCCATGGACCGGCGGCGGCAACCTGGTTATCTGGCGACATACCTATGGCTATCCCGACCGCCTCGAAGCCGCCTTCAAACTTGCGGAGTTCCTCACCCGCAAGAGCACCATGCTCGAAGTCGGGCGCCGCTCTCACATCCTGCCAGCGCGCGTCGATGCCCTCGATGAACTCATTCCACCGCAGCATCCTCTGCGCCCTGTAATGATCCAGCTCGTTTCCTCCTCACGCACCTATCGCACCATTCCGCAATGGCGGCGCATCGAAAATCAATTCGGTCAGGAATTGAGCCTGGTTGCGAAAACAATTATGGAAGACAAAAAAGCTGACCTGGATACTGTTTTGACAGAGACAATGAAGGCGCTGACGCTGCGCCTTAACCTGACACTTGGATAAAATGTTCCGTTTCCTTCCACCCCTCTGCCTGTTCGCTGTTTTACTAGCATCCTGCTCCGCCTCCGCGACACCCACCTCAAGTGCAGCTACAATACCCGCCACGACCGCGCCCGAACCGACCATGACTCCTGCCCCTCCCGCTCCTGCATTTATCATCCTGGCATATGCCACGGAAGGCATTATTCCGGAGATCATCCCCTACGATAAGCTCACGCACATTAACTATTCCTTCCTTACCCCAAAAACGGATGGCGGGTTTAATTCCATCAGCAATGGCTGGAAGTTGAAGAAGATCGTCGAGACGGCACGAGAGCATGGTGTGCGCGTGTGCATCTCAGTGGGCGGCTGGGGCTGGGACGCGCAATTCGAGGAGCTGGCAGCTACTCCTGAGACGCGGAGCGCATTTGTCAGGAATCTCAAGGCATTTGTCGACGAGTACCAGCTCGACGGCGTGGACATGGACTGGGAATATCCCGACCCGGGCCCGTCTTCGCAAAACTTCCTTGCTCTGATCAAAGAATTACGCGCGGCGATGCCTGATAAACTATTGACGACAGCCGTCGTTTCCTACGGCGACGACAATGGCTCAGGGGTTCCCTCAGAATCGTTTGAACTGTTCGATTTCGTCAACATCATGACCTATGACGGTCCCGACCATGGAACGATGGAGCAGTTCGAGAGAGGGCTTTCCTACTGGAGCGGGCGTGGCATTCCAAAGGAAAAGATCGTCATGGGCGTACCGTTCTACGGCGACCCGGGCACACCCTATTTCAAGATCGTGCAAGCCGACCCGTCCGCCGCACAACTGGATTCATTCGATTATTCCGGTACCATATTGCATTACAATGGCATCCCAACCATCCAGGCGAAAACACGGCTCGCAATGGAGCGCGCGGGCGGCATCATGTTCTGGGCGCTGGATCACGACACCCAGGGAGACCTTTCGCTCGTCAATGCAATCCATCAGATCGTTCAGGAACCATAATTTTTCAATCCACAATCTTTGCAAAGGATTTATCACACATGCCTAGTAATTCTCTTCCCAACATACCCTGGCAGGACCGGCCCTCCGGCAGTTCCGATGTTGTCTGGCGCTATGCTGCCAATCCCATCATTCCCCGGGACCTGATCCCCTCCTCGAACAGCATCTTCAACAGTGCTGTGGTTCCCTTCAACGGCAAGTTTGCGGGTGTGTTTCGCTGCGACAATAAAAAGCGTGAGATGAACCTCAACCGCGGCTTCAGCGATGATGGCATTCACTGGAAGCTGGACAATGAAACCATCCAGTGGGAATGCAACGACCCCGACATCGGCTGGTTTCAGTATCGTTATGATCCGCGCGTGGTCTGGCTCGAAGACCGTTACTATGTCAGCTGGTGCAATGGCTATCATGGTCCCACGATCGGGATCGGGTATACCTTCGACTTTGAAAAATTCACCTTCCTGGAGAACGCCCTGTTGCCGTTCAACCGCAACGGTGTGCTGTTCCCGCGCAAGATCAAGGACAAGTATGTGATGTTCAGCCGCCCCAGCGACAACGGCCACACACCCTTCGGTGACATTTACCTGAGCCAAAGCCCGGACATGATCCACTGGGGCGAGCATCGTTTCGTGATGGGCACCCAAGGCGGCTGGCAAAGCACAAAGATCGGCGCCGGACCTGTTCCCATCGAAACACCGGAAGGCTGGCTGCTGTTCTATCACGGCGTGCTCACTTCCTGCAACGGATTTGTCTACAGCTTTGGGGCTGCCCTGCTCGATCTGGACAAACCCTGGAAGGTGATTGGTCGCGGCGCATCCTACCTGCTTTCCCCTCAAACCTATTACGAATGTGTGGGCGATGTGCCCAACGTGGCGTTCCCCTGCGCCACCCTGTACGACGAGCCAACCGGCCGGATCGCCATCTATTACGGCGGAGCCGATACGGTCACGGCTCTGGCATTTGCAAAACTGGATGAAGTACTCGATTTTATAAAAACAAACTCGGAGCTTTAGAAAAAATGTCTGAGCTTTTTACGTTAGGTGTCAACTATTGGCCGCGTCGGAAAGCCATGTACTGGTGGAACAACTTTGACGCAGGCGAGGTACGCGAAGAATTTAGCATCATACGCGAAATCGGCTTGAAGATCGTCCGCTTATTCTTACTATGGGATGACTTCCAGCCCGATCCGGAGTCCGTCTCGAAAGAGGCGTTGGATCATCTGGTGACCGTCGCGGATATCGCCGCGGAAAACAACCTCGGCCTCGATGTCACCTTTTTCACGGGCCACATGAGCGGACCGAACTGGAGTCCGCATTGGTTGCTGGGAGGCACGAGTCATCCCTATCAGGATCCATATGAAGGGTTGCTTCGGGACATCGTCAGCGCAGGCAAAGTGACTGAACTGGGCTACCGCAACATGTTCCACGATGAGATGGCATTAAGTGCTACGCGCTTGCTTTTGAAAACCGTCGTAAGCAGGCTTAAGGATCATCCTGGCATCTGGCTGTGGAATCTCGGTAATGAACCCGACCTATTCGCCTGGCCCAATACCTCAGAAGATGGTGCTGCCTGGGTCAAACAAATGGTCGATCTGATCAAAAGCATTGACCCCAATCATCCCGTCACGATCGGGTTGCACAGCGCTGAGTTACATGTCGATACCGGTCTGCGAATCGACAAAATCTACAAGCACACCGATATTGCGGTGATGCATTCCTATCCCATGTACACACCCTGGGCGCGCCGACCGCTCGACCCCGATTTTGTTCCATTCACCTGTGCCATGACCGCGGCGCTGGCTGGCAAACCGATCCTGATGGAAGAGTTCGGCGGTTGCACTGCCCAGCCCGGGGAGCCTTCCCACATTATGAAGTGGACGGAGACGAATGGCCGCGAGCGCGAACAATTCATGGCATCGGAAGAGGATTTTGCGGAGTTCATCCGCCAGACGCTGCCCAAACTTCAGGAAAGCGGCGCGACCGGCGCTATGATCTGGTGCTACGCAGACTACGTCCCTGAACTTTGGGACCTGCCTCCCTGCAACAACGCTCAGCACGAACGCTTCTTCGGGGTCGTCAGGCCGGATGGCTCGCTCAAGCCTCATGCAAAAGTCATTCAGGAATTTGCAGCCACCCAGCCTGAAGTCAAACCGATCCCTGATTATGCAAAGTTCGAGCTTGACCCGGAAGAGTTTTACAAAAACCCGGTACCTTTTCTGCTCGATTTTTATGCCCAGTATTTGAAGGGAGCTGACGTCTCGTCACCGGGACCAAAACTCTCAAAATTCGAAGACACACCTAAATAACCTTGCGAAGGATTTCTTCGCGAGGCTTACTCGACAAACCTTTTGAAACCACAATGAAACGACTCATCATTAACTCTGATGATTACGGGCGCTCGCCCGATATCTCCCGCGGCATCCGCGAGGCGTATCTGCGCGGCGTGGTAACGTCCACGACCTGCATGCTGAACATCCCCAGCACGGCGGCTGATATCGCCCTCGCACGGGAAGAGACGCCAGGGCTGGGGATGGGCGTCCACCTGGTTTTAACGATGGGCAGGCCCCTGCTCCCGCACGCAACGGTCTCCTCCCTGATCGATGAAAACGGAATTTTCTTCAAATACACTCCGTTTATCGAACACCTGCCCGGGATGGACATCAATCAAGTCAAAGCGGAGTGGCATGCCCAGGTCGAAGCCTTCATCAAAGCCGCGGGACACAAGCCCACCCACCTGGACTCTCACCATCACTCCTCCTATTTCTCTCCCGAATTGTTTCAGGCGATGCTCGAGCTGGCAAAAGAGTACGCTTGCGCGATCCGCTTCCCGTTCGCCAATGAGATCTGGGATGAACTGGAAGAAACCAGTAAACACGTTCCAGACCTGCTAAAACAGTTCGATCCGCCTCGGCCTGACTACTTTATAGCCAGTTTCTATGACGAAGGCGCGACCCGGGAAGCGCTGCTGGACATCCTCAGCAAGCTGGGCGATGGCACAAGCGAGATCATGTGTCATCCAGGTTATGTGGATGAGGCGTTCGTGAACGAATCAGTGTATAACCGCCAGCGCGAACGAGAACTGCAGATCCTAACCCATCCATCCACCAAAGAAGTTATCCAGTCGAACGGAATCAAACTGATTACCTTCGCAGAACTATAACCTTTCATCCTTCATCCTTCCTATTTCATCCTTCTGGAGAAACCATGTCTCGTACTGACGAACTACTCGGACAAATGACGCTCGAAGAGAAGATTTCCATGCTCGCGGGCGCGGACCTGTGGCACACTGTCCCGGTGCCGCGGCTGGGGATCCCACAACTCAAAACGACCGATGGCCCCAACGGGGCGCGCGGCGCCTGGGGCAATATGGGACCCTCATCCGTTGCCACGCCTGTCGGCATCGCCCTCGGCGCCACCTGGAACCCTGACCTCGTGGAAAAAGTTGGCAATGTGCTCGGCGATGAGCTCAAAGCCAAAGGCGCCCATATCCTGCTCGCGCCTACCGTCAACATCCATCGCACGCCCATCGCCGGACGCAATTTCGAATGCTATTCAGAAGACCCGTTCCTGAGCGGCATGCTGGCATCAGCGTACATCAAAGGGATCCAGAGCAAAGGCGTCGGCGCGTGCATCAAACATTTCATAGCAAATGATCAGGAGTATGAACGCCACTCGATGAGCTCCGAAGTGGATGAGCGCACCTTGCGTGAGATCTATCTGGAGCCATTCCGCATTGCGATCCGCAATTCGAACCCCTGGTCGGTCATGTCCTCCTACAACCGTGTCAATGGGACCTATGCCTGCGAATACGATCACACATTGCTTGAGATCCTCAAAGGCGAATGGAAATACGATGGCTTCGTCATGTCCGACTGGTTCGGCACATACGACCCCGAAGTCCCCGCGGGCGGATTGGACCTGGAGATGCCCGGGCCTGCACGCTGGATGAGCGAGGAACACGTCCGTAACGCGCTTGCCAACGGCACGCTGACGGAAGCCGCGCTCGACGACAAGATCCGCCGCCTGCTGTGCGTGCTGGAAAAAGCCGGGCTGTTCGAGAATCCCGAACTCCAGCCTGAACGGGCGGAGAACAAGCCACAGCATCGCAAGATCATCCGTGAGGCGGCGCGTGAAGCGATCGTCCTGCTCAAGAATGATGGGACGCTGCCCCTCAAGAAAGCCGTTAGGTCCATCGCGGTGATCGGACCCTACGCCCGGACCGCGCAGATCCTTGGCGGCGGCAGTTCCAGCGTCACGCCGCATTACGCGGTCTCGCCCTATGAGGGGATCAAGAACCGGGCGGGCAGCAAGATCAAGGTGGAGACCGCGCCCGGATGCTTCATCCACAAGAATATCCCCGCTCCCGCTCCTGAGACGTTATCCACATCCGATGGGCGTCGCGGACTCAGCCTCAGCCTGTTCAATGGAACCGAACTGGCTGGCACTCCCGCATATACAGAGGTGACAACGCGTGTGCAATACGGCTGGTTCGAAACCACCGTTCCCAGCGTTGACCAGGAAGCCTTCTCCCTGCGCCTGGAAGGACTCTTCACCCCGCAGGAAAACGGCGTGCACACGCTGGCTTTGTCTGCGGTGGGCTGGGGCAAACTCTATCTCGATGGCAAGCTGGTGATCGACCATACCTCCGACTCGGATATGGCGAAGCAACTCACCGCCGACCTCGAACTGGAAGGTGGCAAAGCCTATTCCATCAAGATCGAATATTACTGGAAGGGTAGTCCGCGCTGGCGTGCCCTCTCCCTGGGTCATCAGCCGCCGCACGCGAAAGATACGATCGCCGAAGCGATCAAGCTGGCAAAGAACTCCGATGTGGTCGTGCTGATCGCAGGCCTGAATAACGAATGGGAAGCGGAAGGCTACGACCGCGTCGACATGAAGCTGCCTGGCACACAAAATGAGCTGATCGAACGCGTAGCAAAAGCGAACAAGAACACGATCGTCGTTTTGAACGTTGGCTCCCCCGTCGAAATGCCATGGATCGACAAGGTCCCGGCTGTGCTGCAACTCTGGTACGACAGCCAGGAACAGGGCAACGCCCTCGCCGATATTTTGTTTGGCGATGTGAACCCGTCGGGCAAACTGCCCACCACGTTCCCGGTCCGCCTGCAGGATAATCCTGCCTACACCAATTACCCCGGCGAGAACGGCAAAGTCCGCTATGGCGAAGGGCTCTTCGTTGGCTATCGCTATTACGATAAAAAGGAACTGGCGCCGCTCTTCCCGTTCGGTCACGGGCTCTCCTACACGACATTCAAATACAGCAACCTGCGCCTGAGCGCCAAATCCCTCACGCCGAACGAATTGCTTAAAGTAAGAGTGGATGTGACCAACACCGGCAAAGTCGCGGGCAAGGAAGTGGTTCAGCTCTATGTGTGCGACGTCAAATCGACCATGGCGCGGCCCTCGAAGGAATTGAAAGCCTTTGCCAAGGTGGAGCTGGCTCCCAAACAAACCAGGACGGTTACCTTCACGCTGGATCGCGAAGCCTGGTGGTATTTCGATGTACCCAGGAATGCCTGGGAAACCGAAGCCGGAGATTTTGAGATCCTGGTCGGTTCCTCGAGCCGCGACATTCATCTGAATGAGCATTTCTCGCTTCTGCCCCCACCGCGCGCGGCGCGCTTGCATACCGGTCTCACCCTCGGAAAATTGCTCGATGATCCCGATGGCAGTGCGATCCTCTCCAAACACCTCGGCGGTTTCCTGCACATCGATGATATGACCATGGCAAGAGAAATGACGCTTGAACAGATCTCAATCAATCATCCAACCGCCATCCCGCAAAAATTGCTCAACGCGATCAGTGAGGATCTGGCCAACGTTTCATGACCAAAACCACCATATCCAACATCGTTCTGCTCTGGCTTGCCTGGCTGGTCATCATCCTGAGTTTCCAATGGATCGTGACCACCCGCCTGCAGATCAAGCATCCCGATCTTGCCGTTTTCTGGACGAAGTCCCAAACCCTGCCGTCCAGCAATAGCGGCAAGATCTACCTGCTCGAACCATTTCTGAATCGACAGGTGGCCTGGGACTCGGAATATTATGTTGGCATCGCGGTCGGCGGATACGACGATCCTGAGGCTGGAGCAGTCACCAACCCGGAGACCGGACAGGAAGTGATCAAGAACTATTCCTTTTTCCCTTTCTATCCTTATATGATGCGCGTATTTGCCTGGCCGCTCAAAATCCTTGGACTGAATCCTATTGCGACAGCCAGCCTCGCAGGAGTCATTGTCGCGGCACTGGGTACACTCGCCGGCCTGCTCGCATTATGGGATCTGACCCATCCATACTTTGAAGAAGCGGATGCCTATCGTGCTGTCTTTTATGCCCTGATATTCCCCACCGCATTCTTCTTTGCAATGGTCTATACCGAGGGACTGTTCATTGGGCTCGCGTTTGGTGCGCTGGCGCTCTCCAAACGCGGGTATTGGGCCTGGGCCTCCGTTCTTGGTTTGCTGGCAACCTGGACACGCGCTCACGGGGCCGCCCTTGCCGTGCCATTGCTCATTTTCTGGTTAATGCAGATCGATTGGCGTGAACCGCTGCGGCCGCAAATGGCCTGGAAATGGTTTGTGCGCGGCGCACTTGCCCTGCTGCCCCTGATCGGTTATCTCCTTTGGCGCTATTCCGCCCTCGGCATGGGCTGGGCAGAACTACAGGAATTTTATTTTGGACGCGGGCTGATGACGATCAGCAAATCCATTGAAGGTTGGACGAGCGCGTTCGAGTATGCCCGCTATCAGGGTGAAGGGGACGGCCGGATTTATTTCATGGTCGAAGTAGGTTCGATCCTGCTCGCGCTCACGGCTTCACTGTGGCTCATCCGCCGCGACCCTGCAGTGGCGCTTTTCAGTCTGACTGTTGTTTTACTTTCCGTTTTCAGTGGTTCAGCAGGAAGCATGGCACGCTATATGCTGATTGCTCCTGCGCTTTACATCTTTCTCGCTCAACTTGGGAAGAACAAGACGTTCGACCGTGCCTGGACAGTCTTCAGCATTTTGCTTCTTGGAATGGAAGCCAGTTTATTTGCTGTGGATATGTGGGTCGGATAAGCAATTCAGCAAGTAGATTCTTGACGAAACGAGGTTATTATGCGCTACGGATATTTTGACGACTCTTCAAGGGAATATGTAATCACCCGCCCCGACACTCCCCTGCCCTGGATCAACTACCTGGGCTGCGAAGATTACTTCGGGCTGATCTCGAACACGGCCGGCGGGTACTCTTTTTACAAGGACGCCCGCCTGCGCCGCCTGACGCGTTATCGCTACAATAACGCCCCGCTCGACATGGGCGGACGTTATCTCTATCTGTACGACAACGCCAGCGGCAAGTATTGGTCGCCCTCCTGGATGCCCACCCGCGTCAAGCTCGATGAATACGAGTGCCGGCATGGACAGGGCTATACGATCATCACCTCCAAACTTAATGGGATCAAATTCTCGGCCCGCTATTTTGTCCCGCTTGGAGAGAGCCTCGAGATCTGGCAGGTGACCCTGACCAACGAGAACACTTCCCCCGCGGACCTGAGCCTGTTCTCCAGCATCGAGTTTTGTCTGTGGGACGCGAACGACGACGCCACCAACTTCCAGCGCAATTATTCCATTGCACAGGTGGAGATCGTCGACGAGGTGATCTATCACAAAAGCGAATATCGCGAGCGCCGCGACCACTTCGCTTACTTTGCCTGTTCCGAAAAGCTGGCAGGCTTCGATACTGCCCGCGAAGATTTCCTTGGACCCTATCGCGGCTGGGATGCACCCCTCGCCGTCGAAGAGGGCAAGTCGCGCAACTCGGAAGCACTTGGCTGGCAGCCGATGGGCTCGCATCATGTCAAAGTCCAGTTGAAGGCCGGCGAGCAGAAACAGGTGATCTTCCTCCTGGGCTACCAGGAGAATCCCAAAGACGATAAATTTGACCCGCCTGGCTCGCAGGTGATCAATAAGAAGACGGATAAACCGATCATCGCAAAATATTTGAAGCCCGAGAACGCGGACAAAGCCTTCAACACCCTGCGCGAGTACTGGACCATGCTGCTTGACAAGGTCCAGGTGACCACGCCCGATGAACATACGAACCGCATGGTCAACATCTGGAACGCCTATCAGTGTATGGTGACGTTCAATATGAGCCGCTCGGCATCCTACTTCGAAAGCGGCATCGGACGCGGCATGGGCTTCCGCGATTCGACCCAGGACCTGCTTGGTTTCGTTCACATGATCCCCGAACGCGCCCGCGAACGTATTCTGGATATCTCTGCCACGCAATTGAAAAACGGTGGCGCCTTCCATCAATATCAACCTCTCACGAAGCGCGGCAATAATGATGTTGGCTCGGGCTTCAACGACGACCCACTTTGGCTGGTACTAGCTGTCTCCGCTTATCTCAGGGAGAGTGGCGACTGGTCAATTCTCGATGAGCAAGTGCAATATGAAAATGAAGCCGGAACGGAAAGTCCGCTTTACGAGCATTTACAGCGCGCCCTGCAATACACGCTTGACCGCCTTGGACCCAACAATCTTCCGCTCATCGGTCGCGCCGACTGGAACGACTGCTTGAACCTGAATTGTTTCTCTGATACTCCCGGTCAATCCTTCCAAACCACCACCAGCAAGGATGGCACAGTGGCGGAAAGTGTATTCATTGCCGGATTGTTTGTGCTTGCCTGTGAGGAAATGGCTGGCATTGCAGAGCATTGTAGCGACCAGGCAGAAGTGGACAGGGTGCAAAAGTCTGCTGCCGAGATGGAGAAGACCGTCTGGGCAGCAGGCTGGGATGGCGAATGGTTCCGGCGTGCCTATGATGATTATGGTCATGCGCTGGGTTCCAAGGAAAATGTGGAAGGACAGATTTTCATCGAACCGCAGGGCATCTGCGTGATGGCTGGCTTGGGCGCAGAAAACGGGAACGCCGTCAAAGCACTTGATTCCGTCGCAGAGCATCTCGCCACGCCACATGGCATCGTGCTACATCAGCCCGGGTTCACCAAGTATTATTTACATTTGGGTGAGATTTCCTCCTATCCAGCAGGCTACAAGGAGAATGCGGGAGTTTTCTGCCATAACAATCCATGGATCATGATCGCTGAGACGGTGGTCAGACGCGGCGACAAGGCATTCGACTATTACACACGCACCAATCCATCGGCACGTGAAGGAATTAGTGAAGTGCATAAGTGTGAACCCTATGTTTACGCTCAAATGATTGCCGGCAAAGATGCTGTCAAACCGGGTGAAGCCAAGAACTCCTGGCTCACGGGTGCCGCTGCATGGAATTATGTGGCAATTACACAACATATCCTTGGCATCCGTCCCGCGTTTGAAGGGCTGGAAGTGAAGCCGGTCTTCTCGTCACGTTGGGATGGCTTCGAAGTGACACGCAACTTCCGGGGAGTCCGCTACGAGATTTCCGTGAAACGCGAAGGTCCAGAAAATAACGTCTCGCTCGAAGTGGATGGCAAATCCGTTCCAGGTACGGTCATCCCGCTGCCCGCTGCAAATACAAAAACAGTAAAGGTCAAGGTTGTCGTTCGCTAATGAAAAGAAGAACCCTTATCTTATTTGTTGCTTTTGCATTACTGCTGGCAGCCTGTGGCAATGGACAAATCATCAGTGAATCAACACCCACTCCCTTCCCGACACCGGTGCGGCCGACGTTCACCGTGCAAACCGGCGACATCACGGTCGAAGCAAAGTTAAGTGGCCGGGTGGTGCCACTGGCATCGCACACTGTTTATTTCCAGATCACCGGGCAGGTGAAGGAAGTCTATGCAAACGTCAACGATGTTGTGAAGGAAGGCCAACTGCTTGGCGAACTCGCGGAAGCCCAGGAGCTGCGGGCACAGTCGGACGAAACACGCCGTATCATCCGCCGGGCGGAGATCGATCTTGAAATTGCACAGCTGACTCTCGAACAATATAAATCGCAGGGACGTTCCGCCAGCGAGATCAAGATCCAGGAACTGCAGGTGGAACTGGCGCAGATGAAGTTCGATGAGGTCCTGCAAAGCCTGGGGATCGACCCGGACTCTCCCGTGCTCGATGAACTGGATACGCAGGTCGCGCAAGCCCGAGCCTTCGCCCCGGCAGATGGCACCGTTATTTCGGCGGTCAATGTTGGCCGGAATGTCAGCCCAACGACCCCGGCTTTTGTGCTGGGTGACCCTAATGAACTGGAAGTAGTCGCGGACATCAATCCCAGCACAGGCAGTGATGAAGTAAAGGAAATGTTCGAGGGTATGTCTGTGACGGTCATCCCGGATGCAAATCCTGAGGTCGCGTTGACCGGCACGATCCGCCAGTTGCCATCGCCGTATGGGACAGGGGAAAGCGATGAGAATGTGATCCATATCGTTTTGGATAAGGCTCCTTCCGCCAGTACCTATCAAAGCGGCGACAAGGTGACGGTCATCCTGCAGCTTGCCAGCAAGGAGAATGTGCTCTGGCTGCCGCCGGATGCGATCCGCTCAGCCGGCGGACGGACGTTCGTCATCATCAACACGGACAGCGGACCCCAGCGCCTGGATGTGGAGATCGGCTTACAGACCCGCGACATGGTGGAGATCGCTTCCGGTCTTGAGGCAGGTCAGGTCGTCGTCGGGCCGTAATCCGTTGGTTTCGATACGCCTTCGGCTAGCGCCTCAGGCTACTCAACCACCGGGTTGACTTTAATATGAAACTCTTTTCTAGAATTGTTTCTTTTGCGTTACAAATCCGGGCGACAGCAGGGATCGCATTTAAGCGCCTGTTGACTCAACGCTTTCTCAGCCTGGCATCGATCACCGGGCTGATGATCGCGTCCGGGTTTATTTTGAGCGTACCGCTCTACGCCGACGCCACCTACTTCCGTTTATTGCGCGAAGAGCTTCTCGTCGGGCGCGAGCTGGACCTCGTTCAAAAGCCCGTCGACTACGCGCCGCTTTCCTTCGTCTTCGAACAAAAAGCT